>Ga0209142_1001962_pt1 | contig 10598 bp, 19 predicted proteins | sample SaaInlV_120m_DNA_FD_184678 | JGI IMG/M metagenome (GOLD analysis project Ga0209142, IMG submission 184678) | Marine microbial communities from expanding oxygen minimum zones in the Saanich Inlet - Saanich Inlet SI074_LV_200m_DNA (SPAdes) (version 2) | ecosystem: Environmental > Aquatic > Marine... | reverse complement strand
CCGTCTAAGGTTAGGTACTCCGTCACAGTCGTAGTGGTGTCAATGAATAGGAATTTAAAACCTTCTGTAACCTCAATAGGTACATTAGTCTGAATGCCCATAATAGGCGCCAGGAACACAATTCCGACCCCTGCCATTAAACTCATAATAACTATGAATCGTCTGATCCAAGCTGCATTAGGGTTCTGCATTTGTCTAGCGTTATTCACACCCTGCTCAATCTGAGTATTCTTCTGTAACAACATTTTATGCTGTTCAGCTTTATCGGCTTGCGCCTGTCCCCACATTTTCATCATACCACCCATTGCGGTAGAGCCTAACATACTTATTGCTTCGATTGGTAATCCAAACATACTTTCTCCTATTTTTTGCAGTTACATTTTTTAGGTGTGTCTAACAACTTGTCAGCTACCTTGTATACTACGGCTTTTAATCCAAAAATAACCAGTACTAGTATGCCTACGATCGTAGTATACCACTCAGGCGCTTTGGCTAAGTTTTCCCACGCTTGTGATAATGTCACTTCACTAAATATTGGTGCCAAGAAGTTCATAACTATAGGGAAAGAGAATACAATTACTATTGCTTCGTCCTTCCAACTATTATCCATACTTTCTTCTGCAATTTGATGATCTAGTTTCTTTTCTTCTTCCATATCCATACTATTTTCTTACCCTTTGTTATTTAACAACAATACATAAACGGCGCCCAATCGCAGGTTGCCATAAGTAATTCACCATTTATAAATGGCATTAATGAAGCTTCCATTTACTTATAAATAGCTAAAGGTACAAGTACGAAAAGTACTGCTCCAGACACTGCTACTGCTATTAAATACAAACACACTTCACATTTTGCCCAAGTCCAAGACTCTAACAGCTTCATAGCTGCAAGCTTGGCTACTATCTTACCCATATTTACCTTTTATTTTGCTAGAGGGTTATCTAGCGCCCTCTGTACCTTTGCGTTTAAACGCTCTTCTAATTCTTTTATATCTGCCTTATTTGAAGTTCTAAGTTGGTCTCTTTTATTCTCAAACCTTTCTTCAGCATCATCAATTAAGGTTCTTACTTTGTCCTCGATAGTATTAACATCATCTTCAACTCTATCTGCGACATTTTCAATACGCATAATATCATCTCTAAGACCATTCTTAATGTCTCTCGAGTAATCTAAGGCTTGTTCAATCTTAGTGTCCATTACATTCATCTTCTGTTGGTATGCATCTAAGTCCAAGTTGGCTATGTTATCCACCTTCTGATACATAGTGAATCCACCATATAGAGTTCCCATAATAGTAGATAAGGCAGCAAATGCCATACCTAATTGAGTAGGGGTTAGTTTATAACCAAGGATATTAAAGTTGGTATTCGCCAACTTCTCCTTCGCTTGTTCTATCTTATTTAAATCTTTGCCTAAATTTGCCATATTAGTTCTCGAAGCTGTTTTGAATACCAAGTCTTCTAAGGTCTGCTAGTTCTTGTTCAAGTCGCATTACTTCAAGACGTTTCTTTCTTAGTTCTAGTTTGTACAGGGTGTTACAGTTGATACGTTCTTTAGGCGCATTTAAAGGCATTACAATCCTTGCATATAGACCCACATCCTTTGAGGTTGGATTAGTTACATCTTCACCTAAAGCATTATTAACAATACCCGTCATGCCAAACTCTAGGTTGGTAGAACCACCAATAGCATTAGAGCAATCTAAGTTACCTGCTCTAAACTTATCAGACTGATAGCTATTAGACATACTAGGTAACTGTAGACTTAATGCATTATTTGCAAAAGCGTTAAAGGATAATAACATTAGTAGTATTATTTTTATCATTTAAGCCTCGAGCAGATGCGGGACGATATTGCTGATGATACCACGTCCTCTTTGCGTAATTTAGATTTAGAGCATATATACTCAGCACTTGCTTTATCCTGTTCATTAATATAAATATCAACTTCAGCATGAGCAAGGTAGTCCATCTTTAACAACTTATAAGAAGTTACAAATGGAATCGGTTCCCAGTCTTCCCCAAATACACCTATCTCATAATACGAAACATCATCTCGTCTATTAAATATATGCATTCTTGTCTTTAGAACCCCTGGAATATAACTAGCCTCTAGTTTGGGATACGTTGGAGTCATCTCGTGGGCGCGGGTATTAGCCGTACCTAACAAGAATATAAACCCTAATGTAAACCAAACGTATTTCATATTACTTAGCAATACACTCAGCAACTACAACAGTGTTATATGTTCCACCTGGGAATGATTTGTCATAACCATATGTTGCTGTTGACTCAGAGTTAAACCAAGTAGTACCAGCAACTGTTAAATCAAACTCAGTAGTCGCATCATAAACAACCTTAGCTGCTTCATAACCTGACATACCAGCATCTGATGTTGTGCCTAAAATAGTAGCACCAGTCCAAGCAACTGAATCAGTTAAAGCAGGACTTGATGTAAATGCTGTAGGAGTTGTTACCTTTGCTAGGTAAGCACCTGCCAATGATACATCATATCTTACGACTGGAACAACGCCACCGTCTGCTACTTTCGTACTTAATTTTTGTGGTAATGGGTTGCCATATACACCTGCAATTGATGTTGTGATTAAACAACGTGATTGAACATTACCTTGAATCGGAACGTCAGTTGCAAATACCACTGTGCCAAAACCATATCCAAAAGCAAATGCCATTATTACTAATGCGAACTTTTTCATACTTACTCCTCTTTGTTATACTGCATATCGACCATTTCGTTATGCAATAATTGCTGTGCTAGACCTACTCTAGCGCCTCTCTTATTATCGGGTAATGTGGAGTCCTTAAGAACTACTGTCTCTTCATAGGCTCCACCAGGTATTTTAAGATCATAATAAGGTTTTATATTTGCTGTTAAGCTTAACACTTGCATCAAATGATTCTGAGCAAGTGCGTTAGCGTCCAATATATCAATATCGATTTCCGATAAAACCTTTTCTAATCTTTCCTCTTCTTCCTGTTCATCATTTTCATCATCTTCTTCTTCCTTCACTTCAGTTTTATTATTTAATACATCTTTCACATTTTCATCACCCATAACATCATATGCTACAGGTTCTGTTAAATTAGCTAATGCCGAGTTTAAGGCATCATTATATCCAGGGCAAGATGGATCTGATAAAGGACTTACACAAGAATCATCAAACTTGTAACTATATACTACACTAGCATCTGTTACTGTTCCTGTTCCCTCTACTTCAATTGATCCATCACCCCATAATTCTTTAGGGATATTATCTACCCCAACTACTTTATTGATTGGAAAGCCACCAGGCATTCCACTAAAATCATCTGTTTCTCTAAAGATATATCCAGTACCATCTATGTTCTCATTTTGAACATGTACTTTCATATCATCTGCTGTTACTTTATTAGGGGTATATTGGTAATACACTCCATTAATTTCTAAGTTACCTACATCAGGTAACACATTTCTCATTACCCAATCAAGACTCGTGGCGGCAGCATTATTAGTTGTGCCGTATTCAGTCTCAGAGTAGGAATAAGAATGCAGCAAGGCTAGCACCAAGGCCACCAAGTATCGCATTTGAACCATCATCTTCCTCCTCTTCTTCCGCACCCGGTCTATTCTCAGCATCGTTATCCCAAGCTATTCTTGCATCAGCACCAATGATACCATTATAAGGACAAGGTGTTCCAGCCATCATCATAGCATCAAAGACTCTTACATCCTGGCATAGGACGGATACCGCAGCAACTTTCATACCCATATCGTATAAGGTCTTAGAGTTCTTTAGTCGTTCACAGTTCATATCCCTAACAGTTGATCCCATTGAGATACCTAGAATCTGTGTTTGAACTGCCCCAGCAACACCGATAGTACACTGGTCGGCTCCATTACCCCCACTAAGTGAAGGTGATATAGCACTTGGAGGGGGAGACTTAACCGTAGTAGTTATATTGCCGTTGGTAGTTACTGTACTCTTTGATGTTGAATCTGTTATGATGGGATCTATTGCCTTAGCGTCATTCATCACCAGAATTGATCCTGCTAATATAAATAATGCTGCCAATAATCTTCCATCTCCGCTCATCATCCCATTTTCTCCTTTGTCCTAATATACTCTTTAACAATACCTGATCGCACAATATCCCCTGATTCAAATTCATTAATATCAAACCACTGCGGCATTCTATTTACTACAGCAAGGAACTTATCAATATCCTTTTCGTTGTTTCTGGTGAAGTCTGTTTGACATGTATCACCACAAAATATAATCTTTGAACCCTTGCCTAAACGAGTAATGATTGAATCTGCTTCGTGTGCTGTTAAGTTTTGATACTCATCAACAATAACAATAGTTTCATCAAGGGTTATACCACGAACATAAGAAGTAAGCATAAAATCAATGATACCATTCTTCTTCATTAAAGCATACGCATCACCGCGTCCAAACAACTCATTACAAATACCAACGTAAGGTATTTCATAAATGGCCTGCTTCTCCTCTAAGGTTCCTGGGAGATGACCAATGTCTCTAGTTGCAACTGCCGAACGAATAATAACTATTCTACGGTAGTTCAGTTTAGCTTTTGATATCTCTTCAAACGCCTTGTATAAAGTTATAAAAGTCTTTCCCGTACCCGCAGAACCTGATAGTATCTGAGATTTTCCAGCTTCATAATTAGCAAAGAACTCATGCTGCTTACCTGTGATAGGTTCTACATCTTGTAACTCGAAATGTTGCTTATTCATAAGTGCTAATGCACTTGGTGCTACTTTCTTCTTTGACATTAAATTCCTTTTAAACTTAGTGTAGTTACTCCCGCAGATAACGCTATGAGTGCTAGGAGTACTAAAAATCCATTAGTGGTTGCAGGCTCTACTATCTCTACTACCCCTCCTACCTCTACTACCTCTCCTACCTCTACTACCTCTACTACCTCTACTATCTCGGTATTATCTGGAGCAGCTACATATTCCTGGGGAGTAGTGCGAGAAACTTGTAAGCTCTCACACCCAGATAAGAACATTACTAAGACTAGTGCTTTTATCATCCTTTTGTCTCCAATTGGTAAATTTCGTTTAGTAAGTGTTGTAGAAAGGCTTTTCTAACTTCCGCTATTTTGCCATCTTCATACATTAGAGCCCACTTGTACCCGTTGGTGTTTATAAGTTCGTTCAGTACATCAGCTTGGTTGCCCATGGCCTTATTGTATGCATTCATAAACTTGACCTTATCTCCTTCTCGGTACGCAGAAGATAGTTCCTTAAAGACCTCCTCGTCCCCTCCCCTATCAGGGTGGGCTTTGAGTGCTGCTTCTCGGTACTTGGCCTTTAAGTCTTTTGACTTAGGCACGCCTGTCTCAACATCTGAGCCTGCGTCCTCTTCTGGGTCCTCAGGAGTAGAAGTAGAACCATATAGCTCGTTGTATATCTTCATATACTCTGGGACTAATGCCTCTATTTTCGGTATCGTGTTTTCTATTAGGGACTCAACCCTCTTTAGTTCTTCATCTGCTAAAGTGTATATTACTAAATCCATAATAGAAAACCCCCTCCGAGGAAGGGGAAAAGCCACCAAACTCCCCGAAAGCCGGATGACGCATTTGAAATAACCCTGTTTTGTTTATATGCCGAATCAACGGCCAGTTTTATTTAAGTATAAGTCGTTTCAAATTAGTGGAGAACCCTAGTACTCTCTACGGTCTTGCCGGTAGAGATATACGAAGGACTCTCGTAAACTTCGTTATATAGGAATACAATAACTTCGCACAAGTTATTCAACCCTTGCTCTGCTTCGCTCATTTCTTCTCGGGCCTGAAGGCCTTCCATAGCTGTGGCGCAGTTTTCATAAATAGTGGTAACCCACTCATCATCAAAGTCTTGCATAGTACTCCTCTATTTCTTAAGTGTGGGATCTCCTAGCATCATAAGCTTCTTCTCTATCCTACTCAAAGATTTCTCTATGTATTGGAAGGTGCCTTCAGCTCGAGTAACTCTCTCACTCATCTTTAGGTGTCTGTTGTTGTCCATTTCTAGGTACGCTTTCTCTCTTTCTGCTATGTAGTTCTTAACAGTAAGTTCGCTAACGTTCTCTGTCTTTAGACTGTGTACGGTGTTGGAGATATCTGAGGCCCACCAAACAGCTCCCAAGGTCTGTACGCCAACAGCAATTACTAAAGCCATTGGTATACGTCGGTATAGGGGTGTTATATGCTCAACCTTACTCTCTAATAAGTCTAAGCGACGGTCAACTGAATTAGACATAGTCTACTTCTTTTTCTTCTCTCCGACAGGTTTTTTAGTAACAACAGCTGCAGGCGCTTCCTTTTTAGGAGTAGGAGCGGGAGCTCTTAGTTTTGCGATGTCTTCTATAGACATTCCAGACATATTAGCGATTTCACCATCACTATATCCATCTGCAATTTTACGTTTTACTTTTTCCAGTTTCATTTGTTTTTATCCTTAATTTTGCGATTTCTAATTCCAGGGCAGTGACTTTGTTAGTCAAAGCCTCAATACACCTAAGTGTCCAATCATTAAATTCTTCGCCTTTGGGTGCGTCTTTACTTGTCAGCTTTTGTAAAACTGAATAAGCTCTTTCTGCTTGGCTCATATGCCTCTCCTGTTGTTGTTAAAATTGTAAGTTGTTCGTCTGTTAACTCTGGGTACGCTTCTGCGTACTGCTCAGCACTAAGACCTGCATTTCTGTCTAATATACTTTTAAACTTTGCTTCGTTCCTATCATCCTTCCTTTAGTAGTCTTTTCATTAACTCGCCGTAGTTGCCTTCACCAAAACTAGAATTATCATTAATCTGAACATTTGTTTGATTCTTGATACTAGTATTCTCTGCTTTATCGGCATCCGTCTGCGCCTTGATTTCATCCATACGGATCTTATGGGCCATCTGCAGTAAGTCTGCGATGTCCTTATTGGAAGTCATATCCGCTTCGTCCAACTCTTCCAGTTTGCGTTCGATGATGTTGTCTAAGGCACCCGCTAACTTAAATCGGTTTCTATACCCGACATCAAGAAAGACAGTGTCTACATACTTCTTCACTTCACGTTGTCCCAAGTAGCGCGATACTTGATCTTCGGGGATGCCCAAAGATAAAGCAGTGTCCGCCACTGAGGTCGTTTTTAAGTAGGTATTTGCGATTTCAAGCCCTTCTGGACTTATGTGCGCATCTTCTACCTTTGCTAAATTATTCATACTGCTCCCTTGTGTTAATTCTCTCTCCGGGGTGGGAGGTAAAAAGTTGTAATATCCAACTATATCCTCGTATTATATCAAACTATGGGCAAAATGTCAAATACATTTTTAGAAGGTCTACTTAAAAATTCTTGACATATATCAATATTTTTTAAGTAGACCTTCTACAGTGTATATACGCCGACCAGATAGGCAAAATTACTCCTTGACAATTCCCACTTTTATTGGTATAATAGGTACTATAAAAATTTTTATAGAAGCGAAAACGGAGACTAAAGAATGACATTACCAACTTCTGGTGAGATAACCTTCCAAATGATTGAAGACGAGTTTGGGGGTGAACACCCCATCTCATTAAGCGAATACTACGCAAGGGCTGCAGGCATACCTGCCTCAGGTGAGATCTCTACGGACGATTTCTATGGTACAAGTAATTACACAGCACCAAGTGCCACAGGAGGAACTACATACACTTCAGGGGGTTACAAATACCATAAGTTTACTTCCTCAGGCTCTTTTGCTGTTTCAAATGCAGGTAGTTCTGGCGCGATTGATTTCTTTTTTATTGCAGGTGGGGGTGCAGGTGGCTCTAACCAAGGTGGTGGAGGCGGTGGAGGCGGTTATAGGTTTGCTTCAACTACCGTTTCAGCACAAAGTTATTCTATAGCTGTAGGAGCAGGAGGTACAGCAGGCTCAGGATACTCTAGTCGTGGAAACGTAGGTAGTAATTCTACAGGTATAGGTCAGACTGCTAACGGTGGTGGCGGTGGTGGTGGTAATGACAATAGTATAGGCGGAGGCTCTTCAGGTGGTTCAGGTGGTGGCGCAGGAAGGCGAGGTTATCCGGGAGGAAGTGGTACACAAGGCAACGCAGGCGGTGGTAATAATAACACTTATAATTCAGGCTGTGGTGGTGGTGGCGCAGGTGCTACGGGTGGTAATCCTACTTCTGCTAGAGCAGGCGATGGCGGTAATGGTCGTCGAGAACTTACTTGGGCAAATGCTACATCTTCAGGCGAAGATAGTGGTTACTACTGTGGTGGCGGTGGAGCAGGTTCACACGGAGACCATACAGGTGTAGGTGGTAACGGTGGATTAGGAGGAGGCGCTACAGGTTCAGGTAATGGCACTAATAATGGCTCTGCCAATACAGGTGGTGGTGGTGATGGTGCAGGAAACCCTTATACGGGTGGTCTTGGCGGTTCAGGTATCGTTCTAATCAGGTACGCAATTTAAGGAGGAATTATGGCACATTTTGCACAAATTGAAACAGTAGATATTATTGATGAAAATGAAGTTGTTACAGGTTCTGAAACAATTATTACACAGGTAATTGTTATTGATAATAATGATATCCTTGATGAACAAGGAAATGAATCAGAAGTTGTAGGCACTCAATTCTGTACTGACCTATTAGGTGGTACTTGGGTACAGACTTCATATAACGGTAATATGAGAAAGAATTATGCAGGTATAGGTAATACTTATGATGCTACTAGAGATGCTTTCATAGCACCTTCACCTTTCCCTTCTTGGGTATTAGATGAAGATACTTGTAGATATGAAGCGCCTGTACCTTATCCAACAGATGATAAGAGGTATGAGTGGGAAGAAGAAACTACTTCCTGGATTCTTTTAGAAGACTAAAAACTAAAAAACCCGCTGTTAGGCGGGTTCTTCGTTAGCTATCTAAAATTTAAAATGCAACGTTGATTTTAGCAGTAGTAGCTCCGTCCGTACCTTCAGTCTTAGTATGTCCTAAAGTCCAGATACCACGCTCAAGTTCAGCAGTAACTGTGTTCAAAGAGTTCTTAACTACATACTTACCAGTAACTGTACCGATAGAAGTATTCAAAGAAGCTACAGCACCTTTAACAGTTCCAGTAGCGTCAGATACGTCACCAACAATACCGTCGTCCTGTGTTACAACAGTAGCATCATTAATATCCATGTAGATACCAGTTACGTCAACTGAAGTAGCCTCACTAATAGATACGCCAGCATTAGCTGAAACAGCATTGTTACGTGCTACAGCAGTTTCTTGAGTTTCAATACCAACTCCAAAACCAAACCAGTTAGCAGCAACAGTAATGAAACGATCAGAAGCAGAAGCATTCTGTACGTTAACATCTACGCCAGCAATTGAAACAGAAGTATCAACTGTTACTTTACCAACACCTGATGCTTGACCTAATGTAACACCGTTGCCAGCAATATCAAAACCTAATTCCATTTGGTTAGCTACAGCAGATTTCTTTTGTAATAAACCAGAACCATTCTGTGAGTCAAAGTTTCCACCTTTAAAGTTTAAACCTTCAATCTTAGTTTCAATAAATACTTGATTAGTTTTAACAACAGAACCACCAGTTAGGTTTTCCATCATTACAGTAACTTTTGTATCATCAACTGAACCAACTAAAGTTAAGTCAAGGTCTTGGGCATATGTGGCAGCTCCAGGATTGCCGTCAGTGAATGTACCTTCGTAGGTACCTTTAATATCTACTACTGCAGAAGCAGTAGTAGCTGCAAATAAACTTGCTAAAATAATGTTTTTCATAATATATTCCTTTAATAATTGTTGCAGAAACGCAACACATGTTGTATTTTTATGTAATACGAGTATATTATACCATGTTTGAGAAATATGTCAACTTACGTTTTTCTCAGGTGCTCGGTTTATAGTACTTGGGGGAGTTTTTTTCGTTTATCCAGGGGAGGGGTAATTTGTGAAAATTTGTTATAATAATTTTTTTAGGAAGGCTATCCCATGTCTTGAAATTGGGGTAGTCTTTTTTTAATTGCTTGCCGTTGGGACAACTGTTTACGTTCTTTAGCGTCTTTATGGTAATGCTGTGGTATTTGAATTGTTTACGTGCGGGGGAGCCCAGCGAGAAGCGGGTCATTTTGGTCTATTATCCCCCCTATCGAATAGGGGGGTGGGGTAGCCTACCCCCCGATTATTTCCACATGGTGAATCCATCTGAAATCCAATATGCCATAGCGAAAGCAAGAACAACACAACCTAATAAAACTAAAACTGGGACTGGGATAAAAACCATTTTCTTTTCCTTTTCTTATTTAATATATACATATTATACCACGAAAAACACACGATGCAACACTTTATTTTATTTAATTTAATTTCACATAAAGGCTTGACTTCCTTTCAAACTTCTGTATAATGGTATTCAGAGGTTAAGCAAAGGGCGTAACCCAAAACAATATAAGGAAATACTAATATGAATACTACTACTACTACTACTAACTACTCAAAGGAACAAGAGGCTCAAATGATGGCGGAATACTCACTAGAGCCAACACGCTCAACGGTAGAATCGCTGTCTAAGGATATGGGTAAGAGCGTGAAATCAATCATC
>Ga0209142_1001919_pt1 | contig 10712 bp, 11 predicted proteins | sample SaaInlV_120m_DNA_FD_184678 | JGI IMG/M metagenome (GOLD analysis project Ga0209142, IMG submission 184678) | Marine microbial communities from expanding oxygen minimum zones in the Saanich Inlet - Saanich Inlet SI074_LV_200m_DNA (SPAdes) (version 2) | ecosystem: Environmental > Aquatic > Marine... | reverse complement strand
AGCGATTGGTTATATAACACCCGCTCAAAAGATGGCTGAATTGGAAAAAGTGGCTTGAAATGTGTCCAAGTTTAACGGACCACTACAGTTTGTCAGACCACTACATACACCATTACCATTCTCATCGAGCTTTTTGATTGCATCATAAAATTTAGATGATTCATCTAATACTAAACACTGTCCTTTCATTGTGCAATCGACTCCTTCTGACAAAATTCATCTAAACGATCTAAACTGCCAATAAGCATGTCTATCATTTCTTTTCTTCCTACATTGTTCACGGGTGATTTTAAAAAATCACTAAGTTGCACCTTATCTTCTATTAATGGCACCAACCCCCAGCGACTTAATGCCAATGGATCAGATACTTTTAATCCTGGCTGTATACTTGCCACTCTCCTGCCCCATAGATAACCAATGATCATCTGCATTGAAAACATACCCAATACAGTATGGGAATTTTTTATATCTTCAATGCCCCTACCCAAATCAACTTTTACTGATTTATACTTAAACATATCAAGATCAATATCTGGATGAACAGTAATGTAAAGTTGTTCACTTTTCCCTGCTATATTTATCGCTTCAAGCGACAGTTCTAAAAAACTATCTTCATTATACCCTAGACTACACCCTTTAGCCTTCTTTATTGACTGTAATGGAAGCAATATCTTGCTTCCTAATGGTGGAATACTTTGGCTTACTTCTTCCAAATAAGGCTGTCCAATTTCTTTAATAAGTTTAGCTGGTATTCCAGCATTAACCATCTCCTCGGTACATTTATCATTTATAGATAATATCATATCTGGATATACTTCTTTTCCTCTGTAAATATATCTACTCTTATAATTTGTCCAAATATCAATAAAGTTAGCTGTTTTTATGCCTATTTTTTTTGCTTGTAAAATAAAAATATACTCAAGCTCTTCTGTGCTTGATGCTGATAGCAAAATTAGTTTTGGTTTTACTATATTTAAATAGTGTTCGACAGATTTATTTATTTTTCCATCAATACTATCAAACCCTATTTGATGATATTTCCAATATTTTATAGAAGCTCCAGTAGCTACTATCTTATACTCAGGATTGTTTTCACTACTATTCTTCCACCTTTTAATCAGTGGATAAAGATATTGTGCACCTGCGTACTGTCCTGTAACAAACAAAATCATATTTATTTAAAGTTATAATATTTTTTCTTAAATTAATTATTTTTTTGGATTCATATATTAAATGTAATTACTTATAGGTCATTAATAAATAGACAGCTTCTTACAAAAACAACTTAACAAATTATTTTTTGACCTATATTTACTCTATTTATAACAAATTCAATTCTTGAATTTATTAAAATTAATACTCTTCTAAATCTAATTAATACATTAGGCTTATATAGCCCTGTTTTTATTCGACACTAAAACATATGCTATGCTTTTTTTCAATTTTGTCAGTGTTACAAAACAACCATATTCATGTTATTTTGTACTTTATTATCATTTAAAGATAAGCGTGCAATATTTGCAATTTTTTGATCTTGAATACCATCATATATAGTGCAAATAGGATCAGCACCACTATTAACGCTATCTACTAAATTATTTACAACTTCGCTCATCCAATTATACATATAATGAGACTCTAATTCAGCGGGACCAAGTGCACGATACCCTTTGAAAGGATAATTATTCAACACTTTATGTACATACATAGTATCTGACCCTTCAGTGATTCTTATGTATCCATCACTTAAAAAAATGTCCATTTCAAAAACAGTATAATGGTCTGATTTAAATGCCAATAATTGCGCTTGTAAACCAGAATTAAAGCCAAAAACTACATCTAATCCAGGGTCATTACTTTCATCTTGCAAACGGTTTTCTGCCTGTAACCAATTAGGCTCTCCAAAGTAGTATCGTAAAAGATCTATCCAATGAGAGCCATTATGCACAAGACCCTTGGTATAAACACCACGAACTAATATCGGATTACCAAAATCTTTTTTATTAATCAAATGTTTTAAAGATTTTAAAGGTTTTAAAAATCTGCGCCTATAGTTAATCAATACTTTAATACCTGAATTCTCAAACATACTTTGTAACTCTTCAGCTTGTTCAATAGTTTCTGAAACTGGTTTTTCTAATAAAACACCTTTTACACTTTTAGATTGAATACACGCAACTGCAATATCATAATGAGTTGATGCAGGGGTGCAGATGCTTACAATATCCGGATCTGACTCTATAAGCAACTTACTCCAATCATTGTAACCTTGATTTACATTCCAATATTCCATTGCACTCTTTAAATGCTTTTCATTTATATCACATAATGAGACAAGGTGTGTATCTGGATGCGCATCATACGCTGCTGCATGTGTACAAATACCATATTTAATAGCTCCAGGATCAAACTGTAGTTGACTACCTATACCTCCACAACCAATCACTGCCGCTTTAAACATATATTCTCATCTAGCGTATTATTTTCTGCTGAATATGTGTATTTAATAAATCTAACTCAGGTTTATTTTTAAGTAAATTAATAATATTTTCCAATCTAAAATCTTGATTTTTTGGATATAATTCATTAAAAATTGTTGTTATTAAATGTTTATCTTCTAGTGTATCTAGCGTTAAACGGTGATCAATATCTTCTTGTGCAATAGAGAGTGGCAAGTGCATAATTTTGTACTTATCTGGATTTTCATAAATATATAATGAAACATGCTCCCTATCGCAAGGATCATCCGTCAAAGCATCAACTTCTTCAATAGTTTCTTGTGAAAAAACCTTTACATCCATACCTATCGGATGTACACGCTGTATGGCATTTGAACAAAAATCTATATCGTTATTTAAATAAAAATTACAAACTGAATCAATAATAGCAGGATCTATTAATGGACTGTCACCACAAAGCTCTACAATTATATCAGCATGTGCGGTCTTACCAGTTTTGACTACTCTATCTAAAACATCCTCTTCACTGCCTCTAAAACTGCCAACATTCATTTGTTCACATAACTCAACAATTGGATTGCAGCTTTCATGTTCAGAAGTAGCAACATATATGCTGTCAATATACTTTGACTGTTGTACGCGACAAATCATATGTTCAAGAAAATACTTACCTTGCACTGTATGCATAACTTTACCTGGCAACCGTGTAGATAACATGCGAGCTTCGATTATTGCAACAATATTCATTATTAAGTTCTACTTGCTATATCTACGGTAGTAATAACCTTATCACCATTTTTATCTGGTATTTTTCTTTTAATATAATCAACATTGTTCACAACCTTTATTATTGCATCAGCAAGGTCATCAATATCTTTCTCTGTTAATGGGTCTCTTATTAGGCTAGTTAATAACAGTGTTTTGCTATACATTCTTTCAGTTGTAGGACACAGTCCATCTGGATATTTATATACAATAGGATTGTTAATATTAAATGGAAAACCATTACTGCCAATAGCAATGCGTTCTTGATAAATGCGCGACTTATATAAAGGATATACATAACCCTGTGTCAATGCAACATCTTCAACGGTGCATGGGCTAGGAAATTCAGCATTAACTGCTTCAACAAACAAAGATCTAGAAATTCCTAATTTCTCTTCATCGTATTGAATGGGGTAGAAGTACCATGCATGTGTACTATTCTTTCTCACTACAGGAGTTTTTATACCTCGCACATTAGAAAGACGATAACTCAACCGTAATGCAAGCTTATTACGCCTTTTAATAATACCAGGTAGCTTCTTAAATTGCTCTATTGCTATTGCCGCATGCAATTCAGAAAAACGATAATTACCACCAATAGTACTATTTATTGAAATATCTGGATGCGCATCAACATAATTTTCCCCATGATTTCGAATTAACTGACAACGTAAGGCTAAATTATCATCGTTTGTTACAATTAAACCACCTTCTCCAGCATGAATATGCTTATGATAATTAAGACTAAATCCTCCGATATGACCAATAGTGCCAACAGGCTTTCCATCATAATAAACACCTGGTGCTTGTGCAGCATCCTCAACTACTATCAGATTATGTCTTTCAGCTATATCCATTACCCTATCCATATCTGCAGTTCCGCCAAATAAATGAACAATAATTATAGCTTTGGTTCGTTCAGTTATATTATCTTCAATTGATTTTGGATCAAGACAATACGTATCTTTTTCAATATCTGCAAAAATTGGGATGCCTCCGTAAAACAATACACACGTAGCAGAGGCAGACATTGTATATGGCGAACAAATAACCTCATCACCTGGATCTATACCAATAGCACCAACAATAGACATCAAACCAGATGTCCATGAATTTACTGATATTGCATGCTTAAATCCATACTCTTCTGACCATTTCTTTTCAAATTCATGTACTTTTTTCCCACCATTAAAATACTTGCCTGGTGATGCAAGAAATCCAGATAAAATCTGCGAGTCAAGAGTGTCAATTACCGCAGACTTCTCTTCTTCTCCAATGCATTTTCTTGCAGGAATAGGCGTGCGCCTTACAGCTTGCCCCCCTAAAATTGCAGGTTGTTGTTTTATCATCTTTTCCATAAAAAATACTTAATTATTATCATTAAATTAGAAAAAAATCCTTAGAAAATCAAAGGCTCGCCGGATTCTTTGAAATTTTTAATAAAATATTTTGCATCCATATCTATATCCAAATCAAGGCAAACACGGCGCAAACGTAAAAGATCACTCTTAGTATCCACATCAAGCTTAACATCAGGCACACCTAAATCCATTTCAAAAGGGCACTTCACTGGAGTAACAAAATAAAAATTTTTATTTTCCCAGATATATGGAGTAACATGCTCACGATAACGTTGCTTATCAAGATGTTCATCCATCCATTTAAGAAGTGAAGTCTCAAAAACCTCCACACCAAACCCTCTTGGCCAGTTTTGCCCATCACCTGAAATATGATTATAAGCAAGACTTATCTTTTTATCAGATTTAAATAACTCGATAGCAGTGTCAATTATTGCAGGATCAACAAGAGGCCTATCTCCACAAACACGTATTATAGTATCTGCCTTATATTCTTCCGCAGCAGACACATATCTACCTAGCACATCATCTTCACTACCTCGAAAAACATGACATCCACATTTATTAGCAATTTCCACTAATACATCGTCTATTTTTCTATTTGAAGTTGCTAATACCGTATCATCTACATTGGCAGCCTGTTGTGACCTCCTTATCACCCATTCCATTAATGGATAGTTGTTTAACTTTTCTACCATCTTACCAGGAAAACGAGATGAGCCCATACGTGCCTGTATTATTGTAACAACCCTTCCAAGACTAGATCTAACCATTAAATATATAAACCATTTATTCAAAATCTTCCAATTCAAACAAGTGATCTTTTGTTATTGAAGTTTTACAAATAGACCCTATAATACGATCTCTAAATTCAGGTGGCAAACCTGTGCCTGGTCGTTTTTCAGATATCATATCACTCGTAATAATTTCACCCTTAGCAATATCGACAACTGCAACAACACTCCTTCTGGCATACTTAAATGCTGGTAATTCGCATTCTAGTCTATTTTTCTTGCCATGGCCTTTTGCCAACCATAACTCTTTTATTTGTAATACCATTTCTGCAAGTTCTTTTTCATCTAATGATAACCAGTGATCCGCACTAAATGGTAAAGTTTTGTCAAATGTATAATGTTTTTCTATCACCATAGAATCATAAAGAACTGATGCTGATGGCACTAAAGTGCCTAATGTATGATCACTCAGTCCTAATAGGTAATTAGGAAAATGTTTCTTAATGTCTAATAAGGCTGATAAGTTGGAGTCTTTTACTTCTGTTGGGTAACATAATGTGCAGTGCATAATACATATTTGATCATTACCTTCTGACTCGATCGCTTGTGTAGCTTTCATTATTTCATTAATATCCGCTGCACCAGTTGAAATCAACATTGGTAAATTCTTTTTTGCTATATATTTTAGAAATGGGATATTAGTCAAATCACATGAAGCTATCTTAAAAGCCCTCATTCCCAAATCAACAAGCATATCTACAGATTCATAATCAAATGGAGTTGACAGAAACTCAATACCATACTTGTGACATAATTTGATTAACTCTGCATACTGCTCTTTCTCAAATGAATCCAACTGTGAATACGAATCGTGCTGTGAGCCATCAACTTTACTCTCACCCTTCCAAGACCAAAATCTTGGGGCATTTTTTGTAGATAATTTATCAGCTTTATAAGTTTGAAATTTTATTATATCAGCACCTGCACGGGCAGCCGTCCTAATCAGTTCTTCAGCATATTCCATTTTGCCTAAGTGGTTTACACCAGCCTCTGCAATTACAACAATCCCATCTCCACCAATCTTAACATTACCAATTTTAATAATCATATTTTTTTTTAACTCGATTAATGTAAATTTGACGATCTTTTGAAAGGGTCATATTTTTTCCATGAATATAATATCTATATAGTGGAATAGGCAGATAAAAACCTTTATATCCTGCTAAATATAATCTACTCAAAAGATCATAATCTTCTGCATTACGCAATGTATCATCATACCCACCAATGTCATCAATTATTGTTTTTCTAAACATAATACCTGCACCATGTTGTAAAATATTTTCTCTATTATTTAGTTTAATTAATTCTTTTTTAACGCCATGAACATCAACACGTATATGGTCACAATAAATAAAATCATATTCATTATTATGTTCCAATATTTCTGACATCATATAAACCATATAGGCATTTATAAAATCATCTGAATCAACCCTCATCCAATATTTTCCAGATGACGCTTTTAAACCAATATTACTACAATATGCAACACCTTTATTCTCTTTATTTGAATGTAAGACTATGTCCGATTCAAATTCACGAATAACTTCCATCGAATTATCAGTAGAAGCATCATCAATTACAATTATCTCATACCCAGTTCTAAATATAAGTTGTGATGTGCACGATCTAATTGCTCTATCAATGAAATCAGCACGATTGTAATTAGCAATTACAATCGAAACTTTTATATTATTACGTTTAATTTTTACCACCCCAAAACCTCTGACAACTTTTTAAAATTTCTTATATAGAACATCTAAGCAATCCTCGTTTTTTTCTGGTTCAATTTTATACTCTCTTGGTACACATCCATTGGTTTTTTATAATCTAGTGTTTGATAGAATCTTCGATGATTGTAAAACTCAATATAGTCATCTACATCGTTAATCAGATCATTGATAGTATGATATACATTTAAGTAGATTCTTTCGCATTTTGCGCTTCGCCAGAAGCGCTCAATGCAGATATTATCTGTGGCTCTGCCCCTGCCATCCATGGATATAGTAATACCTAGGTTTTTAAGGCGTTGCGTGTGCAATTCACTGGTGTACTGGCTACCTTGATCGGTATTAAATATCTCTGGATGAGGGTATTTTTCTAAAGCATCATTAAGTACGCTCATCACCAACTGAGTATCCATAGTGTTGGATATCTTGTATGATAGTACTGCTTTGCTGTGCCAATCAATAATAGCTGCCATATAAGCCATGCCGCCTGCAATCTTGATGCAGGTGATGTCTGTACTCCATACTTGGTTAGCGTGACTAATATTAAGTCCTCGTAGCTTATAGCTATACTTCTTGTGCTCTTTGATTGGTATGGTGGTATTGACTTGTTTAATGGCTAATATAGCTTTCAAGCCGAGCTCTTGGCGGTAACGATCTACCGTGTTTAAGCTTACCTTGACACCGTCCTCAAGCAGTTGTTGATGTACCTTCTTCTCACCGTAAATCGGTATCTGTTCAAATACTTTAGTAATGTGATTCTTAATTGTTTGCTTGGCGTAGTTAGCTTGTGGCTTGCACCTCTCAAGAGGGTATTGAACAGAATAATACAAGCCACTTCGGTTAATGCCTAGCAATTGACACTGGTGATTAATAGAGATAGAAGAAGATTTGGACGTTGTAGGCTTGAGATCAACTAATTGTTTTAGTTTAGATGAGCCCAAGCTTTTTAGCTTTTTTGCTAACCACTCCTTCTCTACAGTGACTTTACCCACTAGTGCTGTTAGACGTTCATTTTGCTCTTGTGATTTAATAAGCTCCTCCTTGTACTTTTTAACTGCTTTAGAGTAGAGGACTCCATGGTAATCTCTGCGTTGGCAAGGAGGGTCTTCTTCCAGTTCACTAGATTTTGAGGAAGGATATTATGCTTAGCTGCAATCTCAACCAAAGTGCTTTCATTTTGTAATAGCTCAAGCACTAGTTTTGTTTTAAATGCCGAACTGTAGGTTATTCGTTTTTTACTCATAATTTTTTACTCCGAATTGTTGGGTTAAGTTTAACTCGTTCGAAATAAGAAATTTTAAATTGTTGTCTTAAATTGTTGTCTTAAATTGTTGTCTTAAATTGTTGTCTTAAATTGTTGGGGTATTATACTATTTACTTACAAGTAAAATTGCACTTGTTATACGAATTCAAGCCTCTTAAAATTATAAATATTTATATTTAATTACTTCAGATGTTTTATCTTTCAATGTTTGGTTACCCATAGTTTTTTCTTTAACTTTTGAGCTAACACCAATGACATATGATTCACAATCAGGATTATATATGGCACTTCTATAAATATACTGATTATAGTTAGATTCTGTAGATTGATTTTTATTATATATTTTATAAGAAAGACTTATATCATTAATAAAAGGTAGAGAAAAAGTTGGAATTTCATTCTTTAACAGGGTGGTATCTATGTTGTTCTTGTAACAACTTATAGCATACTTGAGCGTATTATTTACTGTATGTTCTTGTACATAATGACTCTTATTGTATCTATAACTAGAATCCTTATGAAAGAGAATACCTAAATGAACATAGCCTGAACTTTTTGGATAGGAACGTATCAAAGGGCGCAACCCAACACTAGCGCCAAGTAAACTAAGATTATTTTCAGAAAAATTACTTATATGAGCCAAAAAAATAGCATCATTCCAGTCTTTCACAAAATCTACAAAATCAGGCACTTCAATATAAACATACCCCCCTTCCTTGGCCAAATTAGAAATACTCTTCATAACAATTAAAGGATTATGAAAATGCTCTAATGAATGAATGCAAGTAACAACATCAAATTTCTCTGACTCTATTTTATAATCATCTATAGTTGTTTCAACTATATTCACATTATAGAGTTGTCTGCCTATCTTGGCGCGTGAATGATCTGGCTCAATGCCAGTAACCTCAAACCCTTGATCTTCAAATGACTTTAGGCCGGTTCCAGTTCCACAACCTACATCTAAAATTTTACGGCCATCTGTTACCTTTTTTAGAAAAAAAGCTATACTACGATATCTAGAAATCCTGTCATTTTCAATGTTTTTATTAATAAAGTTTATTTTTTCATTTACTTGAAAAGAATCTCGCAATTTAAAATTATTTAAAAACCATCTCAATTTAGGTCTTTTTTCTCTAAAAACTAAACCACATTCTTTACAGCAAGAGGTGTATAAAAATTCAACATTATCCACTATAGATAGGGCCAAACCAATGAAAGAATCGGCATCGCAACACGGGCAATTTTTTACACTTTCAATATCATCTTTATTTATTTTAAAATTCATAATATGTTTACGGGTACATTCGCATCATTATTTCATAAAACTGCAAATTTCTTCTGTGTATATTTGGTTAGATTTTTTATTCGTTCAACTATTTTTATTGAAACACCCTTTTGTCCATATAAATCTGAACTTTTATAATTTCCGTGATTTAATTGTATTTTTATTTTTTGTACAATTTCTTCTTTTTTTGTATTTGATTTTATTACTGCATCAGAGCATTCTCTACCATCTTGTCTCGAGCCAACAAGAACTACTGGCACACCTAAAAATGATGCATCTCTAATAAAACTAGATGAATTGCCAATTGCGCAGGCTGAATTACCTAGTAAAGGTATATATTCTTCAGGTTTAAAATTTTTATACGCATGCAGTTTGATTGTACTATTATTTTCTCTAAATCTGCGTATAGCTTGTGATACACCATCTGAACCTGCGTCAATATTTGGCCATATTAATACTGTTTGCATGTTAAGATCTTTTATAGCACCAAGTAACTCAGCCATTTGACCTTCGGAACTACTATATTCTGTAGTAACAGGGTGAAATAACACAAGGAGATAATCATTAGACAAGTCCAAATCTGGTCCAACCCCCATATTAAATGACGCATTGGAAGAACTCAATTTAGAATTATGCACTACATCTGCACTGGGGCACCCATATGGGAATACACATTCTTTACGCTCCCCCATTTGCACGATGTTTTTACCTGCTTGTTTTGTAGATGGAAAATGGTAATGCGCTAATTTTGTAATTGCATGTCTTGCTGATTCGTCAATCGATCCAGTAATCTCTCCACCCTGTATGTGAATCAGGCAATAATTTTGATAAACTGCCGCAATTGCAGCGCCTAATGCCTCACTCCTATCTCCAATTAATAATACGAAATCTGGATACTGCCTTTGAAATGCATTAGATAACTCGATAACTGCAAGTCCAATTGATTTTGCCATTGTACTTGGAACCGAACCTTCCAATTCAATGTAGATTTCTTCAGTGACATTAAAACCGTCTTTTTTTACCAGATCAACTGCCTTACCGAACCTATCAA
>Ga0209142_1001912_pt1 | contig 10745 bp, 9 predicted proteins | sample SaaInlV_120m_DNA_FD_184678 | JGI IMG/M metagenome (GOLD analysis project Ga0209142, IMG submission 184678) | Marine microbial communities from expanding oxygen minimum zones in the Saanich Inlet - Saanich Inlet SI074_LV_200m_DNA (SPAdes) (version 2) | ecosystem: Environmental > Aquatic > Marine >... | reverse complement strand
GCGCTCTACTGAGTCTGCAAAGCTTCTGGGCATACAAGATATTCATTGCATAGATACACTATTCGTGAAGCGAAGTTACCTTGTTGTAGCAAGGCAAGAGCAGTATTTTTAGCTAATACTGGGGGGATAAGTGAGTACGTATTAGCTCGACAGTAACAATCTTTAGTGTCCGTTTGTATATAAGAGCATTAACTTAGAAAAATCCAGCAGGACGATATATTTAATATCATTATTAAATACAGCAACATTCGTTTAAAATACTAGCTTTCTTCACCGCAATTCAAATGATATTCAGGTAAGGCTTTAAGCCACCGTGTCACTATAATCAAACACACCTCATGACACCAGAACAATTCAACTTATACGCCGAGCAAGGCTACAACCGTATTCCCATCGCACGGGAAGTGCTGGCCGATTTAGATACGCCGCTGAGCGCATATCTAAAATTAGCTGATGGTGCTTATTCTTATCTATTTGAATCAGTGCATGGTGGTGAGCAATGGGGACGTTATTCAATCATTGGCTTGCCTTGTCAAACAGTGATCAAAATCTTTGCTAATGAGATTCGCATCGAAGAAGCAGGCAAGCGTGTAGAAAACTTTCAGCATGATAGTCCTCTGCTCTGGATAGAAGAATATAAACAACGCTTTAAAGTCCCGGATATAAATGACCTGCCTCGGTTTAATGGTGGTCTGGTCGGTTATTTTGGTTATGAAACCATTGGCTACATTGAGCCACGCCTAAAATCAATCGGCAAAGACGACCCGATTGGCAGTCCAGATATTTTATTGATGGTCTCAGAAGAAATTCTGGTATTTGATAATTTATCGGGAAAATTGATCTTGCTAACGCATGCAAACCCGGATCAGCAAGACGCTTATAATAAAGCACTAGTTCGCCTGGATAAGCTCGTTGTCAAGTTACATGACTTGAAAGCACAAACAAATAAGGGACATACGCCCAAGCAGGTTGATGAGGCAGATTTTGTTTCCGGTTTTACCGAGCAGGGCTTTAAAGACGCGGTCTTAAAAGCCAAGGAATATATCGTTGCCGGAGATGTGATGCAGGTTGTGTTATCGCAACGCTTATCTATTCCTTTTACAGCCGCGCCGATAGATTTATATCGTGCGTTACGCTGTTTAAACCCGTCTCCCTATATGTATTACCTTAATTTAGAGGATTTCCATATCGTTGGTTCTTCTCCTGAAATTCTGGTCCGTCTGGAAGATGATATGGTCACGGTGCGGCCGATTGCAGGAACACGGCCGCGCGGCAAAACCGCCGCCGAAGATATCGCTCTGGAGAAAGAGTTATTGGCTGATCCTAAAGAGTTGGCAGAACATTTGATGCTGATTGATTTGGGGCGTAATGATGCAGGGCGTGTGGCAAAAATCGGTACAGTTGAATTAACCGATAAAATGCTGATTGAACGTTATTCACATGTGATGCATATCGTCTCTAATGTTACCGGTGAGTTACAGGCTGATAAAGATGCTTTTGATGTCCTGGCAGCAACCTTTCCTGCGGGAACTGTGAGTGGTGCGCCTAAAATTCGCGCAATGGAAATTATCGATGAGTTTGAACCGGTAAAACGGGGGGTGTATTCAGGTGCAGTCGGCTATATTTCCTGGTCAGGGAATATGGATACTGCAATAGCGATAAGAACGGCGGTGATCAAGGATAAAACCTTACATATACAAGCTGGAGCGGGTATTGTTTATGACTCTGTACCGCAGAATGAATGGGATGAAACCATGAATAAAGGACGAGCAATTTTCCGCGCAGTCACTATGGCCGAAGCTGGATTAAATGGAGATGGCTCATGAGTGCATGTAAAGTTGTGATGGTCGATAATTATGATTCATTTACTTATAATCTGGTGCAATATTTTGGTGAATTAGGTGCGGATGTCACTGTTGTGCGTAATGATGAAGTCAGCATTGAAGATATACACGCGTTAAATCCAGATAAAATTGTCATTTCTCCAGGCCCTTGTACTCCTATGCAAGCGGGGATTTCAGTTGCAACTATCCTACACTTTGCCGGATCGGTGCCTATACTAGGCGTCTGTTTAGGCCATCAAAGTATAGGCCGCGCTTTTGGCGGTAATATCGTGCATGCGAAGAGTATTATGCATGGCAAGGTCTCGCCTGTTTTTCATAATAGTAGTGGCGTATTCAAAGGCTTAAATAACCCTTTTACCGCCACTCGCTATCATTCTCTGGTAATTGATCAGCAAACTTTGCCTGATTGTTTAGAAGTCACGGCTTGGACTCAGGACGAACAAGGTAATATCGACGAAATCATGGGCGTAAGCCATAAAGAGCTGGATATAGAAGGGGTGCAGTTTCATCCGGAATCTATTTTGACTGAACATGGGCATGATATGTTGCGTAATTTTCTAGAGAGCAAATAGCCATCTACCTTATCTTTTGAGCGTAACAAATGGCGCGTAAAACGCACCCTAAAAAATAAAATGAACATACAAACGGCCTTACAAACAGTACTTGATAAACAAGACCTGACTCGCCCAGAGATGCTTGATGTGATGCACAGTATTATGAGCGGCGATGCAACATCTGCACAAATTGCAGGATTTTTAATTGCTTTACGCTGCAAAGGTGAAACAGTAGCAGAAATAACTGCTGCAGCAGAAGTGATGCGGGCACTTGCCACTCGAGTGGCAATACAAGGCGAGCATATTATTGATACCTGCGGCACAGGAGGGGATGGTGCAAATACTTTTAATATCTCCACAACCTGCGCCTTTGTGGTTGCCGCAGCTGGTGGAACTGTTGCAAAACATGGTAATCGCTCAGTTTCCAGCCGCTCTGGCAGTGCTGACGTGCTTGAGGCAGCAGGAGTGGATTTAGACCTATCGGCTGAACAAGTGACACAGTGCGTTAATTCAATTGGCGTAGGTTTTTTATTTGCGCAAAAACACCATGGCGCAATGCGTCATGTAGCTGCTGCGCGTAAAGAGATGGGTGTGCGCACCTTATTTAATTTACTCGGCCCTTTGGCAAATCCAGCGGCGGCTCCTAACCAGCTTATTGGTGTTTTTGCTAAACAATGGCTAGAGCCCTTAGCCCAAGTATTAAAAACCCTGGGTAGTAAACATATCTTAATCGTTAATGCCGAAGATGGTCTGGATGAAATCAGTATTGCCAGTGAGACCTCGGTCGCTGAATTGAATAATGGTGAAATTACTACCTATACCATCACTCCTGAGCAGTTTGGCTTGCAACGTGCCGATTTAGCTGACTTAGCAGTTAATGATGTAGCACACAGTTTGGCGGTAGTGAAGTCTGTACTGGACAACCAGCCTGGCCCTGCACTGGATATTGTTATCTTAAATGCCGGCGCAGCAATTTATGCTGCTGATTTGGCAGATTCATTAGTAACTGGCATTAACAAGGCCAAAGAAGTGATTACTTCTGGTGCAGCTAAAGAAAAGCTAAATGCATTAGTGAATTTCAACCCCGTTTAATCTAGATAGTTCAAATATTAATTGTAGAGCGTTGCTTTAGCCCGCCTTAACATAATTTATGATTCTGGCCAGCTAAAGCCATGCCCTTCATCATAAGCATATAGATAAATATAAAATCCCAATATGACAGATACCCCAGATATTTTAAAAAAGATACTTGCGACTAAAGCTGAAGAAATTACAAAGCGTAAATTACGCATGTCTATTGCTGATTTAGCCAATATAATTAGCGACACAGAAACACCGCGTGGTTTTGCCCGTGCCCTGCAAGAAAAAGCGGCTAATAAAAAACCCGCGATTATTGCTGAGGTCAAGAAAGCCTCTCCGAGCAAAGGTGTGATCAGAGAGAATTTTAGGCCCGTAGAGATTGCTCAGGACTATGCAATGAGTGGCGCAACCTGCCTTTCTGTGCTGACCGACAAAGAATATTTTCAGGGCGGGGAAGTTAATTTACAGATGGCAAGACAAGCCTGCCCGATCCCGGTATTACGTAAGGATTTTATGATTGACCCTTATCAAATATATGAGTCACGTGCTCTGGGGGCAGATTGTATTTTATTAATTGTTGCGGCTTTAACCGATACACAAATGCACGAATTGGCAGATACGACTAAGGAGCTAGGTATGGATGTACTGGTTGAAGTCCATGACAGTGAAGAGATGCAGCGTGCCTTAAACCTGGATACGCCTTTAATGGGCATAAACAACCGCAATTTACGAACCTTTGAAACATCACTACAAACCACACTGGATTTACAGGCGATGGTGCCAGATGAGCGGTTAGTCATTACCGAAAGCGGCATTCATACACATGATGATGTGCGGTTAATGATGGATAATGATATTTATACATTCCTGGTAGGCGAAGCTTTTATGCGGGCAGAACACCCTGGTGCGAAAATGCGCGAGCTATTTTCGATATAAATAGGAATATATTTGCCGGAAGCCTACTCAGCTGTAGTCACTCAACCATATAGACTTCCAGGCTTATACTTCGCGCGGCCGCGCGAAGTATAATAAACTAGACTTTATATTTATCCATTGCCTTAATAATCGAAAGTGCTTCAGCTACAACGACCTTGGCAGCTTCATCCAGCTCATTATTTTTATAGATCTTTCCTAATAAGCCCTCTTCGACTAGAGCCTCTTTGATCCATCTCTTGACCATTCTGTAATTACCTGCAACTTTTACGTCTTCTCCTGTTGCCGGGTTTTTCATCATAACCGTGCGTAGTTCAACTTTAGGGGATATTGATTTAGATTTAGGTTTTGGCGTTGTTTTAGGCTCTGGTTTGACCTTGTAGTTTGCAGCTGCAACTGGCTTGGATTTTTCAGGTGGGCTTTGGACAACGACAGCTGTGCTTACTTCTACTTTAGCTGGTTTATTTTCAGGAGGATTGAATATAGCCTCATCGTCCTCTTTTTTGTTGGGTTGCCCCGTATTACTTTTGCCCTTAAAAAACATGATATATGCTGCAAATATCAGTACTAAAACAATTATAAACTCAAACATAAAACCGCTCCTAAAATATTTTTATTATTATGTAACATGTAGCTACATGATTGAGTATATTGCAAACTAGCAAAATATACCAGAATCAATTGTTTATAAGTGTCTTATCTTTACAGTAGGTGGACTAAGCCATATCAACAATGCTGTTATAAAAAATAAACTGAAGAAATTCTGCCACAAAAAAAGGGTGGAGCCTCTTTTGGAGGATCCACCCTTTTATGGCCTGCCCTAGAGCAGGCTAAGCCTACATTATAAATGTAGGCTAGTAACTATGAATTCGTACTAAAGACCTACGATATCCTCTGCTTGAGGTCCTTTATCGCCATCAGTCACAGTAAATTCAACTTTCTGGCCTTCGGCTAGAGTTTTGAAGCCAGAACCTGAGATTGCGCTGAAATGAGCGAAAACGTCAGGACCAGATTCTTGCTCAATGAAGCCAAAACCTTTAGCTTCGTTAAACCATTTTACTGTACCAGTTGTAGTAGACATAATAATATCCTATTTATTTCAAGAGTAATTGAAGCCTTGTAAAAGGCCGTTTTGCTGGAAGTGACACTATTACTTATAAAACAGGACGAGCTACTAAAGATATAACATCGAGGGTGTACATAAATATAAGACAACTTTCAAGCTTAGAAGATTATATACGGCTTTTCACTGTAGTCAACTAATATTCCCTATAAAGTAAGGTTACTCTACAAAATATTGGCTCTAAATAGTCAGCTTAAACTTCAGATCAGACCCTCCAATAGTACAGCACCTTGAAGAAAGAAATGATTAAGCGATTAATAATCTATTTTAAATCAACTGCTTATTACATACCTACCTATCAAAGAGCACGCTACCGCACTATCTCAAGGCTATCTCAGAATTGCGATACCTTTTAATAAGTTCAAGGCTTCTTTTAGTGGATAGTCACGCATATCAACACCTTTAGGATCTTCATCCTTATCCTTCTCTCCATCTACTTTGCTTTTAGATTTATCTGCAGTGTCTTCTTTTTTGCCGTTGCCATTGGATAAATGGCGTGATAAATCCGCTTCTTTAATCGGCTGAAAACTGCTTGCTTCTAGAGATTCCAGCTTAAGGCGCTCCAGTTCTATATCAGGCTCAATGCCTGTCGCCTGGATAGAGCGCCCAGAAGGCGTGAAATACCGTGCCGTTGTGATTTTTACTGCGCCGCCATTACCTGTCGGCATGATCGTTTGTACCGAGCCTTTACCAAAAGACTTGGAGCCCATAATAATAGCACGCTTATGATCCTGCAATGCGCCTGCCACAATTTCAGAAGCAGAAGCAGAACCTGCATTAATCAATACGACGATAGGCGCACCATTTAATAAATCACCTGGGGTTGCATTAAAATCCATTTGCGAGTCTTTAATGCGACCTTCTGTGTAAACGATTTTGCCTGAATTCAAAAATGAGTCGCTGACCGATACGGCGCCATCTAATACCCCGCCAGGATTATTCCGTAAATCCAGCACCATCCCTTCTAAAGGCCCTCCATTTTCTTTCTCAAGCTCTTTAACTGCCTCTTTAACGGCTTCACCGGTAGGCGACTGAAAGCTACTGATACGCAAATAGCCAAACCCATCTTCTAAAATACGACTACGTACGCTTTTTACTTTAATAATATCTCTGACTAAAGTGACATTAAAGGGAGCATCCTTACCTTTACGCACTACCGTTAATACGATTTTGCTACCCACTTCGCCACGCATTATTTTAACGGCATTAGTCAACGTCATTCCTTTAACCGGCAGATCATCAAGCTTGATGATTAAATCCCCTGCCTCTATGCCTGCGAGTTGTGCAGGTGTATCGTCAATAGGGGAGATTACTTTTACAAAGCCATCTTCCATGGTGACCTGTATGCCTAAACCACCAAAACGTCCAGTTGTGCCAACTTTTAACTCTTTATATTCTTCAGTATTTAAGTAACTAGAATGAGGATCCAACCCTACCAACATGCCGCGAATGGCACTTTCCAATAGATCTTTATCGCTAACAGGCTCGACATAATCCTGTTTAATGCGCCCAAAGATTTCTGTAAATGTACGTAACTCGTCAAAAGGCAAGCTAACGTCCTGTTCTTTCGGCACTGTTTCCTTATCAGCAAGCACTGAACCAGCGGTCGAAATTAAAACACCTAGGCAACATCCGACAAATAAGATAAAAATATTTTTTTGTTTAAGCACGCTGTACAAACTCCGATACAATATTCCTGAAAAATTTCAACCATACCCGTATTTTATAACGGTTACAGATACTTTATAAATCTATTTTATATCAATACACAAATAAATAACGTAAATCAATTTAAAAAGAGCGAATTAGCCCACATATTTATTTGTTATTTTTTACACCATTTTTTGGGGTTCAGTGGCCGATTTTTTTTACGAATTTCAAAATATAAGCCTGCTTTATCCCTTCCTCCGCTATCACCCAAAGTAGCTATCGTACTACCCGCGTTTACCCAGTCACCCACTTCTCCATACAGGCTTTGATTAAATGCATAAAGGCTCATAAAGTTTTTATCGTGCTTTACGATCACTAATAAGCCGTAGCCCTTAAACCAATCTGAGAAAACAATTTGCCCGTGAGCGATAGCCTTTATTTTACTGCCTTCCTTAGCTCGAATTAATACGCCGCTCCATTTCCCATCAGAACGCGGACTACCAAAACTTCTAACAACTTTACCTTTGACCGGCCAGGGTAATTTGCCTCTTAGTTTATTAAACGACCGGAGAGGCACTTTAGGGGGGACTTCAGTCTGCTTTGCTTCTTCCAGCCTTGAAATCAATGATTTTAATTGTTTTTCATTTTTTTTAAGTCTGGATAGCTGCTTGCGATTTTTCTGATAGTCTTTTTTAATTCGCACCAGTATCTGCTCACGCTCTTTTTTATTTAGCGCCAATTGTTCTTGCAGTAATTTATTTTCGGCTATTAAGCTGGCAAGCCCCTGCTTTTCGTGTAGCTTTTCCTGCTCTAAAGTCGTTAACAATTGCAAGCTGGCATTAATACGTTGCAGCTTATCAATCCGTGCCCGATTAAAGTACTGATAATAGGTCATAATGCGGCTGCTACGATTGATATCCTGCTGATTGAGCAATAATTTCAATTGCTCTTGTCGTCCCAGCGCATATGCCGTCTTGACCTGCTCTGCCAGCTGTGATTTTTGCGTGAACAACCAACCATTTTGCAGCTGTATTTCTTGCTGGATTTCATTAATACGCAGATGTTTCGAACTTACCTGGGCGTTCAGCTCCTGAAGTGTACGAGATATTTCACCGTACCCCTCCTCAACACGTTTTAATTCAGAGTTCGCCTGATTTTTTTGTTTACCTAAGCTGGTTAAATTATCAGCAAGTGCTTTAATTTTATTCTGCACTTTGCGCAGCTCTTGATCTTTACTCCCTGCAGCCATGCCGGCGCTATGGCTGCAGAGTAGTAATAACAGCAGAAAAAACCTCACCTAGTCTTAAGACTCAGTCAGAAGTGACGTGCCATCCATTTCCGCAGGCTGCTCAATACCTAAAATTGCCAGCATCGTGGGAGCCAAATCTTTTAAACTACCGCCATCCGCTAAAGACTGCTCGCCACCGACATAAACCAAGGGTACCGGGTTAGTTGTATGCGAAGTTAATGGCCCACCATCGGCATCACGCATTTGTTCAATATTTCCGTGATCGGCAGTGACTAGCATTTGTCCACCGACCTTTTTCAGTGCTACAACCAATTTGGCTAACGAGGCATCAATAGTTTCTACCGCTTGCAAAGCTGCTTCCCATTTGCCTGTATGCCCGACCATATCGCAATTTGCGTAGTTGCATATAATGACATCATACTTTTGCTCGGCAATAGCATTGACCAAGTGCTCGGTGACTTGTGCCGCATGCATTTCAGGCTGCATATCGTAGGTTTTTACTTTAGGAGAAGGCACCAGAATACGATCTTCGCCAATATTTGGCTCATCAACACCACCATTCATAAAAAACGTAACATGCGCATATTTTTCCGTTTCTGCTAAACGTAACTGTAACAAGCCTTGCTGCGCTAATACTTCGCCTAGGCTGTTCTTAATTTCCATGGAAGGATAAGCCATGGGGTAGCTAAATTTCTCATTATATTCAGTCAAAGTAACAAAACAGCCCTGAAATCCAGGATGGTTGCGCTCAAACCCTGAAAAGTCAGTATCAGTTATTGCCTGGCTAATTTCGCGAGCGCGGTCAGCACGGAAATTCATGAAAACCACAGCGTCATTGTCGGCTAGGCTAGTTGCTTCTCCTTGTCTATTCAAGATAGCAGTCGCATCGACAAACTCATCAGTTTCCTCGCGCTGATAAGCATTGCGCAAGCCTTCTATGGCTGATTCTGCCGTGTATTTGCTCTCCCCAAGAACAATAAGCTGATGTGCTTTTTGGACACGCTCCCAGCGATTATCTCTATCCATTGCGTAGAAGCGACCTATGATTGAAGCAATATGCCCTACTCCTAACTGGTCAATTTTATCCTGCAAACTTTTAAGAGCTGATTCAGCGCTGCTTGGCGCAACATCACGGCCATCTAAAATGGCATGTATCGCTACTTTTGTTAAGCCTTTCTTTGCTGCCATTTCCAGCATCGCTAGAATATGGTTGATATGGCTATGCACGCCTCCAGCAGACAACAGGCCGAGGATATGTAATGTCCCATCCTTACTCTTTGCCTCGTCTACAGCCAGACACAAAGCCGGGTTTTCAAAAAAACTACCCGATTCGATTGCATCACTGACGCGGGAGAAATTTTGTGGTACATAGCGCCCAGTACCGATATGCATATGTCCTACTTCGGAATTACCCATTTGCTTATCAGGCAAGCCCACGATACGTCCAGAACAATCCAGCTGAGTCATAGAATATTTTTGCTGTAAGCTATCCCAGCATGGCGTATTGGCATGAGCAATAGCGTTATAGTCTGTCTCTGCTCTAACGCCAAAGCCATCAAGAATGAGTAATATTAAGGGTTTTGGTTTGATCATGTTTTATCTCGTAGATTCTAAAAATATAGACAACACTAGGCTGTGATACAGGCTATTTTATAACAATATAAGAATATTGGTAACTACTCAGCGTATTTTTATATAAAAATCAAATGGCTGCAAGAGAGAAGGATGGAAAAATGTAGTATGCCCATCAACCATTGTTAAAATGGGCACATAAACTTTGCCCATCCTACTTAAACATCAATGTTTTACGATATTAAAATACGCTGAGCAGTTACGAGTATTGTTATAAAATAGACTGTCAGTGCGCTTATTTATTATTTTTGTTGTTCAATCAGCTCTTTAAAAAAGGAGGGAAAATACGCCTTGAGTTTTTAATTCAACTTTTTAAAGTGATTATTATCACAGTAAAGCAGCACTGGATTTGCTGAAACCCGCTGTTTTTGATATATTTAAGGGTTTTCTAATAAGCTTATTAGGCCTTATACAGAATATTATCTACACCACTCACCAGATAAAAAAACAGGCTTGGCTCTGTCTCTGGCTAATTTTAAGCGGAACAAGAATGCAAATAATACTTATTTGGATGTTATAATTCGCGCCTTGCAAACAAAACTGCCCCATGGACATTCAAGATAACCAACCCTTATACAACGATGCTGATATAGAAAGAGCGGCACGCTGTTTAAAAGCTATGTCTCATCCTTTACGCTTAAAAATCCTTTGCGTACTGGGTACAGAAGCGATTAGCGTTC
>Ga0209142_1001885_pt1 | contig 10887 bp, 9 predicted proteins | sample SaaInlV_120m_DNA_FD_184678 | JGI IMG/M metagenome (GOLD analysis project Ga0209142, IMG submission 184678) | Marine microbial communities from expanding oxygen minimum zones in the Saanich Inlet - Saanich Inlet SI074_LV_200m_DNA (SPAdes) (version 2) | ecosystem: Environmental > Aquatic > Marine >... | reverse complement strand
GGGCAGAAATTTAGCAATCGATAATTTAGATCTTCTTGTATGCAAGCAGGTTAAGGGAAATTACAAGGTATACCGTAAAGCGTACTCCGGTCAAGCAACAAAAAAATTTAAGACATTATGGATTGATAAAAAATACCATACTGAAAAGGGTCAAGCATCATTTAATGAGCTTTTTGATGAAGGTAAAGATTTGTTCAATGCACCAAAGTCTGTCGATTTAATCAAAGATTTAATTAATGTTTCAACAGAAGAGAATGACATAATCCTAGATTCATTTGCAGGCTCAGGGACGACATTACATGCAATATTAGACTTAAATAATGAGTTTGGAAGTAACCGCCAATGCATCATGGTTCAAATGAAAGAGGATAGCAAAGATGAACCCAATAAGAATATCTGTAAAAACCTTACCCGAGAACGAGTTAAACGGGCTATTGAAAAATATGGCTATGATAGTGGTTTCAAGTACCTAAAAGTTGGCATACCCATTGATCCAGAATATATGTTGGATGGTATCCTACCAAACTATGTACAGTTTGCACAATATGTTTATTATCTCTGTTTCGGTGAGAATTTAGAAGAAGCGGATAAAATTAACCAAGTCAAGCACTACGTGGGTAAAAAAGGGAATCAAGCAGTCTATCTCATATACGATAATGATTTCGAAAAACTTACGAGGCAAGCTCTAAATCTTAGCATTGCTGAGCAAATTGTTTACCACAGACCGAACACTCGCAGGATTGTGTATGCCCCTGCCTGTTTCTTGGATGATGAATACATGGAAGCCAAGCAAATTGAATTTGTTAGCATTCCTTACAATCTATTTCAACGAAAAGACAGCTAGCCAATGTATTTAAAGAAATATCAGATAAGGGTTGTTAGTGAGTTGAGAAACTTTCTTCAAACAGCCAAATCCAATCTTGATGTTTTTGAAACTGCTAGAAAAGCTCTTCCAAAGGAATTACGAAACACTCTTAATTATGTTCAATCTACCTTTGATTCACTAAAAACCCCTCTTAATGATAATTGCAAAAATGGACTAAATGAGTATTACCCAAGAATTGTAATGAAAGTCCCAACCGGAGGTGGTAAAACTATTTTGGCAGTAGAAACTATCAGGGAGTATCAAACACTGTTTACCCAAAAGCGAAACGGACTTGTAGTTTGGATTGTTCCGAGTGAGACTATTTATTCTCAAACAGTTAATAGTTTACGGGAGAAAAGCCATCCCTATCGCCAGCTATTAGATCAAGCAAGCGGTGGTAACACCATTATTGTAGAAAAAGGACAACGATTGTCTACACAAGACATTGAAGAAAACCTTGTTGTGCTATTCATTATGATACAATCGGTGAGTAGGGCAAACAATATTGAAGCCTTAAAAGTGTTTCAAGACAGTGGTGGATATGAGAGTTTCTTCCCTTCTGATAACCGTTACGATTTGCATGAACAACTTTTAGAACAAGTTCCAAACCTTGACTTTATTTCGGCATTGGGGACCAAAAGCCCATTGATAAAAACGAGTATGGGTAATGCTATAAGAGTTTCAAATCCATTCATAATAATAGATGAAATACATAGGGTTTTCACATCAACGGCTAAAGCCACGATAAATAATCTCAACCCCAAATTGGTGCTAGGTCTATCTGCAACCCCATCGGAAAGCATGAATATAGTTACGACAGTTTCAGGTCTTGAATTGAAGGATGAAGACATGGTGAAACTCGATATGCATCTGATACCCCCTAATGTCAGTACTGCAAATGATTGGAAGAGTATGATAAGGGAAATGAAAACTCATAGAGATATGCTTGAAAAAAAAGCCACGTTTTTTAGGCAAGACACCGGACAATACATTCGCCCAATTGTATTAATTCAAGTTGAACGAACAGGTAGAGACCAAAGGGGAAGGGGATTTGTTCATAGTCAGGATGTTAGAGAATATCTCATTGAGCAAAACATAAATACAGATGAAATTGCAATAAAGTCCAGCTTACAGAATGATATTGAAGATATAAATCTTTTTTCAAGCAACTGTTCCATACGTTGGATAATTACTCGTGATGCATTACGTGAAGGGTGGGATTGCTCCTTTGCATATATGCTTGGCATAATTCCAAATGTAAACTCGAACACTGGCATAACACAATTGGTAGGGCGTATTTTACGCCAACCAAATGCAAAAAAAACAGGGGTAACCGAATTAGACGAGAGCTATGTATATTATACAAAAGGTGATACTCGCCAATTACTAGAAGGCGTAGCGGCCGGATTCAAAAAAGAAGGCTTGGAGGATTTAATTACCAAGATGAAGGTAAGAGGTCTGGATACCGTCAATGCAACTAAAACAACGAAAATAAAGAAAAAATTTATTGAGAAATTCTCCAGTTCATTGTATTTACCTGTATGGTTAATGGTGGACAAAAAGGAGGAAAGCAAAAGACGGTTCAGTTACGATATGGATATTCGTCCACACATAAAATTTGATGATTTTTCAATTGCAAAAGATGTTGTAAAAAGATTAAAAAGTGCTTTAAGTGAAGAAAACAAGGAAAGAATCACATTTGCGGTAACAATTGATGATGAGAGTAAGACGAATATAAGAACAGAGCAACTGCAAACCACTCCTGAAAACGAAATAAGTTATAGGTATATAACCCGCAGATTTACAGAAGTCATTGACAACTCGTTCCTTGCCCGAAAAAAGGCCACTGAATGGATTACCCTTCTTTGTAAGGAACTCACTGAGAAAAAAGTTGAAGAGCATTTCAGCTTTATTACTTCTATACTCGCTAAAGAACTATTTATTGAAAGACGAAAACAAGAGGAAAGCATTTTCCTTGACCATTTGGAAAACAAGCGTCTTGTATTAGCTGTTTCGGATGATGATGAGCTTGGCTTCAAAGTCCCAGATGAAGAATTGATTACTGTTACAAGTATACCAAATACATATAGATACTACCTGTTCGATGATGTGGAAGTTAGCACCATGAATAGTTTGGAAAGGAAAGTAGGGGATATACTCGACAAACAGGCAAAAATTCTTTGGTGGTTTCGCAATAAAGTGTCAAAGCGATGGTACAAGATTCAGGGATGGCAGAAGAATCAAATCTACCCTGACTTTGTGGCTGCCAAAAAAAAGAATAATGATGAAATTGAGCTAGTGTATATCATTGAAAGTAAAGGAGAACACTTAATAAACAGCCCTGATACCCAGTACAAGAAAAAAGTACTAGATACCTTGACTGAAAAAAAGCAGCAACATATGATAAAATCAATTCAGGTTGAAATACCTTTCCGTGAATTAAATATGAATATAGAAGCACATCTTGTTGAGGAAGGGAAAGAAGAAGAAAAACTGAGGAACTTAATGAAATAGTGGACAGAATTTATAACTCGTTTTCATAAATGTTCTTCTGATTTTTAAGCTTTTATATAAACACTAAAATAATGAAACTTAGCACCCCCTCAGAATACTATCTCAAAATTCAAACCGATTTCTCTTATTAACTCAGTAGAAACGGAGAACGATGTAAATTTTCAAAACCAGCAACTATCAGGGGATTACCAAAGCTGTACACCGTTTCAAAAAGAAGTACTCTTGTTTACGTTGGGATCTCAAAGCAGCCAATTTCCTCTAGGTTAAATAGTGGGCTTAAAGCAAATGGAAAACACGGTTATCACGGGTATAAATGGAAGAATTTAAGAATTGGATTAAAGCTAAATATTTGGGTGAACGAGCTTGATGATGAGAATATTACATCCAGTGATTTTGAAGCAATCGAAGCTGAAGTGGCCTATTTCTGCAGAGATATATCTGGTCATTGGCCAATGTACCAGCAAGAGATACACTTTCATCAGTCAAATGAAATGCATAGAAAATTGGCAAAGAAAATTTATGAATGGGCGGTGAGATAGTATGAGTGTGATTTTTGATACAAATTTGATAATTAATTCAGTCGTCATCCCACTTTTAGTAGCAGTTATTATTGCATTAATTACGTCAATATTTGCTATAAGAAGGTTTCGAAGAGAGCAATTCTGGAGTTTAAAAGTAAAAACTTATGATACTATCTTTGATGCATTATTTGACATAGATGAATTTTTCAGGATTCAATTAAAAGATGTAGCACAAAATGATATAACTGAAGATGAAATGGATGATGTTATTGATAATTATAACGAAGCATCGTATTATTTGGGCAGGGTCCTTTTTAAAGGTGAGTTCATTGTACATAAAGATGGAATTCATGAGCTCACTGATCTAAATATAGCTTTACAGATTAAAGAACCAGGTTTTTGGAAAAGTTTATTATTGGGAAATAAGCGTTATAACTTTTATAAAGAACAAAGAAGGTTGATTAGATTATCTACTGACAAGATTAGAATCATCGCAAAGAGTGATTTAAAATCGTGAATATTCAGCTTCTTCGTCCACTGCGTCAAGAATGCTGAGTAGGGCAAACAATTCTAAGTACTGTTAGGTGCCTTGCAGATACGGTTCACGCGCGTATATACGTATGGAATGGTGTTGATCTGGTGGTGATTTTGTAGTTCTTCAGCATAAAATGAATCCATTCAATCTACGGGCAAAATTGAGAATGAAATTCGGTAAAAATGCTTTATTAGTTAATGGTCTGCTAATATTAGATTGTCTTTAGTGAAAAACATTATATTCATATTGATCTTGGGTTACTCATATTCTCAATCTGTTATTGGAGAAGGTCTGACAGGAATCCAACTTTTAGAATACACTCAAGATAACTATACACCATCAAGTACTATGGGGTACAACATAGCAAGAGACACTATGTATGCAGTCATCGACCTCAATGAAGGAAACCAACTGTCAGGTGTTTATAGTGGATACACAATAACCCTTGACCTTAATCAAGACCCAAGCACAAACGCCTACAGTCAAGGAATCAACTGTGAGCATACATTCCCTCAAAGTATGGGAGCAGGCGATGAACCTCAGAAAAGTGACATGCACCATCTCTTCCCATGCAAATCTAATGTCAACTCATCTCGTGGAAATGATCCCTTTGCAGAAATCCCAGATGAGGAAACAGATAAATGGTATAGGGATGATTACTACATCACTACAATTCCAGATGAATACATTGACGAATATGCCGAAAAACTGAATCACTTTGATGAAAGATTTGAACCAAGAGAAGACCACAAAGGCAACTCCGCAAGAGCGATGTTTTATTTTAATGCTATTTACAATGATGTAGCAGATCAAAACTTTTGGGAATTACAAAAAGATGATTTACTAGATTGGAATTATCTGGACGTACCGGATACGATTGAGACTACCAGGACTTGGGCGATAGCATCTTACCAAGATAATAAACCGAATCCTTTTGTATTGGATAACTCGTTAGCCTTGAGAATTTGGTTTGAAGATCAGATTATATACGGCTGTACTGATCCCAGTTTTATAAACTTTAATCCTGATGCGAATGTTAATGATGGTTCGTGTATAAATATTCTCGGTGACTTAAATACTGATGAAGCCGTGGATATTCTTGACATCGTTATTATGGTTGATTGGATTTTAAGTTCTTACATCCCTACTAATGAAGAACTTGCAGTTGGAGATTTATCTGGTGATGGGTCGATTGATATTTTAGATGTTGTAACTCTTGTTTCTTTGATACTCGGTTAATATGATTCGCCTTGTAAAGCTATAGAAAGATCCCATAATCTTTGTTTGATTAATTGAAGGATAATCATGCAATTCCAACTCAACGAGGAATACACACTCGACCATATCAAACTTTTTGCCAAAAGTAATGGTTACTCCATCACGATAGAAGAAATCCCTTATTGTGACATGCATTGGGGTTACTTAATAGCCCCACCATACATACATTTATTTGATAAAGATATTCTAATCTATAGGTTTGAACAATATTCCGAAGACTGGAAGTGCATGTCAAATAAACATATATAGATAATCTTTTTCCAAACTACTAATAATTTGTAGATTCACCTTCGTTTTTGAAGGATAATTATTAAAAGACATGAAGATACATTTACATATTAAAAAGTAATCAAACCCGTGGGCTAACTGCGGGTTTTTGTTTTGAGGGAAGCATGAAAAAACTTATCATTTTACTACTCACAAGTTTCAGTTTTGCTACTATAATCAACATCCCAGATGATTATTCAACCATCCAAGAAGGGATTGATACATCCGTTGATGGTGATACGGTATTAGTGCAACCTGGGATTTATGTTGAAAACATTAATTTCAATGGGAAGAACATTCTAGTTGGTTCTCAATTTATTATTGATAGCAACGAAGCTTATATCAATCAAACGATAGTTGATGGTAATGCCAATGGTTTACCTGTGGTTTCATTCTATTCAGGTGAAACAAGAGATGCTGTTTTACAAGGTTTTACAATTCAGAATGGTACAACAGAAGTCAATTCGTATGGTGCTGGGATCGATTTCCGGACTAACAACTCAAGTGCAACTTTAAAAAATCTCATTATTACAAATAATCATGCCAATAATGGGTCTGGTGGTGGAATTTCCATTTATTATGCTGGTTCAGTATTAATTCAGGATTGCTGGATTTACAATAATTATGCTGGTATTGGAGGCGGAGTTTACTCATTTGACGGTGATTCGCTTTTTATTAATAATAGTCGAATCATGATGAATCAATCGGCTGGAGGGTCCGGTATAGCGATTTGGAGAAATACACCATTGATTGTTGATCATTCAATTGTTTCGGGTAATATTGGATCTTCAGCTATAGGACTTGGACACGAGGATAGTCAGAATGTAATTAGAGAGTTTACTAACTGTACAATTGCAAACAATTCAACTGCATTTGGAATTACTCAAGAAGGAGGCTTTAGCACATCTGTTATCAATAATTGTATTATTTACGATCATCAAGTGGGCAGTATTAATCTAACAGGTGGAGTATTTCAGATTGACTATACACTTGTTGAAGGTGATGCAGATGGATGGGGTGTGGGTAATATTGATTTGAATCCATTGTTTAGTGAATCGGAAAATTATGATTATTCACTCCAAATCAGTTCGCCATGCATAGATGCTGGCAATCCAGACCTTAATGGTAATGGAATCACTTGGGAAAACGATCCTGACGATCAAGATCCAGACGGTACAAGAATGGATATGGGAGCTTATTATTTCATCCAAATAATTGGATGTACAAATCCGATAGCCCTCAACTTTAATCCCGACGCGAATGTAGATGATGGAAGCTGTGTCTTTCCAGTTTATGGTTGTGTTGATTCAACAGCATTCAATTTTAACGATGAGGCTGATATAAATGATGGATCTTGTATTTATTATGGTGATGTAACACAAGATGGTTCAATAGATGTAATCGATGTTATTGCTATGGTGGGTTATGTACTTGGAACGATACAACCTACTCCTGACCAGATCATTTTGGGAGATGTTTTCACTGATGGCGATTTAAATATTTTCGATATTGTCTCACTTATAGCCTTAATCTTTGAGATTGAAGGATTAATGGATCTCACTTCCTTAACACAAGCTACATTAAATCAACACCACAACACATTATCATTTTCAAAGACTGGTGTAATTGCAGGTGTTGAGTTAGAATATTCTGGAGATATTAATTTTGATTCTACACCTGATGGCTGGTTAATTGAGAAGAATGAAAATACAATTCTAATGGTTTCATTGGATGGTTCTGATTTCAATAAAGTTCATTATTCCGGTGACTTAAAGATTAAATCTTGTACCGTTGTTGATTGGGAGTTGAATAAAATTCAAGCTGAAATTATAGTAGTACCTACTCAGTTTTCTTTAAAACCAGCCTATCCAAATCCTTTTAATCCAGTAACAACTATCAATTATGCAATCCCTCACGATGCTAATGTTGTTATTAAAGCCTTTGATGTTAGAGGAAAAGAAGTTGCGGAGTTGGTAAATGGACAGATTGATGAGGGTTATCACGAAGTTGTGTGGGATGCATCCAAGCTAAGCTCAGGGATGTATTTTGTAAGAATGACATCGGGGGATTATAAAGCTGTTCAGAAGACTATATTTGTAAAATAAAATTGTGCTAATAATTACGTATTCGATAGTAATTAAATTTACCAAATGTGTAATGGTTTAATATAATTATAGGATGGTAATTAAATGATAAACTTATTTTTTGTATGTATTGGGCTTGTATTCATATTTGCTTTAATCAATAGTTTTAAATCCCCTGATTCTGACACAAATAAATTAATTCCAGAGGAAAAACCAAATGGACTAGAGAAAATATCTGACATTAAAGTTCTTTCAAATAGAATTTCTGATTTAGGTGTTGAAGACGATTATGTAGATCAATTAGCAATTTTAGTAGCTCATATCCGTAAAGAAGATTTTGAAAGTTGGTTCTTGTACACAACTAGTCTGAAGAACCATTTTGTAAAAAATCCATATTATTTTTATATCGAAAACTATAAATCTAACAAATGTGATTCCACTAATACATCAGTATTTAATGGATTTAAATCAGATATTGGAGAAATATTAAATGTTCCTGTGGATATATTATCGGAAGAGAACAATGCAATTTGTATTAACTTTTTAGTAGGTGCTTCATTAGAAAACATCATCTCCACATCAAATAAAATATTTTCATTCGATAAGTTAACGGATGATGAATTTTTATTCATTAGTTATTTTATTATTAGAAAATGTAAAGCTATATTGCAAATATTTCCAATATCCCCCGACATTAATAAAATAGTAGTTATTCAGATTATTTCATATGATGAATTTACAGATGTTCTTGGGAATATCACTTATAATAGGAGCAAGAGATTAACTATAGATATTCACATTTTAGAAGAACTTGGGTATGGATTCTCAATGGATCATTTGTCTGGATTAGCAAGGATTGAGTTTATTAATTCCTATCCAATAAGTCAAATAGACCATCCATCGGAGTTGATACGACCAGGAATAATCAAAACAAGTAATAGAAAAACGATTAATAAAGAATTAATTAAAAAATTAAAGGAAGAGGCAGGATATTCATGTCAGGTTTGCGGAGCAAGTGAGGAAAATGGTGCTACTTTAGAGATAGATCATATTATTCCTGTTTCAAAGGGGGGGAGTAATGAATATGAAAATCTTCAAGTTTTATGCGCGACTTGCAACAGAAAAAAGGGAAGTCGGATAGATTCAAAATATATAGGATAATTTTAAAAATAAATCAAAATAAATAATTTTTAATGGAAAGGAACAACGGAAATTCAGAATATATCGAATTTTATTTTTGGGGAAATAAATGAAATATTCATTAATCATATCACTATTACTAACTGCCTTTTTTATTTCAGTATGTGATGATTCTACAAGTAGTGAAATAGACCCTGAAATTATTGGCCCTTGGTTGCTTATTTACAATGAGATAGATTATCCAGATACAACGTTTATTAATTATGTAGACACTGTTACAAGTAAGAGGATTAGAGAGTTCCGAGAAGACGGTAAATTCTACTATTATGTCTTGTATTATGATAGCTATGAGAACGTAATTACTGAGAGAGATTATGAAACTATTGATAATACAATAATTATAGATAATTCTGATTACTATCCATACTATTTCAAAGGTGACACCCTTTGCTACACTACTTCTTTAGGTATTGACAGTTTGGCAACAATTACATTGCTTAGAAGGAATTACACGTATTTAGACAGTTTGCTTCAATTACTTGATTAAAATAATTTTGAGGAAATACTATGAAAAAAATAGATATTAAAAGCGCAATAATAGGTGCATTATGTACTGTAATTGTTTTCATGTTCGTTGGAGCAAATAGCCAAAATAAGAACCTTGGTGATATAGTAGTCAATTCAATAAAGATAATGGATAATGGAGATGGTGGGTGGCTTGAATCTTATAACAGTGAAGGCATCAGGACATGTTCTCTTGGAAATAATAATGGTCGGGGACAATTTACAATCTACAACCTTAAAGGTATTCCAATATCCGTACAGAGTAGTGTCTCTAACGGAGGGGGATATCTTTCGATCCTCAACACAAACTTTATTGAGACGACTGTTATTGGCAGTGATTCCACTGGTGGTTATATTGAAATCTATAACTCTGAACATAAGGATATTACCTTTCTTGGGATAAACGAAATGGGTGGTGGTGTTCTAGCATTGTATAATGCAAATGGTAAAAAGGCATCCGTCCTTAGTAGTGATAAATACGGTGGTTTTCTAACAACATTTAACTCAGATAATAAAAAAACATCCGTTGTTAGCGGTGATAAGTTCGGTGGTTTTTTGACAATCTTCAATTCAGATGAAAAAAAGGCATCTGAAATTAGTGGTAATGATATAGGTGGTTACCTAAGAACCTTTAATTCAGATGGTAATCAAACATCCTATCTTGGAACTGGAGACAAAGATGGTGGGTATCTTAGAACCTATAATTCAGATGGCAAAGAGACATCCTATCTTGGAACTGGAGACAAAGATGGTGGTCTTTTAAATATTAATAACTCACATGGAAATGTAATAGGATATTTAGGACCGAATGCTGACAATGATGGAATTATTTATTTAAATGATCGCTATGGTGATTATGGTTGGGGCATGTCAGGAAAAAAATAATATGGGACTAAGCAACAGACAAGGTAATCCAGATAATTACGATCATACCGAATTTGATTTATCATGAGAAATGATCAATTTATTTCGATTCCCTTATACACTGACCTTCCCTCCTATTTTTTAGGACACTACACAAAACACTACACAAAAAAGTGACATAAATTGTCATGAAATGGCCGGAATTGGCCATATTAGGGTGTTTTCGGGATGTCTAAAAAGCAAAAAAAAACCCCT
>Ga0209142_1001876_pt1 | contig 10911 bp, 10 predicted proteins | sample SaaInlV_120m_DNA_FD_184678 | JGI IMG/M metagenome (GOLD analysis project Ga0209142, IMG submission 184678) | Marine microbial communities from expanding oxygen minimum zones in the Saanich Inlet - Saanich Inlet SI074_LV_200m_DNA (SPAdes) (version 2) | ecosystem: Environmental > Aquatic > Marine... | reverse complement strand
CCATGGCCTAGAAAACCAAACCAATGAATCACTAGAAATCATCGAAGTGCAAAGTGGTGTCTATCTAGGTGAAGACGATATAGTCAGATTTGAAGATGTATACGGTAGAGTTAAAGATTAATGCTGGATGATCAAACCTTTAAAACAGTTATAAATTCAGCTCCATTAATCTCAATTGACCTACTTGTTAAAAAAGACAATAAAATCCTATTGGGTAGGCGCATAAATAAACCTAAACAAGATTATCTCTTCTCAACCGGTAGCAGAGTTTATAAAAACGAAACAATTGATAATGCAATGATGTATATAGCTAAAGGTGAAGCCAATATTGAGTTAAAATTAATACCTAGATTTAGTAAGCGCATCCGAACATTTTTATGACAACAGTATTTATCAGGGTGTATCAACACACTATGTTAATTTGGCTTACGAGATGGAAATAGAAGGGATGCTCAATCTGCCAACCGAACAACACAACGAATACCAATGGTTCACTCTATTGACGAGTTGTTAAGAAGCAAGCAAGTTCGTAAATACGTAAAGAATTATTTTAAAAATTAAATATGACAAATAATAAAGTAGCATTAATAACCGGTATTACTGGACAAGATGGCGCCTACTTAGCAGAATTTTTACTAGGAAAAGATTATGAAGTGCATGGCATTAAGCGTCGTTCATCATCATTTAATACTGATCGTATTGATCATTTATATCAAGACCCTCATGTAACAGGACGTAAATTTATACTCCATTACGGTGATCTGTCTGACTCAATGAGCTTAGTACGTATCATTCAACAAATCCAACCTGATGAAATCTACAACCTGGGTGCACAATCACATGTTGCCGTTTCATTTGAAACTCCAGAATACACAGCAGATACCGTAGGCCTTGGTGCACTACGTATACTAGAAGCTATTCGTATTTCAGGTTTAGAGAAGAAAACTCGCTACTATCAGGCTTCTACTTCAGAGCTATACGGAGAAGTGCAGGAAACCCCTCAAAAAGAAACTACACCTTTCTACCCACGCTCTCCATACGCTGCAGCAAAACTGTATGCTTACTGGATTACTGTTAACTATCGCGAAGCCTACGGCATGTACGCCTGTAATGGTATTTTGTTTAATCATGAATCTCCGGTTCGTGGTGAAACATTCGTTACTCGTAAAATTACCCGTGCACTAGCACGTATCTCACTAGGTTTACAAGACACAGTCTATCTTGGTAATATGAATGCTAAGAGAGATTGGGGTCATGCCAAAGACTACGTTGAAATGCAATGGCTAATGCTACAACAAGATGAGCCAGATGATTTTTGTATTGCCACCGGCGTGCAGTATTCAGTCCGCGACTTCGTTGATTTTGCTTGGGGTCATCTAGGTAAGACCATTCGCTGGGAAGGCGAAGGTATGGATGAGAAGGGTTATGATTCTGAAACAGGTAATTTGATTGTAACTGTTGATAAACGCTACTTCCGTCCAACTGAAGTAGAAACTTTATTAGGCGACCCATCTAAAGCTAAAGAAAAATTAGGCTGGGAACCAAAAATCACCTTAGAAGAGATGGTACATGAAATGATGGAAAATGATATTAACATTGCTAAGCGTGATTCTTTAGTCAAAGAGCACGGCTTTAAAGCGCCAGACTTTAATGAATAAGAGGAATAAATCATGAATATATATAAAATTTTAAGTTTTATAGAGAGAGTCCTTCAATATTACCAAGGTAAAGGTTATGGCACATCTTCCATTGATTCTGAAGTTAGATCAATAAAAAAATTATTAAGGCTAGATAAAAGCGTTAAGATAGCAGTCGATATTGGTGGAAATATTGGAGACTATACAGAGTCCTTTTTAAAAATATTTCCTGGGGCTGAGGTTCATATTTTTGAACCACAAAGATTAAATATAGAGAAGCTTAAGTTAAGATTTTTAGATCAAGAAAATATCAAAATTCAGCAATTAGGGGTTTCAAATAAAAATGACACCATGGCATTGTATTCTAATAAAGAAGGCTCTGGATTGGCAAGTTTATCGAAAAGAAGGCTTGATCATTTTGGGATTGATTTTAATTTAGAGGAAAAGGTAGAAATTATAAGATTTGAAGACTATTGGATTAACAACCTGAATGAAAAAGAAATTGATGTATTAAAAATGGATATTGAGGGGTATGAATTATTTGCTCTTAAGGGGTTAGGTCGCGCAATTAAACATATAAAAGCAATTCAATTTGAGTTTGGGGGGGCGAATATAGATACAAAAACTTTTTTTCAAGATTTTTGGTATTTTTTTGTAAAGCATGATTATGATTTGTTTCGCATTACCCCATTCGGAGTGCAAAAAATAAATGAGTATAAAGAGGGGGATGAGTTTTTTTCTACAACTAATTTTATTGCTATTAGAAGATTATGATTTGTGACAAAGGTGGATATGAATAAAGATGACAAAATCTATATTGCAGGACATGGGGGCTTAGTAGGCTCTGCTATTGTCAGGCAATTAAAATCAAGAGGTTTTACTAATCTTGTTATGCATACGCATAAAGAGCTTGATCTTACCAATCAAGCACAAGTGCAAAACTTCTTCCAACAAGAAAAGCCAGATTACGTTATTTTAGCTGCGGCCAAAGTAGGTGGTATTCATGCTAATAATACTTATCCTGCTGACTTTATCTATCAAAATATAATGATAGAAGCTAACGTTATTAATTCAGCCTACGAGAACAAGGTTAAGCGCCTGTTATTTTTAGGTAGTACTTGTATTTATCCTAAGGCAGTTGAGCAGCCAATGCGTGAAGATGCGCTACTAACCGACACCCTAGAGCCAAGCAATGAACCTTATGCGCTAGCTAAAATTACAGGCATTAAACTCTGTGAATCATACAACCGTCAATATGGTACTGATTTCCGCTCAGTAATGCCCACTAACTTATATGGCGAGGGCGATAACTTCAACCTAGAAAACTCTCATGTAATTCCAGCAATAATGAGAAAAATCCACCTAGCCAAATGCCTAGAACAAAATGACTGGAAATCAATCACAGCAGACACAACTAAAAACCCAATAAAAGGAATTACGAAAAGCTCGACCGAAGAAGAAATCCTAGCAATCCTTGCAAAGCAAGGAATAAAAAAATTAAACATTCAAAATTCAAAATTTAATATTTCGGTAGAAATTTGGGGTTCTGGGAACCAGGAACGCGAATTTCTACACGTTTCCGATATGGCAGAAGCGTCTTTATTTGTATTGGAACTTAGTGAGGAAGTTTATCGAGCTAATACTCAGGCCATGCTCTCGCACATTAATGTTGGTACAGGCAAAGATGTAACTATTAAAGATATAGCAGAAATTATAAAACAGGTGGTTGGTTACAAAGGTAAATTAATTTTCGATACAACCAAGCCTGATGGCGCACCAAAAAAACTGATTAACGTAACTAGGCTAAAGAATATGGGCTGGAAATATAGTGTTGATTTAGAGAGTGGACTGAAAGAGACTTATAAATGGTATTTGGAGTTAAGAAAAAATGAAAGAAATTAAAATTTGTCTTATTGGTCTTGGATATGTAGGCCTTCCATTGGCAGTTGCCTTTGCAGAAAAATTTAAAGTAGTTGGTTTCGACATAAGCCAATCTCGTATCAATGAGTTGGAAAATGGTCATGATAAAACTCTTGAAATTGACGATGATTTATTAAATTCAATAAAAAATAATATTACTTATACAGTAGATATTCAGGATACAAAAGACTGTAATATTTATATTGTTACTGTGCCCACTCCAATTGATAAAACAAACCGACCGGATCTAACGCCGTTAATTGAATCATCAAAAACCGTTGGCACTGTGTTAAGTAAAAACGATATTGTTATTTATGAATCAACAGTATATCCAGGTGTGACTGAAGATATATGTGTGCCAGAGCTAGAAAAGTCATCAGGCATGAAGTTCAATAAGGACTTTTATTGTGGTTATTCTCCAGAAAGAATTAATCCTGGAGATAAAGAACACACGGTAACAAAAATTATGAAAGTAACCTCAGGGTCAACTTCAGATATTGCTAAACAGGTTGACGATTTGTATAAGAAGATTATTACGGCTGGAACATACCTAGCGTCAAGTATTAAGGTTGCTGAGGCTTCTAAGGTTATTGAAAATACTCAGCGAGATGTCAATATTGCACTGATTAATGAGCTTGCCCTTATTTTTGACCAAATGGACATTGATACCAATGAGGTGATTGAGGCAGCAGCTACTAAGTGGAATTTTATTAAGTTAACACCAGGTTTGGTAGGTGGGCATTGTATTGGTATCGATCCATATTATCTTACTTTTAAAGCTGAAGAAGTTGGCTATAAACCTGATCTTATTCTTGCAGCAAGGCAAATTAATAATAGTATGAGTAAATATATTGCAGATCGAACTATTAAAGAAATGATTATGGCTGGCAAAATAATCAAAAATTCAAATGTATTGATGCTTGGTGTTACTTTTAAGGAAAATTGCCCCGATATGCGAAATACAAAAGTTATTGATATTGTTGAAGATCTTAAAGATTTTGGTGTTAACGTTGACGTATATGATCCATGGGTTAATTGCGCTGAAGTAAGTAAGTGGTATAAACACGGTATTATTAAAGATCCATTAGGGTCAGGTAAAAAATATGATGCTATTGTTGTTGCAGTAGGGCATAAGCAATTTAAGGCGTATGTCGAGAATGATTACAAGCAGTTATCTAATGGTGCCCGAATAATAATAGATATTAAAAATATTGTCGATAATCCTACTTGGAGACTCTAGATATGAATTTAATATATATTATGGAAAAGGGTGTGTCGCCATGCTAGAAAAAATATTCAGCATATTGGGAAAAAAACAAAGCTTCAAGGTTAAGATTCTTTTTGGATTGATGTTAATTAGTATGTTGTTAGAAACTGTTGGAATTGGGCTGGTTCTTCCATTTATTGATATTGTAGATAAAGGTCCTTCATCGGCGCTAATGGAGTTGGGTTACTTGCCAAACTGGATTTATGATTTATCGCATAAGCAGCTTATTTATGCCAGTCTGATTTTTTTAGTATCTTTCTTTATTGTGAAAAATACTTTTCTTGCTTTGATGGCTTGGCATAGAGCAAGTTTTTTAAACATTATTCAAAATGATATTTCGAGAAGGTTGTTTAAAGGGTACCTTGATATGCCATACGCATTTCATTTAAAAAAAAATAGCTCTCATTTAATTAGAGCTATTCGAGATGAAGCTACGCATTTTATTGGAGGGTTGGATCATTTTATTGAAATCTTTACCCAGGGGTTTGTGTTATTAGGGATATTGACACTTTTAATTTGGGCAGAGCCTGTTGGCGGTGTTATAGTTTTTTTAATTTTAGGAGTGGCTGGATTCTTATTCCATAAGATTACAAAAAATAAAGTTAGTGAGTGGGGAGAGGAGAACTTATATCGGGAAGGTTTAAGGTTGCAACATTTACAACAAGGTTTAAACGGAATAAAAGATGTAAAAATTTTCAGAAAGGAGGAAAATTTTTTACATATGTTTCAGGTTAACAATACATCCTTTTTAAATACTAATAAAAAACATAAATTTCTTTCAAGTTTGCCAAAATTATGGTTTGAGTTCTTGGCAATTGTTGGCATATCTATTCTTACATCAAGTATTTTAATGCAAGGGAAAACTATCGAATCTCTTGTCTCGATCCTTGCCTTGTATGCTGCAGCCATATTTAGAATTATGCCTAACATAAATAATATTTTAGTTGGCCTTCAAGGGATTCAGTTTGCTAAGGCGAATATTAACAGTGTAAGGGTTTCATTATTAGAGATTGAGAAAAATATTTTAGATAAAAACTGTCAAACGTTAAATTTCAATAAACTAATTGAATTTAAAGATGTTTCATTTTCATATGAAAATACACCCAATAGACCCATTCTTAAGAAAATAAATCTTAAAATTTTCAAAGGGGAAATGTTAGGAATTATTGGCAGTAGTGGAGCGGGGAAAAGTACGTTTGTTGATATAATGATTGGCCTGTTAAGTCCTACAAGTGGTGGAATATTTGCGGATAATGTAGATATTAGTACAAACATTCAAAGTTGGATAGGAAGAGTTGGCTATGTGCCACAAGATATTTATTTAACGGACGATACGTTGAGAAATAATATAGCCTTCGGAGTTCCAGAAGAGGAGATTGACCAAAATTCTGTAAATGAGGCAATTAAACTTTCAGATTTGAAAGATTTTATCAATAATCTCTCAGAAGGGCTTAATACAAAAGTTGGTGAGCACGGCTCAAGATTATCAGGAGGACAAAGACAAAGAATTGGAATTGCTCGCGCACTGTATCATAGGCCAGATCTAATAATATTAGATGAGGCAACTAGTGCACTGGATATTGAGACAGAAAAACGCATAATGGAGTCGATAAAAAAAATTAGCAAGACAAAGACCGTGGTTATTATTACACACCGACCATCTACATTGGCGGATTGTAAAAAAGTTTATAAAATAGAATCAGGCTCTTTAGTCGATATAAATAAGGATATATTATGAAAGCAGTAATTTTAGCAGGTGGTTTGGGTACACGCCTTAGTGAGGAAACAGATTTAAAGCCAAAACCTATGGTAGAAATTGGCGGAAAGCCCATTCTATGGCATATTATGAAAATGTACTCCACTCACGGTATTAATGATTTTGTGATATGTTGTGGCTATAAAGGTTATGTCATTAAAGAGTATTTTGCCAATTATTTCCTTCATCAGTCAGATGTAACTTTTTGCATGAAAAATAATTCTATGAAGGTGCATCAAAAGCGTGCAGAGCCGTGGACAGTTACGCTGGTTGATACGGGTGATAATTCCATGACAGGTGGAAGGCTAGGTAGGGTGGCAGAATACGTAAAAAATGAAGAAGCCTTTTGCTTTACTTATGGTGATGGTGTATCAAATGTTGATATCACAAAATTGATAGAGTTTCATAAAGGGCATGGTAAGGATGCAACTTTGACTTCTGTATATCCACCAGGTAGATTTGGTGCATTAGATATACAAGATAATCAGATAACACAATTTACAGAAAAGCCGAAAGGCGACGGCGCTTTAATTAATGGTGGTTTTTTCGTACTTTCTCCAAAAGTTTTAGAAAGAATTTCTGGTGATGATTGTACTTGGGAGCAAGAGCCATTAAAAGGATTGGCCAAAGATGATAACTTGATGGCGTTTACACATGAAGGGTTTTGGCAACCTATGGATACATTAAGGGATAAAGTATATCTGCAAGAGCTTTGGGAAGAAAGTAAAGCGCCATGGAAAAATTGGTAATTAATAATGATTAGCCAAGATTTTTGGCAAGGAAAGCGTGTTTTCCTAACAGGCCATACTGGCTTTAAAGGTAGTTGGCTTTCTTTATGGCTGACTTCTTTGGGTGCAACGGTTAAAGGTTATGCACTTAGCCCGCCTACAATGCCATCATTATTTAATGAGGCTAAAATTGACTCAATCATTGATTCTCAAATTGGTGATATTAGAGACCAAGATGCACTTCATAATAGTATGACAATATTCAATCCTGATATTTTGATACATATGGCAGCACAACCATTAGTGAGGTATTCTTATGATGCACCCATTGAAACTTATGAAGTTAATGTGATTGGCACTGCAAAGGTACTAGAAGTGGCACGCAGTTGCATTAATCTAAAGGCGATTGTAAACATTACAACTGACAAATGCTATGAGAATGATGGACGCTCTCAAGGCTATAAAGAAAGCGATCCAATGGGCGGATACGATCCTTATAGTAGTAGCAAGGGTTGTGCAGAGTTAGTTGCCTCAGCTTATAGGCGTTCTTTTCTACAAGACCAAGGCATAGGTGTAGCCTCAGTAAGAGCTGGCAATGTAATTGGTGGCGGTGATTGGGCAAACGATAGGTTAATTCCAGATATTTTAAGATCATTTGAAAAGAGCGAGCCCGTTGTAATTCGCAATCCTAAAGCGACCCGACCGTGGCAACACGTTCTAGAGCCGCTATCAGGCTATCTTATTTTGGCACAAAAGCTTTATGAAGATCAAAAAGAATATGCAGAGGGTTGGAATTTTGGCCCAAATGAAAAAGATGTTAAGCCGGTAGATTGGATCTTAGATAAAATGATTTCAAAATGGCCAAATTCCAGTTGGGAACTTGATCAAAATTCTAATCCACATGAGGCAGGTTTTTTAAAGCTGGATATTGCAAAGGCCAAATCTAAACTAGGCTGGCAACCAATATGGGAGTTAAGCCATACATTAGAAAAAATTATTGACTGGCATAGGGCTTGGCTTGATAAAGAAGATATGCAGGCTATATGTTTAGCGGAAATTGAAGAATATACAAGAGATATGAATAAATGAAAACTACTGAAGAATTACGATTAGAAATCGCAGAACTGGTCCAAGAGTTTGCAGATCTAAAATATAAAGAAAAAATATTTAAACCAGGTAGAAGCGTTGTGCCACCATCTGGTAAGGTAATGGGCGCAACTGAATTAAAATATATGGTTGATGCATCGTTAGATGGATGGCTAACGACTGGGCGATTTAATAGAAAGTTTGAAAAAGATCTTTCAGAATTTATAGGTATTAAGCATTTAATTACCGTTAATTCTGGCTCATCTGCTAATTTAGTTGCCTTTGCCACGCTAACATCGCCAAAATTAGGCGATAGAGCTATTAAAAAAGGCGATGAAGTGATTGGTGTTGCTGCAGGTTTTCCGACAACCGTTAATCCGATTGTGCAATTTGGCGCCATCCCTGTATTTGTTGATGTTGATCTAAAAACGCACAATGTAAATGCTGATTTAATTGAAGCGGCAATATCACCAAAAACCAAAGCTATTATGCTTGCTCATACTTTGGGCAATCCATACAATTTAGAGAAAGTTAAGACACTATGTGATAAATACAACCTTTGGTTGGTTGAAGATTGTTGTGATGCCTTAGGTGCAAAATACAATGACCAGCATGTAGGTACGTTTGGTGATATTGCCACTTGTAGTTTTTACCCGGCACACCATATTACAATGGGAGAGGGTGGCGCCGTCTTTACAAATAATTCAGAATTAATAACAATTGCTGAGTCGTTTAGAGACTGGGGTAGAGATTGCTACTGTGATCCAGGCTGCGATAATACTTGTGAAAAACGCTTTGAGCAGCAATTAGGTAGTTTGCCAAAAGGATACGATCATAAGTATACTTATTCACACCTTGGTTACAATCTAAAAATTAGTGACATGCAAGCAGCGTGTGGTTTGGCACAATTAAAACGTTTGCCAGAATTTATCAAAAAACGTAATGAAAACTTTGCCTATCTTAAAAGAAAATTAGGCGGCTTAACTGAATTTATTGATTTACCAGAGGCAACACTAAATTCAACTCCGTCATGGTTCGGATTTCCTATTACTTTAAAAGAAAGTATTAATAGGGTTGAGTTCACTCAGTATTTAGACAGTCACAAAATTGGCACACGATTACTATTTGCGGGGAATTTAACCAAGCAACCTTATTTTCAGGATATTGAATATAGGGTTGCGGGTGATCTAGCTAATACAGATGTAACAATGAATAAAACCTTGTGGTTGGGTATTTATCCAGCATTAGGAGAGAGGCAGTTAGATTTTATTTCCGAAACAATGGAGTGTTTTTTGACAAATAAGAAAATAACCATTACTACAGATTTATGAAGACACAAAAATACAGAGTAGCAATTTTAGGGTCTGGCAATATAGGGACAGATTTACTAATTAAAATACAAAGATCTAGTAATTTAGAGTGTGTTGCGTTTATTGGTAGAAGTCGTGGCTCTAGAGGGATGTCTAAAGCTCTTGAATTAGGGGTAACATTATCAGATAAAAGTATTAATTATATCGTTGATAATGCAAATAAGATTGACCTTGTTTTTGATGCTACATCAGCCAAAGATCATAAAATCCATGCCCCAATACTCAAGGATTTAGGGATTAAATGTATTGACCTTACTCCGGCAAAAATTGGACCTATGTGCATTCCCTCTGTTAATTCCAATAAATGCCTAGAAGATGATAATATTAATATGATTTCGTGTGGTGGGCAGGCGTCAATACCTATGGCTGTTGCAATTTCAAAAGTCCATAACGATATTGAATATATTGAAGTTGTGTCAAGTATCGCTTCAAAGAGTGCGGGTCCAGCAACACGCCTTAATTTAGATGAATATATTAAGACTACAGAGGGCGGTGTAAAATATTTTTCAGGTGCAAAAAAAACCAAAGCAATACTTATTCTAAATCCTGCTACACCAAGTGTGAATATGGTAACTACGATTTTAGCTAAAGTGAAAAATCCAAATATAGAAGCATTAAAGAAAGAAGTTGATATATTGGTTAAAAAGGTGCAGTCTTATGTTCCTGGGTATGAGTTAATTTTAGGCCCTTTATTTGAGAATGGAAGAATTGTTATCATGCTTAAAGTAAGAGGGCTGGGTGATTATTTGCCAGAGTATGCAGGTAATTTGGATATTATTAACTGTGCAGCCATTGCAATGGCAGAAGAATATGCAAAGGAGTTATAGATTTGAATAATAAAATACTTATTAGTGATGCAACACTTCGTGATGGAAATCATGCCATATCGCACCAAATAACAGAGCAACAAATTGCTGTGTATTGCGAGGCTGCTGATTCTGCAGGTGTTCCTATTATTGAAGTTGGGCATGGTAATGGGCTTGGAGGGTCATCTCTTCAAGTGGGCGAAGCCGCTTTAAGTGATGAAGTTATGCTTACCACTGCTAGAAAACACCTCAACAAAGCAAAACTTAGCGTTCATGCGATACCAGGATTCTCAACTATAGAGCGTGATTTAAAGCCTGCTATTGATTGTGGTGTGGATATA
>Ga0209142_1001866_pt1 | contig 10953 bp, 12 predicted proteins | sample SaaInlV_120m_DNA_FD_184678 | JGI IMG/M metagenome (GOLD analysis project Ga0209142, IMG submission 184678) | Marine microbial communities from expanding oxygen minimum zones in the Saanich Inlet - Saanich Inlet SI074_LV_200m_DNA (SPAdes) (version 2) | ecosystem: Environmental > Aquatic > Marine... | reverse complement strand
AATATTTGGGATCTGGAGCATAAGATCTCTGTAGCTAGTTTCGAGTTTTTTGAGCTCTGGTTCGATATCTCCTAGCTTGGATTTGAGCTCTTTGCTCTCAGTGATTAGTTCTGGGGTGCGAGTTTTTTTGAGAGTATCGTTGAGGGTGTTGCGCTCTGCTCTAATTTTTTCTACATCCTGGATTAGTTTGCGTCGCTTTTTGTCAGTGGTGAGGAGGTTGTCAACGACATCGGGATTAAGACCCTTGCTCTCACATGCGTCACGGGTGGTTTTGGCGTTGTCTCTAATGAATTGGATATCTAGCATAACCCGCTCAGTATATCATGCTCTTTGACCAGATTTAGAGCCTTTTTCACTGTTTCGACGGTTTGTGGGAGACCATCTACTTCCGCCAGCTCGTCCTCAGTGTACCAGCGATAATCTGATGTTTCTTCTTCGGGATCATGAGTGAGGTCGATCTCTTGATCGCCGATGTCAACGATGTAACAGAGTAAGAGAAGATGAAAGTCATGGTCATAGCCAGTGTCTGCGGCGTACCAGACAATGTTAACGGGGATGGGCTGAGCTAGGAGGATGGTTGGCTTGACGCGGAGCTCTTCCCAGCACTCACGGATGAGCGCGTCCTCAGGCGACTCGCCAAACTCGACCCCACCACCAGGGATATTCCATTTGTTGTGCCATGCGGGAGTGTCTGGCTGGTGACGCTGGGTAAGAAGGAACTGACCCTGCTTATTCACTGCGAGACCTGTGACGCCGATCACTGTCCTTCGGCGAGGCTCAGGATGAATTTTTTGTTTCATAGTCCGAGCTCCTCACTAATTCCTTGCATAGCCTTGAGCACTCGCGGGACATGCTCTTCCCAGAGATCGACTCCTAGAGCAAGCGTCCCCTCTGCGATCTCATCTCGATTAACCTTGGCGGCAAATGATTTGTCTTTCCATTTCTTTTTGATTGACTTGATCTTGACGTCCGCGATTCTTTTGCTGGGCCTGACGAGTGCGGTGGTGGTGATAAGGCCAGTTAGCTCGTCTACGGCAAAGAGTGCCTTCTCCATCAGCGAGTCGCGGGTAACACCAGTGTGAGGGGCGTGCGACTGTATTGCACGTATAACATCTTCTGCCACTCCGCGTTCTCGCAGGATTGCCTCTCCCTTGGCAGGATGGCCCTCTAGCGTCGGGTGGATCTCCCAGTCAAAGTCATGGAGGAGGCCGGCGACGCGCCATTTTTCCTCGTCCTCACCATAGTGTTTGGCGTAGGCGGCCATACCAGCTTCTACTGCGAGCATGTGTTTGATTAGGCTTGGATTCTTAACGAACTCCGTTACGATATCTAGTGCTTGTTGGCGATTCATATAGTTTTCCTGTTTAGGATATAAGGATACTAGGATGTTAGTGAAAAGTCATTGAGAACGCAAGGTGTAAAGTGTTTTGTTGAGCATGAGAATAATCTCGAGGGTGTCACTGGCTAATTGTTTGCAGGTTGTAGCACAAGAGGAATACTCGTCACCAATAAGCATCAACCAGTATTCAGTTTCTTGCGCAGACCCAAGAGCAATCTGCAAAAATCTTGCATATTCTTTGCCTTTGTACCTTCCATATCCTTCGGCAATATTAGCACCTATGGAAGTAGAGGAGCGAAGAATTTGCTTGACTAGAACGTAAGTGACTTGATCCCTAGGAAGTTTGCGGGAGAGTTGAATAACTTGTCGAGAAAGAGTGTATGCTTTTTGCCAAAATATCAAATCCTTGTAGCTTTGTATTTGACTCTTCACTTATATCCTATTTACTTAACTACTTATTGTTTATAGTGGATTGGGAATATCGATGAACTCGACATCTAACTTATCTCCGTAGTGTTCCTTAATTTTCTTGCCTAGCTCCTGAACACCAAACACCTCGGTGGCGTAGTGGCCAGCGGCGAAATAGTTGAAACCTACCTCCTTGGCAAAAGCGGGTCCGCTCTCTGCGATTTCTCCAGTGATGTGGAGATCAATGTCGAGATCCTGGATCTCGTGCAGCATGTCACCATATGGCTTTCCACCACCTGAGACTACCCCAATTCGCTTAACCATTTTGGGACCAGCGTAGACGGCAAAGATATCGTGATCAAAGATGTCAGAGCATTTCTCGGCCAACTCTTCTACATCCTTAGGTTTGTCAAACTCAGCAACCCAACCCCAACCCTCCATCATGTAAGGGATGTCCAGACGCTTTGCTCCCAACTCGCGAATAATCGTGGCATTGTTGCCGATCTCGGGGTGAGCGTCGAGCGCGTAGTGATAACCTGCGACAGTGAGATTGTTAGTAAAAACGTGCTTGAGTTGACTCTGCTGTGAGCGGTCGAACCGAGAGTTGTAGATGTATTTAGCAGTAAGGTGGAGTCCGTGGTGGAATAGGCAAAACTGAGCGCCAGAGTCTACAGCTTCTGTGAAGAAGTCTAGGTTGGCAGAGACGCCGAGTGCGATCTTACTAACCTCCTCATCTCCATGAACCTGGACGCCGTTGGCACAAATGTCGATCTGGTTGGCTTTGGCTAATAGATCATCTCCGATAATCTCGTGAATCGTCTTGATTAACTCATCTCGTTTGACCATTTAGTCCTCCTTAATACCGTAGATGTTACGAGTCATGGGGCTGATGTGCGACTTCATCTGAGGAAAGAGCGTGCCTTCGCGAGCAGTGACGTTCTCGAGGAACCAGAAAAGGCGCTCTGAGTGAGCGTATCCACTGGTGGGAGGCATACCGTATTCGAGCATCTCAACGTAGTCGATGTCGAGCATCTGCGACTCTTCGTCACCTGCGTCCCTGGCCCCCTGCTGCTCTCGGAATCTCTCGAGCTGATCTACTGGATCGTTAAGCTCGGAGTAGCCATTACCTAGCTCGCTCCCGGCAATAACGATATGGAAACGTTCGGTGAGTTCGGGACTCTCCATCTTGGACTTGGCAAGAGGTGACATGAACTTGGGTTCATTAATAAGGAAAGCGGGACCTGCGATATCACGTCTAAGGATCTTCCATAGGTTGTCGATCACCCTACTCTTAGTAACTTCTCCTGTGAGTTTGACCTTGTGCTCTTTGAGCACTGAGAGCATCTTCTCTAATGAGTCGGTGAAGATATCGATCCCAAGTTTGTCTTGGATAATCTCGACATAATCGATCTTGACCCAGTCATTGGCGAGGTCGAAGGTGTGCTCCCCGCGGGTAAACTCGGTCCTGCCGTAAACTTCCATCGCGATGTAGCGGAACATCTCAACCAACATATTCATGTTGTCCTGGTAATCAGCGTATGCCCAGTACCATTCGCATTGATAGTATTCTTGGAGATGCTCGTCGTCGATCCCTTCGTTACGGAAGTTGGGGCCGAGGTTGAAGACTTTTTCAAATCCTCCACCAATGAGCCTCTTGAGCTGGAGCTCTTGGGAGATGCGGAGATAGAAGTCTTGGTCGAGCGCGTGATGGTGGGTGACGAATGGTTTGGCATCTGCCCCGCCTGTGACGTGTTCGAGGACTGGAGTCTCGACTTCGATAAATCCCTGATCTGTGAGGAACTTGCGATTGGCTGCCCAGAACTTGGATTTGCGAACAAACATCTCGCGGCTCTCCTGGTTCATGGTGAGGTCGAGATAGCGACGGCGAAAGATCTGTTCTTTGTCTTTGAGTCCTTCTCTCTTTTCCGGGAGAGGGCGGATGGATTTGGTGAGCAGGGAGAGTGAGGTGACCATGAGACTGAGTTGGCCGGACTTGGTCTTACCTACCTTGCCAGTTACCTGAACGAAGTCGCCGATATCAATAAGGTTAAGATCGGAGAAACCGATGGTTTGCGCGTCAGCGGAAGTGTCTGTGAGATCTCCTTCTTTGCAGACTAGTTGGATCGTGCCTGACTGGTCCTGGAGGTCAGCAAAGTTAAGCTTGCCGTGTCCGCGCCATGACATCAAGCGGCCGGTGAGGGTGAGTTCTTTGCCTTCGAACTTGCTGTAATTATCGATGATGTGCTGATTGGGATGATCCTTAACAGATTGTGCAGGGAAAGGATTAATACCTAGCTCCCTGAGCTTGGCCAGTTTTTCGAGGCGCTGATCTCTGATTTCTGTGAAACGTGATTTTTGGTTTTGCATATGTTTTCTCCTGTGCAATTATTATAACCTATTCGAGACTCTCTCTTGATAAGATTTATCACTGACTATGTATTAAGGTTGCAAATACGTCAAATAATTGATATATTGCATTTAGTTAACCCAGTTGGTCACTGATTATTTCATACCGCTGGGTTTTTGCTGTTTTATTGAGAGAGTTAGTGAATCTTCTTGACTTTGTAGATAACTTTGCCGGCAGGGGCCTCGAACTCGACATCGTCGCCCTTGATTTTGCCCATCAGAGCCTGGCCTAGAGGTGAGGTGTGGGAGATCTTTTTCTTGACTGGATCTGCTTCCCACTCGCCAACTAGTTCGTAGATATGTTCGTTGCCACTGAGTTCGACTGTGACTTTGCAGCCAACACCGATCTTGTCATGGGATTTTTTGGTTTTGACGACCTGAGCTTTTTTCACCAAATCCTCTAGCTCGTTAATCCTGCCTTCGAGGAATGAGAGTTCTTCGCGAGCTGCGTGATATTCGGCGTTCTCTGAGAGATCACCAAAGTCGCGTGCACGAGCAACTCGATCGATTGCGGCGGGGCGCTTTGTGTCTATTAGTCCTTTGAGCTCGGCTTTGAGCTCGTCAAAACCTGATTTGGTGAACTGGATTTTTTGATTAATTGTCATATTCGAGAATAATAGGGAATAATCTGGTGGGTGTCAATATGCCTATAGTACGTATGGTGGTATAGTAGAAGGGTTAATAGAAACAGGAAAGGTGAATATGATTGGATACACTGGAAACATCGAAGAGCTAACACTCGCTAACAATAATTTTCGCCAAGTACTGTACACCGGCAAGCATATGCAGTTAGTGGTAATGACTCTGCAAGCAGGGGAGGAGATCGGGGTCGAGATCCACAAGACAGTTGACCAGTTTTTTCGCGTAGAAGAAGGGGTTGCCAAGTTTGTGGTAAACGGTGAGGAGACACAGGTGGGAGAGGACGAAGTATTTATCGTTCCAGCTGGGAGCGAGCATAATGTGATTAATGTAGGCGAGGCACCGCTCAGACTCTATACTATCTATACCCCACCCAACCATCCTGATGGGACAATACACGCCAATAAGGCCGAGGCAGATGCATATGAAGCGGAGCACCATCACGATGAGTAAGGAGCTAGTGATGAAAAAAATACTAGTTCTTGCGCTACTCGGACTACTAATGCTCGGTGGACGAGAGTATTACAACTCAATAAAATCAGGTGAGTCGGGAGAGATGGAGCAAATAGAGAATAAAGAAGAATCAGTGAAGGATGGGATGGAGGCGAGCTGGTGGGAGCTGAGTGGAGTTCTGACGGCAGATCTCGCTGATGTGTCGGGAGGAGCGAGCACAGGAACGGGATATCTCGTGCGAGACGCAGGACCACTCAAGCATAGAGTCGAGGCCAACTTGCCATTTCCTGATGGAGATAATTTTTACGAAGGATGGTTAGTGAAAAAATCCCCCACCCTAGAGTTCTTCTCTACTGGTGAGATGATGGAAATGGGCGAAGGACACTACTCTCTAGACTACAGCTCTGACCAAGAATACCTAGGATATGATGAGGTAGTGATCACATTAGAGACCAAGCGAGATGCTATTCCAGAAAAACATATTCTGGAAGGGGTGCTAGTAGCTAACTAAAAGTGATCCAGGGAATGTCGGGGAATGGTTCTTGCTCTACCTCTTTTTTGATTACTGGTGGAACTGGTTTGGTGGCAGGAGCCTTGACCTCGACTCCAATAAAATCGATGAGAGAGTAGCGGAGGCGGAGCTCTTCTTTGAACTTATCGGCCAAGCGGTGAGAGTATGTGCTGTTTTTGCCTTTTTCCATCCGTGAGCAGAGTCTGTTCTCCCATTCCTCTACTACTCTAATAACTTCTTTGCCTTTGTCGTTATATTCTTTTTGATTCACTGCTTTGTTGAGGACGTAGGCGGCGTGGACCCCGTCAAACTCGTCGAAGAGCTCCTGATGTTCCTGATACATTTTTTTGACGTAACTCTTGTACTTGACGGCCATGGTGACAATAGTAACCTAGATCGAGTATAATTGGCAAGCTGAGTTATGGTTGGCCCGACGCTGAGCGTCGTGTTAGCCAAGCTGAGCTTGGCCCCATCGTCCATCGGCTAGGACGCCAGGTTCTCATCCTGGAAAGCGCGGTTCGATTCCGCGTGGGGTCACAATACGCAACTCTACCCACATCAAAGTTAAATATAGCTTGATACATTGGGTTAATTTCATGGTTCAATGTACCGTCATAGTTGTAACTGAGTCCTGAGGGGAAGATTGAACCAATTAATGCTCTCACTTGAGTTACTGTTGATTTTTTGTAAGTAGCTCCTAAATCACTCAATGTTGCCTTAATAAAATCAGCTAGTTTGTGAATGTCATATTTCTCTAACATGGTATCTGACTTGGCAGTTTGGGCTACAGTCATTTTCTTATCAATGAGAGCGTTTTGTTCCAAAAATATCTCATCTGTGTATACTCCCATCATATTTTTCTTTACCAAGACTTTGCGCATATCTGTGAGGCGTTCTATCTCCCCATCAGCCCTATTACGAGCTGACTTAAGAGTCTTTAGTCTCTCTTCGTATTCTTCGATCACGTACTGAGTAAATAGCTCTAAACATTCTTTTTTAGGTGTAATTTTCTGTAGTAGCTCTATCACTGTGTCATCTAGCTTTTTGGCTGGAATAGAGGTGGTTTTACAGCCCCCAGCACAACGATAATATGGATAGTGTTTGGTTCTGCCTTTACTCCAACCAGCTGTTAAGCCAATGCCGCACTCTGAACACTTAACTATCCGTCGTAGTGGAAAGGCTTTGTCAGTCCGAGATTTTTTGATGTTAATGGATTTCTTGTTTACACACCTACCATCAAGAATATTCTGGACTTTGTAAAACTGCTCCATCGAGATCATCGGCTTGTGTTGGCCTTGGACTTCTTCCTTGTATGTAGGTGAGGTGAGAATGCCAGCATAAAACTTATTTCTAAAAATTCGCTGGGCTGTTGGAATCTTGATCTTTATGTTTCTACCTTTATATATAGTGTGTAGACCCATCTTATTCATAATTGCAGTCATCTGCCGGAGTGGTTTATTTCCAGCGGCAATTAAATCCCAAACTTGCTTCATCTTGTCCCACGTCTCTGGATCTTCGATAGGGATCTTGTTTTCATTCATCTTGTAACCTAAAGGAGGTTTTCTTGTAATTAAGCCTGATAAAAAGCGCGCATGCATGCCGTTTCTAGTGCGCTCGCTCCTGACGTCATTGTCGTGTTGGGCAAAGCTTGCCATAATTGTCTCAAGCAAAGTGTCTGTCGGTGAGGTTCCAGTAGGCTCAGAGGCGGAGATAAGTTGCACCTCATAACTAATTAGGCTTTTTCTGATAATCAGATAGTCAGAGGTTTGACGAGATAACCGATCCAAACGATAAACAAATACAGCGCCAAGGGTTTTTTGGTTCTTTTTACAGTACTTGAGCATCTCCATTAGTTGAGGCCTGCCTTTAATAGTTTTTGCTGACTTACCCTCTTCACGAAAGATCTTGATGATCTTCATGCCTCGCCGCACGGCTTCTTTTCGACATATTTCTTCCTGAGTACCAAGAGAGAAATTGTCTACCTGCTCCTCAGTAGAAACTCTGAGATAAAGAATCGCATCTGTTTTGTTATTTTGTTTCTTGGCAGGTTTAATCATATCTCTTGAGGGTTTAGCAACTTATTAACTGTCTTACCATCAAAAAGGTCTCTTTCAAAATCATCTAGCCAACTAACTGCTAAAAACTTCATCTCAACAACTGTATCTTTATCGTGATTGGAGGATGCTTCCGCAGCACCATTCTGAGGAGTTTTTCTGATCTGCAAATTCTGCGTATTGTTCTTGATTTTTGACTCGTATCCATCCATATCTAACCTTATTCTTAACTATCCATATATGGTTAGTATATATACTAATACGGATAGTTGTCAAGTCTATTTTAGTCAAGTACTGGTGTTTTTTGACACCCTAATATATACTGCTGGTTAAGTACCTGCCCTACTAAAGGTAGGTTATGTTTACTCTTAATGAGTTATTAAAACAGCTTAAATCTCCTGCTCAATATTTATCTCAAGTAGATCTTCTTTTTTGGTTCTTAGTGCTTAAGCTAGCAGGAATTTTTATTATCCTGACTATCCTTATTTATCTGGGCATTAGATTCCTATTAATCCGTAAGCTGATGAGTCAACCTCAGGTGATCTTGGAAGTAAATCCACTTCGTATCACTGAGCAAAGTCCTTTTACGACCGAGCAACTGTTTAACATGATTCATGGGTTAGCTCAGCAAGTACCAAGGATCTACAGGATCTTTAATGTCTCCAAAAACTACTCCTTCGAGATAGTCTCTACTAAAGAAGATGGTATTAAGTATTTGGTGAGAGTCGATAAACGTGATGTTGAGCTGGTTGAAAAGAGTCTTTTGTCATATTTACCTGGCTTGGTAGTCAAAAAATCATCTGACTATATTCCAGATAACTTAGAGAGTATTCCCCACAGAATTAGCGAGTTCAAACTCTCCAATCACTTTGTTCTACCCCTTAAAAAGCAAGAGTCGCTAGATAAACACGATCCGATTGCTTATATGACAGGAGCAATGACTAAACTAGCTGAGCATGAACTAATTGCTTTTCAATTAGTAGTTTCACCAACTGACAAGCGCCGAGTACCAGATATCAAGAGAATCTCCAAACTGATTTACTCTAGAAATGACTTGGTGGTAAATATTAATGACCAAGATCAAAAACACCCTTGGTTAATTACGATAAGAAAGATTATTTATTTACTCCTGCAGATTTTGCTATTCCCGATTGGCTTAGTGGTATTTCTATTTACAGACGGCAAAGAAGGGCCATTCTTGTCACTGCAGCCAAATAATATTCAACCAAAGACAAGTAATCCATATCAAGAAGAGATGGAGAGACTGGTCAAGGACAAGCTAGATCAACAACTCTTTACTACCTCAATGCGACTACTAGTAATAGGAGCTAACAAAGCTAACTTGTATAACCGGGAAAAGGGTTTTGTCTCAGCACTCTCATCATTTAATAACTCTAGCTATCAATCACTAGTCAAAACGCTCAAGTGGAGAGTTGAGCTGGTAAATAAACTAAAGCTCCTGCTGTTTACCAAGCGCTTGCTTAAGCCACTTGGCAAGTCGATTCTCTCCGCATCTGAAATTGGTGACATTTATCACTTCCCATTTACCAGAACCACTAAAACTGAGGACTTGGTAAAAGCACATAGCAAACAGTTACCAGCTCCAGTTTCTCTCAAACGATCCAAAGACTTGGATATAGTATTTGCCGAGAATAATTATGGTGGAGATACTACTAAGATTGGCTTAACTCAAGATGAGCGAAGACGACACATGTATATCTTAGGAGCTACAGGAACTGGCAAAACAACAATGTTACTTTCGATGATTAAGCAAGATATTGAGAACAATAAGGGTTTGTGTCTAATTGATCCACATGGAGATCTGGTCGAAGATGTCCTTCATATTATTCCCAAAGAGAGAATCAAAGATGTTATCTACTTTAATCCTGATGATATTGGCTATCCTACAGGAATTAACTTACTGGAGTTAACCAAAGGCCTAGGGGGAGAAGACGCCATCCGGGAGAAGGAGTTTATCGCCGAAAGTATCATCTCGCTATTCCACAAGATTTACACCGAGAAATATTCTGGCCCGAGGATGGAGTACATCCTGAGAAATACCATTCATACTGCTTTTACCGTTCCTGATGCCACCTTGTTTACCGTTTACAAACTACTCATTAATACTGGATTTAGAAAATCTGTAGTGAGGAATCTTAAGGATGAAAATCTTTTAGACTTCTGGAAGTATGAGTTTGCTCAGGCTGGTGACTATCAGAAAGTGAAGATGATCTCGCCGATTACTAACAAGATTGGAAGATTTTTGTTTTCTCCTACGGCCAAGAGAATCCTGGAGCAAGGCAAGTCCACCATCGACTTTGATGAGATTATGAATGAGGGGAAGATTCTCTTGTGCAATGTTTCTAAAGGCAAGATTGGCGAAGATAACTCTGAGGTGTTTGGGGTGGTGATCATGGCTAAGATCCAGTTAGCGGCACTTAAGCGAGCTAGAATGGCAATGAAAGACAGAAAGGACTTTTATCTATATGTAGATGAGTTTCAAAACTTTGCCACTCCTGCATTTGCTCAGATTCTATCTGAGGCTAGAAAGTACAAGCTAGGAGCAATCTTAGCCCACCAGACTACTTCTCAGATTGAGGATAAATCATTGATTAATATAACTCTTGCTAATACTGGTACAGTGATCTGCTTTAGAACTGCTAATCCAGAGGATGAAAAGCTTATCTTGCCTCAGTTCCAGCCGTATGTTGAGAAAGGTGAGATTGCTAGCTTGCCGTCATTTAGGTTCTATATGAGACTGGGAGCACTTAATCCCGAAGAGCCATTTTCTGGCACTACAACATTAACTACCATTGGTGAGAATAGTGAGAGAGTAAATGAGGTGATTGCTAGTTCTAGAGAGCAGTACTCCATTAAGTATGTAGAGAAGAAGCAGGAGCAGTATCGTGGGAGCTATGTTCCTAAGAAGAAAGTATCTAAACTAAGCAAGAATTCTAGTTATATTTTGCCATAATTCTGCTCCAGCCTGCTAGGACAATTTAGTTTCTAATTAGATTGATATTACGGTATTTCTTCTTTTTTCTTTTACCCCTATTCCCTTATAAATAAGGGGGAATGATATACTGATACCACAAGTCTACTAACTAGACCTAACACCTGCCCATAGTCAAACACCGCTATGG
>Ga0209142_1001864_pt1 | contig 10966 bp, 14 predicted proteins | sample SaaInlV_120m_DNA_FD_184678 | JGI IMG/M metagenome (GOLD analysis project Ga0209142, IMG submission 184678) | Marine microbial communities from expanding oxygen minimum zones in the Saanich Inlet - Saanich Inlet SI074_LV_200m_DNA (SPAdes) (version 2) | ecosystem: Environmental > Aquatic > Marine... | reverse complement strand
ACACCAATCCTACGTAGGAGAAAAACCATGTTAAAACAAAACCAAAATCCATCTGCTCAAAATACTTCTAGTAACACTTATGAGAGAGATTTAGTGCTGTCATTAGTGCCGAAAGACGATGAGTTAATGGTTCATGTACCGGTAAATCATTGTCAGCCTGATAAAAAGCCATTCCAGTGGAATGACATTTACAGTCAGCATCACTAGAAAATGAAACATAAAACCTCTACTGTCACAGAGATGATTGTGCAACATTCAAAGTCATTGGCTGTTATCGATAAACCTCTCGCTAATATCCAATGTGAAATTTTAATCATGCCAACGCATTCAGTGAAGGCCATAAAACTCTCCAGAGATGAAGCACTCACAGCTTTTAGCCGAGTGTGTTTCGTCCTTGCGGGATTTTCCTTGATCATGGGATACGGGCTATCTGCTCTGTCACCTATCTGATCGCCATCAAATTGTTGAGGGATAACGTTACGTTATTCCTCACTTTATCCTGCCCGTTTTACTATTTCTTAAAGGACATTTTATGGATACAAAACAAAGAATTTACCGGTTGTTACCGATAGCGTGTGGTGACACAGGTGGATCTAGCCGTGTAGCTCAATTCCTGTTGTCATTATGGAATGGCAATCGGTATCGAGTTGATTTACAGGATCTGCTCTACATTGATGATGATATATTTCAGGATATGGTGCAGGTATTGAACGACCTGTATCAGAGTAATACTCAGCTTGATACTTATCTCAATGAAGGCGATATCAAACCCGTTATTGAAAGTTGGGGAAATGTTTATAAATTCCAACCCTTTGATAATGATTAACCTCACCCTACCCCCCTGATATGGTTCAGGGGGTTTTCCTATGCCGATATTATCATCATAAGGAAAGCCTGAATTAATCCCCGTAGAGAGGTTATCTCTACACACATAACTGGACACGAGCAATGAAATCCAGTGCATCGACTTCATTCGGTGTTGTTCACCTTTAACATAACCCGACGGGATAAACCCGCTGGGTATCTCCGTCACTTTTAACTGCGGAGAGACTATCATGCAGAATGTACTACCATTAAATTCGTGCAACGATGAAGATCAGTTTGCCAGGATTAATTCCTTTAGTCTTAGTGAAACTGAACAATCAACACTGATTAGATTGGCCATTGAAGTACTTGAATTACGTCATCGACCCGGTGAATGTTTTGATAATCCTAAAGCGACTCGTGATTATCTGCAACTGCATCTTAGTGAGCGGAAAAATGAAGTGTTTGGCGTACTGTTTCTGGATAACAAACATCGATTAATAGTAAATGAAGAGCTTTTCACTGGTTCTGTATCCAGTGCTTCCGTTTATCCTCGTGTTGTGGCGCAACGGACATTGGAATGTAATGCATCTGCCGTTATTTTTTATCACAACCATCCCTCTGGTGATCCGGAACCGAGTCAATCGGATATTCATATTACCAAGAGGCTCCATAGCGCATTAGAGTTAATTGATGTACGGACTCTGGATCATTTTGTCATAGGAAATGAAGGTACAGTTTCCTTTGCTGATAGAGGATTAATATAACAGTTTTAATCACTTTATCAGTCATTAACTTCTCACCCCTGTTCATCAGGGGTCTTTCCTATCAGAGCACAACTATCAAGGTTGATTGATAGGAAAGACCAAATTACTCCCCGTAGAGAGGTTATCTCTACACACATAACTGGACATGAACAATGAAATCCAGTGCATCGATATTATCGATGTTGTTCACTTTTAACCTAACCCGACGGGACATACCCGTTGGGGTATCTCCGTCATTTTTCGGAGATTTCCCATGGATAAAAAAGATTCAATGACCGATTTTTTCGGTCCCGCTATATCAACTTATACCCGAGCAATGGCCATCGAAGATGGTGTGTTAATCGATATTACTGATATAGCAAAAACAGCCGGTTTAAAGTTTCCAGTTGCCGTAACCCATACAGTCTGGAATTTATACATTGAATGGAAACAGGGTGATACAGATCTGCAAACCCATCAGGATCAGTCAGGTCGTTTATGGGATATTGTCTGGATGGCTCGTCACGGTATTTCGGGTGCTAAAGATCAAAGCAGTCAGATTCATTTTTACCTTGATTGCATACCACGAGATGGAAAATTGAAGAGAGCTATTCCCATAACATTAAAGCTTCATTTGGGGCCAGGTGATCAAGGAGAACCAGTTTTGACCATCATGTTGCCAGAAGAAGATTAATGATTCACATCGAATATTAATTGTCGCAAGAACGTTAACTCACAATTATATAAGGCTCAGTCTTATCTTCCACCGACCTGGAAGTGTATTTATTTTGCACTCCTGGTCGGAGGGTGCATGGGAGAAAGTTATGGAACTAACAACAGATGCCTATATGACTATACCTGAGATTCATGGTGTGTTCGTCGATTCCATTTTAACCGATGAAGCAGATAATCTGGTGTTTGGTAGTTTTTGGGGTCGTGATACAGCCATACGAGAGTTTCAGGGGCGTTTGACTCTGGGTTTGTCGGAAGGTGGTATGACCAGCTTTAACGTACAGGGTGATGATTATCAAAATCAATTGCGTAAGGTTTTTACCCGTATTGGAAACATAGAGTCTTTGGAGCAAATGACCGGTCGTGTGCATACAGACATTTTAGGTGAACTGGTGCATTGCTGGTTATATCAACGTGACATCATCAAGCCGGATATGGCGAATCACCGAGCCCTGTTAATCAGCATGGATGATGAGTCATTAAACCTCTGGAACCTGGTGAAAACAATTTGCCCGGTACCACTACTGGATCACTGGGAAAATCAGTTAATTCCTGAGTTATACAACAGCGGAATGATTAAGAGCCTGAACGGTATTAATCAAACCGGTAAACAGATTGTTATTGATGAAGACCAGATGGCTTTAATCGTCAAGAACGGTTGCCAGGATGGATCTCTAACAGTCCACCATGATAATAACTCGTTATAGCCTGGGGTTTTCAGATAAAAAATATTGGATATTCAGTACTGATTCCTGTGCCCTACCCCTCATTATGTTGAGGGGTCTTTACCCTGACAGTTAATAATAGTTGTCACAGTAAAGACAAAATTACTCCCCGTAGAGAGGTTATCTCTACACCACAAACTGGCCATGAACAATGAGAGCTGGTACATCGGTAATATCCGGTGTTGTTCACTTTTTTAACCCTGACAGGGAAACTTCTCTGTGGGGGTTTCTTTGTCTTTTTAACAGTAATGTACTGGAGCAAAGACATGAATATTTTACAAATAAGTTATCTTAAACTTGCTGATCATAAAAACGGTAAGCGGCCGTTAGAAGAATACCTTAATGTGTATCAGACCTGAATGGCACTAAGTTAAGGGGATTTATCATCTTAAAATCAACCACTTAACCCACTAGGGACATAGGTTTCACCTTGAGCTGCCACATGCTAGAAGTGCTTAACTTAGTGGCATTCGTATCAGACCTTCTCTATTCCGACCCTCTATATTCAAGATTTGAACAGATCTAAACTCAAAATTATCACTTGAATTATTCAATCCTTTGCCATATCTTAATGAGAGGAATCGAATGCCCCAGGTGTGAGCGCCCGAAAAGACGATGCTACCGCAATACCACTTGTCCATTGGTAAACCTTTATTAAACCGCTGGCATGGTTGTGATGAACGCTCTCGACAATCAAATTAAAGACCGGCGCATTTTAATGGAGGTTGCTACTATGCAACACAATATCTCTAAGTTATGTGCGGATTCATTACGCACTTTTTCCAAAGAACAATATGATATTAAGCTGAAGCCTGCTCATGCACATGAGCTAGTTGCAGCGTTCTTTGGCTATAAGTCCAAGAATGCTATGCTGTCGGATACAAAGTATCCCTTCAACAATTTAAATCAGGCGGACATTTTTGTTATGACCACTGATGCTCTAATTGACGAGCGTCGAAAGAATCTCCAAGAGTTGTCACCTGAACTACCTGATAGTTACACTCTGGGTGAAGCTGTCTATACGGCTCTATTCTCAGATTTGTGGTGGTCGAGTGAATACCCACCCTTTAGAAGTTTTGAGAAGCTGGCTAAATATTTGGTAGAAAACAACCCTGCATATCAAAATGCATTCAAATTCTACAGTGATGTTCCCGTGCATCACATCGTAGACGTTAAGATTTCCGACAGCGGTGTTTTATTAACCGTATTACACTCCCATCAAATTTCCTCTGGAGAATTGATCGGGGATGGTCAAACTGTAATCAATCTTCCACGTGTAGCAGGACATATTGGATATGGCAATCCACAGGTCTCTTTTGAACTGTGGTCTGGAGCTGCGCGGAGAACTCTAGACGCTAACGAAATATCGTTTCTAGAAGTACTTCGCAAAACCATTGAACGCGAAGCAGAATCTTTCAAAGCGTTATCTGGATTATCCGACAGTCAAGCCTTGGATACGATAAGCCAAGGGTATGGATTTAATCATTGGGAACATGTTTGCGAGCTAGAAAAATACGTACTTCTGAGCTTTTCCAACGATGATCGCCCAGTGATAAATTCACCTATATTCGATCTACTAATAGAAAGAGGTTTTTTGCGAGTTAATCAGAGGGCGAAAATCGGTAGCTATATAATTAATCAAAGATTTCCTCCGCTAACTGGCGTCAGTAAGGATGATTTTTTTAAGGACTGGAAGTTCGATGTCTATTTCAAAAAGAAAAGTGAAGGTTTTTTTAATTTGGACGATATTAAATATTTTGTTCAAGAGGAACTTAATTTGACTGATTTTACTTTCGTATTTGATGGTCAGTTCTATGATCAGGATTCATTCCTAGAGGACTATGTTTCTGAATACGCCTACGTGGGCAACGAGGAGACTTATTAATATGACTATTTATCATGATCACTGCGCGACTTGCGGCTGCACGATGAATCGCTATGAGGTTGAAGATGAGAACGATCAGGAATGCAGCACATATAACAGTCAATGTGGATGCCAGTTTAAACAGGATGATTATTACGACGACGATGATTGATGAATTGCAATTTTTTCCACGGCACACCCTAGATGAAGGTTTTCATATCCAGAGTGATTGTTACGGAAAACCTCTCATCACATCCAGATAAATAATCTGCTACATCAGTACTGTCACTCTCAAGTGGCTATCTCAGGAGCGCCTTTGAGCGCTCCTTTTTAATGCCTCATAGAAAGCTTGGCGCTGATCTTCTGTCATCCGCTCCAATCCAAGTCACGGCGAAAATCGTAACAGTTATATTTCGATTTGAAGGGATTCTGGGGTCGCGCCTTGCCTTTTGCTCAAAAACAAATCCTGATCGGCAGCAACGAGGTGTGGCGGTCATTCGGCAAAAATCGACAAATAAAATAAACTCGCGATAGAGTTTAATATGTTAAGTCAAGATTTGACCCTATAATCCTTTCGCTATAACCTCTTTCAGCAAGTACTAAAGGGATCCAATGACAAATAAATACATCGACCGAGTAAAGCTATCGAACTTTAAAAAATTTACTGAATTTGATGTTTTTTTAAACAGAGATATGAATGTCCTGATCGGAGACAATGGATCAGGTAAAAGCACGTTGGTCTTGGCAATAGAGTTGGTATTGGGGGGGAACCAGAATCGTATAGAATCATTGGGTGTCGATAACCTAATTAATATTCAAGCTATCGAAAAATTTAAAGCGTTTGACGCACAGCATCGTATTTTTGAAAACCTACCGATTTGCTATTTGGAGGTTTATCTAAATGAACAAAATAATTTTGATTTGAATGGAGCTAACAATTCCTTAACTCAACTTACCGATGGTCTGCGGTTAGAGCTGTCGCCTCGCGTCGACCTCAAGGGTGAAATCGATCAGGTTCTTAGTAACGATAACTCTGCTTTTCCATTTGAGTTTTATCAAATTAAATTTAATACGTTTCAAGGACAAGGCTATACAGGATATAGCCGCCATATGAAGTGCCTTCTAATAGACAATACCCAAATAAGTAATGAATATGCCACGCGCAGCTACATCAAGAATGTATACGAAACACACTCTAAAGTTGACGAGCGAAGCAAACTTCGATTTGGGTACCGTCAAATTAAATCTGAATTTAGCCAGACCGCTCTAACAGGCATTAACGAGTCAATGTCTGAGGGTCATTCATTTGAATTAAGACATGGCGCTCGATCAACGTTGGAAAATGACTTGACCATAGCTGAAAATGGCATTCAGGTTGAAAATATGGGTAAAGGCCGACAATGCTTTGTCAGGACAGAATTTGCGCTTTCGAAGGGAAGCTCAAATAATGAGCCCGACGTAGTTCTTTTGGAAGAGCCTGAGAACCATCTTAGTCATGGAAGCATGAATCAGCTGATCAAACGTATTAACGATTCAAATGGTTCGCAACTCTTAGTTACTACGCATAGCAGCCTAATATCTGCGCGCCTAGATTTAAATAAAGCTATTTTTTTGAGTGAGCAATCGAACCAACCGATTTTTTTGAAAGACTTGAGACCTGATACTGCCAAATTCTTCTCAAAAGCCCCAATAACAAATATTTTAGAATTTGTACTATCTAGTAAAGTTTTACTCGTCGAGGGAGCCGCCGAGTTTATCCTTTTGGCACCCCTGTATAAAAACCAGACCGGTACTGATATTTTGGAATCCGATGTTCACATGGCTTCTGTAGGCGGTCTTAGTTTTATACGCTATCTCGAAATTGCATCTCTTCTCGAAATTAAGACTGCGGTGATTACCGACAATGATGGCAACTTCGAAGAAAACATCACTAAAAAATATACTGACTTTTCTCAAGCCGCTAATATCCTTATTCGTGCGGATTGTGATCCAGAAAGCACAACATTTGAGAATAGTTTCTACAATGCAAACAAAGATATTTGCGATGAGCTTTTTACAGATAGAGTGAGAAGTAACACCGTGCTTCAATACATGCTAGCAAATAAAGCTGAAGTTGCTTACCAACTTCTATTACAAAAAGCGGATGAGCTAATTGCACCCGACTACATACAGGAAGCGATTGAATGGATAAGCGTGTAGTTTTTGCAGTTGCAGGATCAGGCAAAACAAAACTCATCGTTGATGCCCTCAGTTTAGAAAAAAAAGCGCTAGTCATTACTTATACTGTTGATAACACTTTTAACCTAGAGTCGAGGATCAAGGACAAGTTCGGGTGTATTCCGACCAACATCACTTTGATGACGTACTTCACATTTTTATACTCATTTTGTTACATGCCCTTTTATGCCCTTTCTTCCAAATCAACCGGCATTTGCTGGGATTCTGCATCTATCAGAAACACCCCTCCTCAAACCGATAAATCAAGTCATTTTTTCACCAGAGGTCGGCTCATTTATCATAATCGTATTGCCAAGTATCTGCGTCAATTCAATAGGCTCGACGATGTAAAATCAAGAATCGAAAAGTATTTTGACGAGATCTTCATTGATGAAATACAAGATTTTGCATCTTATGACTTTGGACTTATCGAACATATGTGTTCAGCGAATAGAAATATCACTTTGGTTGGTGATTTTCATCAGCATACATTCGATACCAGTCGCGATGGCAACTATAAAACGAACCTTCACAAGGAATATCCAAGATATTTGAAATCATTTGAATCTATGGGCCTTGTTGTAGACACAACAACTCTTCTGAAAAGCCACCGTTGTGCGCCTGAAGTTTGCTCATTCATATCAGATAGAATGGCCATTGATATAGAATCACATCGTAAAGACTCAGTGGGTATCTTCCTAATAGAGGATCCACAAGAAGCATTAGATTTAGCCGACAATGATGATGTCGTTAAGCTCTTTTTTCAAAATTCTGCAAAGTATAGGTGTAATTCAAAGAACTGGGGGAAGTCGAAGGGAGAAAACCTATATCAAGATATTTGCGTCGTGCTTAATGGAACAGCAGGCACCGCATTTAAGAAAGAAGGCACGATGCAACTCGCAGAATCTACTCGAAATAAATTGTATGTCGCATGCACTAGAGCAAGAGGTAATATCTACTTCGTACACGAAAAGCTTCTGAAAACGCTAAAGGCGTAAATGAGAAATTATACCGGATACCCGCTCTGCGAGATAAACCCCATCGAGTATCAAGGGGGCTTCCTTGAAAAACACCCTTTTATAAACTTGTGGCATTAATAAAACGGTAGCAAATGGTCGATTCCAGAGATAGCGAAGGCTGAAGCGATTGACTGCTTATTTGACTTACCTGCTATTGCCTACAAGCTGTCGGGAACGACAGCATCACGCCCTGAGGTGCTCGGTCAAGCTATTTTAGCCACGGTAAGTAGCGGTGAACCACGTCGCTCCAAGGCTTTAAGATAAACCACCTCATCGTATGGTGTTTTTGTTTTCCAGCACCGAAAAAGAATGCGTATCCATTTAAATGCTAAGGCACGTACTGCTGCCTGATAGGTACTCCCTTTGGCTCGCTGTTGCCTATAATACTCACCTGCCCAAAAAGATTTATTGATAGTCTGTGCTGCCCATTCAACAAATGTTTGTCGCAGAAATGTCGGACATTGCCAGCGCCAATGTACCCAGTGTTTTTTGCCACTACGTTCAGTTACCGGTGCTATACCGGAATACTTCTGTATGTCTGCCGCACTATTGTAACGCTCTCTTTGTTCACCAAAGGCAACCAGTAATCGTGGCGCCAGGCTTGGCCCAGCACCTGGCAGAGCTGTAAACAACGCATAATCTTTATGCTGTTTTGCGACACTTTCGATTTCAATATCAAATCGTTTAATCGCATCTAGCATGACACGTAATTGCTCTACATAAACTAATGCTTGCAAACGATGCGGGAAAACAACAGCCTCGTCTAGCGTCAGCGGTGAAGCTGTTTTAATAGCGTTAAGTCGTCGCTCCAATACGCATTCAAAACGCATATTGTGTTCATGAAATGAAAAAATGTTCTTAACGTGCTTTTACGTGCACGTTTAACCTGTAGCAGTGTTGGCCAACGTGTAAGAAAATCACAGAACAGCGGCGTATCAATATGATCAAACCATTCTAGCATTTGTGGATAATACTGCTTTAATGCAACGCGCAAGCGATTAGTAACACGGATTTTGTCATCTACTAGATTCCTTCTCTGCTCAACCAGAGAGGCTAGCATACGTATCTCAGTGCTTTGTGGTTGTAGCGGCTTAAAGCGCTCGGGGTGACGAAGAATCAAGTCAACAGCTAACTCCGCATCAGTAGGGTCATCCTTGGCTCTGCTGGGTTGAAACGCTTCTCGATACTTGGCCAACGTAGAAGGATTAACGGGAAAGATTACAAAGCAATCGTGTTTCTGAAGCGCGTACACGATAGGCCCTTTAGATAATTCCACGGCAACGGCTATAGGAGATCCAAAACGTCGGTGTATTGCGTGGGCCCATTCATCGATCCGTTCCACCTGGTGTGGAATGACATCAAACTCTCGTTCGTCACCATCAGTACTTTGGATACAAATATCATGCTTGGTGTCAGCCCAGTCAATGCCAATAAAAGCAGTAAAAGAAGTTGTATTTAAAGTGCTCATAGAAATACTCCTGTGCTAGATTATTCCTTAGGGATATGCATGCCTGAGATCTTCGAAAGCAATATAGGTGAGCCGATGCCACGGCAAGCCCTGAGTATTCGTTAGCGATCCCAAGCAACACCTGCAGTCTCGAAACCAATGCTGTGAACATCATGTGTTAGGGTCGAAATATTCGTAGACTGCGGTGCATGTCCCGCTCTCACTGACAGCTACCTGCCAGCTGTGATTAGTATCGCTGAAAGTAGGACGGAATAACTATAACGGGTCGATTCTTGACAGTTGTAGCTGAAAAAGTAATGTCTGCTATCGCTGTTTCGAACTATTCTGTTATCAGACTAAGTTCAACTTTTAGCAAATAGTCAGATGGAGTTACAGCCAATACCATTGACATTTGCACTCTAATAGCAATAATAAATTTAATAACCCCGTCAGAGGTTCTCTGGCAACTAAGCAGTCCATGAACAATGTAAGGCTGTGAATCGGTTCTTCCGGTTTTGTTCTTTTTCACCCATCGGGAAACATATTCCTGATCGGGTCTATCGTTTCTCATTAAACTTTTGGAGATAACGATGATACCTGTTATAGCCCCTATTTCTGATCAGTTTGATCAACTTCTGGAAAATCTAGCTCATGCTCAAGTATCCACCTGGGATATGGGAGACATGATTAATTATTGTGCCGATAAGCTTAAAACTGAAAAAGCAAATCATTATGATCTGGACGACCTTGTCGAAGACTATGAAGAATTCTATGGTCATTCAATTGTAAAAGCTATTACGGACGGCTGGAATTTCAATAATCTAAGCTGGTCTGATTTTGTTCGCGTTGAGTATCTTGCAGTTATGCGAATGAGGGAAGGTCCACCGGAAAGTATTCCACCTGAATCAGTCTATGAAGGTGCCGATATTTTATCCTGGGGTATCTATCTCTGGAATAAAGGTGGCCGCCATCTTTGTGTACTTGAAGTTGCCAATCAAGATGAAGCCAGATTGATTGCTGAATCCATTAAAACGCATTATTACCCTTCGTAAAGCAAGCATCGGTTAGCTTTACTTAATTTTTTAACCCCCTGGGAATATCAATCCCATGGGGCTGGTGTTCCCTTTTTATATGAGGAACCCCTATGTTATTACTCCAAACAAATACCAGTATAAGAAAAGGCCAGTCAGTAGATAAAAACATGATTGAACAGGCAGAGCAAAGCCCAGATGAAATCATTGCTTATATCGAATCATTGCCCGAAGAAATGCAGGTTTATGTTCGTGAGGACGGTAATTTGCTTAATCACCTTTACCAGGTTGCTTTGAAATCTCGCTCCATGACTGCTTTAAAATCTGCTTAACCAGTCATATTATATTTTTAACCCAATGGGAACCCTTCCCGCTGGGTCG
>Ga0209142_1001861_pt1 | contig 10973 bp, 19 predicted proteins | sample SaaInlV_120m_DNA_FD_184678 | JGI IMG/M metagenome (GOLD analysis project Ga0209142, IMG submission 184678) | Marine microbial communities from expanding oxygen minimum zones in the Saanich Inlet - Saanich Inlet SI074_LV_200m_DNA (SPAdes) (version 2) | ecosystem: Environmental > Aquatic > Marine... | reverse complement strand
ATGGACGTCCTTAAATGTATATATGGTGCGATGGCCGGAGTCGAACTTAATACTTAACTCATTGTTTAAAAACATTTTGATGCGAACTACTATTTACTTATACCAACATATATACCAACAAATAATTTCAGTGGGGACAGTTTCAAAGGTATATTCCATATTCATTTATCCATGTTACTCAGCTCATTTGCAAGAACATATCTATAACAAGTCCATTATGACCAATTGCTATTAAAGCCTTCCCGTAATACTTTTCGCATTCGCCCGAATTTATTAGTGTGATCACTGACACTCAATCAAAACTGTATATTTTTTTGCTGCTTCAGCAATCTTAGAAATATTAATTTTTTTAGATTTTTCGTTGAAAGCATAATTTACTGAATTGGCACCTAAAAAGCTCAAGGCAGTCGACTGTTTTATAGCAAAGTTTGCTCCTTGAACAACGTCGCCTAACACTTTAGCTGATTTAACTGCATTTATTTTTGAAACAATTATACCTACAATCAGACCTTTTTCATCATGCAAGGGACCACCACTGTTCCCAGCGTTAACTGCTGCAGAAATTTGCAAATGTCTTGAATCATTATCCATGCCAGAAAGAGCCGAAACGATACCCTCTGACACATTTAATCCATCACCCAAAATACCTCTTAGAGGATAGCCAGTAACGACTACACTTTCACCTAGACCAATCGCTCTTCCTGAACGAAAATATGAAACCGATGAGCTACTTTCTCCTTGGAGAAGAGCCAAGTCATTTACATTATCGCTGGCCAAAACAAGTATTTGTTTATGATTAACAAATACTTTCTTGCATTTATCTATAACGTGTTGATTTGTTAGTATATGTCCAGCTTTAGATACTCTAAACCCTGTACCCTTAGGTCTAATTTTACCGGAATATAACTTCTCTTTTGATTCAACAATCTTTTTATTATCTCTATTCTCGTAATCATAATTCTGCGCATGATCGACCTGTTCTACAGACATCTCCTTTTCAAGAACTATTATATTAGTTTTTGCATCTTCATTACCACTTGATGCTGCCAAATTAAACCAAAAATACGATTCGATTATATCCTTTTCGACACCAAGCCCCTTATACAACATATAGCCAAGTCTAAATTGAGCAATTATTACTCCTTCTTCAGCAGATTTTCTATACCATTTCGCTGCTTTCAAATAATTTTTTGGTACTCCTGATCCGTAATAATAAGACTGAGCTAAGCGCGCTTGAGCCTGGATATCACCATCATTAGCTCCATTTTGGAATAATTCATAAGCCTTTTTAAGATCCTTTTCTACTCCTTTACCCGTGGCATAAAGTAAACCAAGGTAAGCATTAGCTTCATCATTATACCTATCGATTGCTTTCTGATACCAATAAGCAGCTTTTTCAAAATCCTCCAAGTCAAATTGAAATAACTTACCTAAATTAAAATCCGCCTTGAGATGCAAATTTTTTGATGCTTTTTTGTACCAGAAGATGGCTTTCTCGATATTTTTACTCACCCCATCTCCTTCACTATACATAATGCCAAGATTATTTTGAGCAAAAGAATTACCTAACTCTGCTGCTTTAAAGCGATACTTAATTGATTTTTTTTTATTCTTTTCAACTCCTTCACCATATAAATAAGCATCAGCTAATGCATCATAGGAATAAGCATCCCCCTTCTCAGCAGCTTTTTTATACCATTCAACAGCTTTTTTATAGTTTTTGGGATATTCCTTATACTCACCAAACCAATAGAAACTTCCCATTTCACTTAATGCAGAAGGGTGTTCATTATTCAGTGCTTTGTAGAACCATATTTTTGATTGCTTTTTATCTATTTTGACGCCAACCAAACCATTTTTATAAGCAAGATACAACCTGTACTGACTTTCTCCATAATTATTTTCAGCTGATTCTTTGAATAACCGCAGTGCTGTTTTCTTATCTTCTTCGAAACTATACCTTCCCCATTCGAGTGATAATGCTAAAAAATATTTAGCTTCGTCATCACCTTGTTTGGCTAAAGATTGAAGCTCTTTTTTTGATTGATACTTACCATAAATTAACTCTTCAGCTATCAGTAAAGGTTGGTATATCAATAAAAATAAACTCAGTAATGGATAAATAAATTTCCCTGTCAATTTAAATTTATAACTACCCATCAGTTTAAATCCTCTTCCACTGTTAAACCATCAATATAAAAAGCTATTCATACAAATACTTCTGAAACCCGATAAAAGTAACGCGTATAACAACGAGAGAGGCAATCTCTGCATTAACATCGCTAATCGTATTGTACTTAAATTTCAATCAAGCTACTCATTTTGAGCGTATTCCGTTGATTCCTGCCATCTATTCCACATGAAAGCTGCACCTAAACCGGACGAAGGCTGCCACCTTCAGAGCGATAGCTATGCGGGGTTTTGTATATTGTTAATTCAAATGGGTATCAGCTGTCAACTTGTACTTTCTTTTACGCATAGATTCTCTGGAGGACTAAAAGGACAGGCTTACCGGATGTCTGTGTAAAGGACTCGCCGGTTTGCCAACCCACCAGGGCGAACCATAGCGGGTTGGTTGTTTAATTACCGGGAGTTTTTACACTCGGATAAACTTTTTCAGCTATTCCTTTTAAGTCCAGTTTTTCCATTGTGCCGTTATCAATATCATCAAGTATTCCTTGAGCCTGAATCATCAAGTTTTCAACTCGTTGTCGTATCCGTCTATGGTCGGCATCAAGAATCATAGCGCAAGCCTTAAGATTAAAAGCTTCGTCTTTTGTCAGTTTATATTTCCAAAACAATAGGTTGTTTAAAAAATTGCTTATTCTTTTCATGAGTTATTCTCCTTGATATTGGCTGCCAGGATATCAATTGCCGCCTGTTGTGCGTCTGGGTGTAGTTTCAATAAAAACTCTGTTGCTTCCATAAACTCCTTTTCAAGTACCACCTTCGCCGGTATTTGCCATTTACTCGCAAGCCTTTGGTTTCTCATTTCAGCCTCACGTTCATATTGAACTGTATCCTGAGCCATTCCATAGATTACCTGTTGATTGTTAGACATGCCTGGCTGACTCCAAAAATCAAATTTTCTCAGTTTTTCGTATGGAATCTTAGAAAGTTCTGCCTCAGCACTTTTAATTTCTGCTGATAAAATACTCATGACTTACCCTCCGTTTCAATTTCATACTGGAGTGCTGCGCGCATACATTCAGTAAAGTTATAAAAGCCACTGATATCTTGATCATCCATAATATCTTTCGGGGTTACATTTTGCAGGTATGCCAGTCCATGACGGACGGTAGAAAGTGTATCTGATTGACGAGTGTTACCAATGAAAGGATTTAACCTACTGGCTGATTCTCTTGTTTTACTCATGATTGCACCTCCTGTGAACCATAATCCCGCCACAGACGATGACCTTCACGATTACCGGCATTCCAGGCGTCTGATTCAGCTGTGCCTAACTCATAAATATTTTTGAGTTTTGCGCCTGTTTCTTTGAATTGAAGTGTTTCCAGTACGCCAGATAGATAAGCCTGGCTTTTGATGCTTTTTACTGCGTCATTGGGGAATGACTGATTGAACAGTTGTTGTGCTTTAGACATTTCATGTCTCCTCGATATAGTTTAATTAAACCACCCGTACCGGCTTCAATCGGTAATAGGTGGCAACTGTGCAAGGTTGAAGCTACCGCATCAAGGAAACAGCCGATCCGAAGACCGCCCCACACAGCCGCCATAAAGCGGACACAAAAAAACCAGCGCATCGGCTGGTCTGTGCGCCTTGATATAAACGGGGCTTCAATCCCGATGATAGATTTTGCTATCACTGACATGAATATAGGCTTGCATTAAAGATATGTCAAAGCCTGATTGATGATAAAAACTTTAATAGACTAAGGTGGTTGTGAGATAGTCGCAATTAAAGCAACTTAATTTATGAAGGATCTGAATCTAAATGAAAAAGTCAAAATCTACGATCAATGGCAAGACCTTGCCAGAGGTCTCAGAGTCGATTAGCAAGAAGCAATGCAAACAAACGGATTTTTCCAGGGAAACTGACTCCACCTCATTCCGGGCGCTATGCTCACCCGCGAGCATGTTACAGAACTCCTCCGACAAGAAACCCTGGCGCACTACTGTCTTGATGTGCTGGAACCGTTTTATAAATTGGCTATTCTAAAATAAATGAATTGCTTCATGTCTGGGATTTTCTGAAATCAACAATGAAAGCACTACATAGAGAATTTTTCGTAATACTTAAGGAGTAAGCATCCCGCTACGATGAATGCCAAAAAAATAATCTTAACCCTCTATCCCAACGTCCGAAACGATAGCGGGACTAATTTAATTATAGTTGATTCACCTGACATCGCAATCGAGGGTGGAGCCAAAGCTATGGTAACCTGGATAAGTAAAAAAGCCTCGGTTTGAGTACGAAGGCACGGGTTATATTCCCCCGCACGATGGTTCACTCAAAACAAGGCTCTACTAATAATATAGTTTATCGTGATGCTATTTTCAATGATGATTAGCGGGATGGCCTTGTCTGCACGGTATAACTTTTAAACCTTAGATTTTATTAGGTTTTTGAACTGACCCACCTATTTATTTATTTCTACCCTTGTCCTAACCTTGTCGTTATACGAGAGAAAGCTGTGTGCATTATTCGTTTACTATTCAGCCAAAGGAGGCTAAGAAAAGACATTTAGCTGATTAATCAGGTATACAGCTCAAATAGCTAGCCAGATTAGCCTTGGTCATACTTCCAGTAGGTAACTCGACTCCTTCAGCCTTTTAGATTCGAGCAACATTCTGGAGCTTGTTATTTTTCACCTGCCATTGCCCTGACTGCTTTAAATGCTCTATCAGTAAAATATAGTCTCTTTTTGTACCAGGTAACTTTATATCTTTTGATTGTGTAACACTTTCAATAGCCATTATTATTTGATTCACTGGCAATTGATTCTCTTTTGCCATCGACAGGCATTTAGCCAGATCGGCAGGAAGTCTAATAGTTGCAGTCCCGGTGCCATCAGTGTTCCATGTAGTCTTTCGTCCAGCCTTATTTCTTTTACCACCTCTAACCATGATTAACCCTCTATGTTTGATTGTGTTACAGATTCAGAAATACTATATAGTTTGATTGTGTAACACAATCTAAAACATAACTATGATGGGCTTTATGGTGAAGTTATATTTTTTAGCTCAGTATGGAATTTTTAGTACTTATTGACAGGGTAATAAAACTGACTTATTTTAACCTTATCCCCGCTATCGCTCTGGGCGTAGGATTTCACGGCATTAGCAGTGGTCGTAGCAGGTACTTCATTCTAGCAAGGGAATATTCATTTAATCAGCATGAAGTAACCAATGCTGAAAATTAATTACAGACTTCCTTGCCATAAAACAGGTTCAATACTATATTTTCTCGGTCAGACGTTTCTGATAACCCCGTAAACGGCTGGTGTGACTGGTGCAAGCCCTCCCCAGATTGCCCTGCGGGGTTTTTATTATTCCCTTGCGGGATATATAGGAAAACTGATTTCTAGCCGCCCTAGGCTAATTTAATGGGTTTATGGTGTGTTTTTATTATCAGGATCTATCTGTAATAAAATTTAGCACTCAACACCTTCTTGTGTATTATATTATTATCATCTTGTGGAAGGTTGCCACCGAGACGTTTTTGACGTTAGAGGAAGGAAGGTATTCTATATCTGGCATTTACTCGCGTGTGTGCGCTTTCTGCAAGATGCTTTTTATATATTTAGCCCTGAGCGTTTGCAGTGTCCTGACCGGTTTTATCAGGAGGGCTGGCAAATGGGGCAGACTTACCGGATGTCTGTGTAAAGGGTTCGCTCCTTACTAAAACTACTGTAATATTGTTTAGCTTTCCGCATGTCTGCTCGGTTGGCCTGGCCAGGCTCAGCAACAGGTACAACTGTAGAAGCGGGTTGACCACTGGGGTCAACGGAGTGTGTTTGCGGTGCACTCCAAAGCATTGCTTAATCTGATTTATAACATATCCTCCAATAACCTCTTTTGCTCACGTAGTACTCTGGCTATTTCCCGTCCAGACTGGCGCTGTCCGCCTTTATAAGCATTCATAGATATCCTGGCCTTGCCTTCTGCTGTTTTAGGTCCTGTGCTCTTTTTCCAGGGTTTCCATCGGTGAATTAACTTCGATTGCAGCTCCTTCGTTGCTTTTGTCCGTGAGTAACTCATTATCTTCACCTGATTGTTTGAATGGCGATTCTTTAGATTCTTGCGCTTGCGGAGCAAGACCATTGTTTATTTGTTGATGACCATGGCTGATATTTGCCTGTTTTGCTATGACGGTACGCGGGTTCTTTATATTGGATATTGCTTCAAGGGTGCACCTTGACTGTGTTTGCGCTCGAAGAGCCAGGCGCATAAAAGATTCAAAATGGTGTATCTGATCAGAAGAGAATGCTTTTTCAGTCAGTGTTGTGAATAGTGACTCCAATGCTATAGCCTGATTACTCAGCATAACTTGGGCATGGTGCATATCAGTCCTGCAAATTTCTTTGCTTGTTTCATTCAAATATTCAATGAGTTCTTGGGGTTTCAATCCCGAATCTTTAAAACCACTCGCAGCAGCAGTAATGTTTCTACATGCTGAAGCCTGTGTAGATACAGCTACCTGTTCAACAGTTGCCAAATCTGATTTTGCTTTGGTAAGACTTTTGGGTGTTTTTTGTTTTTTCTGGGATGTCATTTCATTTCTCCTTAATTGCACTAGTGTCATTAAGCGAATAATTCTGGGTAATTGGTGCGCCCGTAAAGTTCAAAATCCTGTTTGGCTCTTTTCAGTTTCACTCGTTCAAGAGACTCAATTTCTTTTTGGCCATCAATATCAGACATATCAAGTACATCCTCTAAAGCCATTTGAATTAGGCTGGTTAAATCCTTCGGGTGTACCTAATTCAATCAACTCTTTTTCAACCAGGTGAATAGCTTGTTTTATTTCAGGAATGAGTTTCACATTAACGGTGATTCCCTTTCGGGTTGGTTGTGGATCTTGACCCTCTTTTTCAACATAAACTCGAAGTGAAAAAAGGTCGTGACCTTTGAACTCAGTTAATTCAGCTCGAATGAACTCTGAGCTGTTTTTTTCAATGTCAGTGATAATCTTGTTCATGGTTTCTCCAGTATTAAACTGTTATTAATTCCTACTACCCTTGGTATATATATAAAGGTGTACTGCGTTAGTACCGAAGGAATGTCAAAAGTGGGCTTTTTAGGTACTGCGTTAGTACCGATAGCGTTCATAATTTGGCTCCTTTTGCTGTCATCGGTACTGCGTTAGTACTTGATCGGTACTGCGTTTGTACCAATGATTTATTTTTCAATGTGTCAAAGTTGGAACAATACCTTTCAGGCTTCACCCATTTATCAATGACATTTTTCCAGTTACCAGATGCTACTTTTGTGGGTTTAATATCAAGTTTACCGCCACACTCATCAATAGAATGGAAAGTCAGGGCATAGAGGTGAGGGGTTTTATTTAAACCGCCAATACGAGTTCGAACAATCCAGCCATAATGTAGTAATTCATCAATAGCCAGATAAAGGGTTTGCTTGGAACCCCACCCCCGTTTTTTCATCATAGAGAAGGTAATACATAAATCACCATTGTTGTGACCGTTATATTGAGCTGCCACATCAATAAAAAGTCTGACCCCTTTGTGAGTCATGTTGGTAAAATTTTCGTGATCCAGGCATCTATGAGGCAGGGCAGTAAACCGACCGGACTCTTTTCGGCCTTTAGCTTTTGAATAACTTTTTGCCATGACAACTACCTACAAAATATTAAGCAATTGAATAGCCGGTAAATGCTCTGATTCATAACCAAACTGGACAAGCAGATTAGCCACTTGGCAGGGATCATTCCACTGGCTGACAATTACCCACTGATTATCCTTTAAGACTCTCAGGCTAAAGATGGGATTATCAGAAGCTTTATCTTTAACCAATTTGAGTCCATCAGCCAGAAAGGCTATGTTTACGATTGAAAGGCTCATGCTGCTTTACCCTCCCATTTACCGGAGAACAAAACATACTCAGCAACACGATGATTTTTTCCACATGATGTCTGTTCAATTTTCCAGTGAGTCTGAATATTTAAGCCGAAGTTGTATCTCAACTCCCAAACTCTAGTTGCTGGCATCATGATATCGAGTTCAGCACGAGCAAATATTGTTGATACAGGATGCTTTCTTAATTCAGCTTCTAATCTATACCGCTGAGCTACCGCAGAATTGTTTTGCATTTCGCACTGATTCTGTTCTCTGGCAAGGCTGGTTGATTTACTGTTAGTTTGAGGTTTGCTAGAATCTGATCTGCGACGATTAGATGATAGCCCTTGCCCCTGTATCCTCAGGGGCGGGGCTTTTTCGTTTATCATGCCGCCTACCCTCTTGAAGCAGCAAGGCGCTGTTCAATCCAGTTTTGAATATCTGATTCAAGCCATGCCACAGCACGACCACCTAAATTAATTTGTTTGGGAAATGTACCTTCAGCTATGCGCTGATAGATTGCAGACCGGGATAAGCCGGTATCTTTTTTGACTTCTGGAAGTCTTTGGAATGACTGGTTCATTAAACTTACTCTCCAATGTTAAAAAATCCGTACTGGACGGGCTTGGAAAGTAGTTAATCAATAATGTGATCCAATAAAAATGGGGTAATAGGGTATTTAATAGGGGGTATTTGTTTTTTTACCCCTTTCTTCTGCCTGTTTTAAATTTACATAAATTCTGTTCTTTAAAAAAACCTTTAATCGTTTCAGGCGAAGATGGAGGAAATATTTTATTATTGGCTTTTGATAACTCACCCCATAGCTCTGATTGTGTAATTTCTAATGGTTTAGATAAATCAAAATTTTTAGCTGTCAACCAACCCAATAAGACCAACGACCTTTTCTCATTAATGAATATCGCTTTATCCTGAACGAGTGCTTTTTTCTTCCCTTCATTTTTAAGTAACACTGATAAATTTTCTGGTATCTTGTAACCTCTTGAATCAGCCCATTTAACAAATTCTGTAGGATCTACACACTCCCCAACTTCCTTTGACTCTTCATCCTTCAGTTGCTTCAGTCCGCCTAAATCGATGCTATCTTGGGCTATTTCATAAATAGCTTGATGAGAGTCACTCCAGGTACCAGAAACTATCCCATTTCTATAGATTGGATAATCTTCCTTTAAAAGTGTCACCGCCAATCTAAGAGACCATCGATCCAAGTTGGACCAATCATGCTTACGCTGGTCGTAATCATTAGATTTAAAGGTCATTCCACAACGCCCGATCCGTTAAATATATTTCCTCTCTCATTACTTTTTTCCTATGTAAGTCATCAAAAAATCAAACCAAGGCAGGAAGTAAAGATACTGCTTTCCGGGATCAACAATAGACTTAGAAAACTCGGTTAATTATTTACTGCTTTATTTATCGGCACGACATTGGAGCCTACCTTTAATCCATCCAAGTAATCGCTATACCATTGCATCATATCGGTACGTTCAGCCAGATACTGAGACCGGTTATATGCCGCCCTCACCTTGTTTCTTTCACCATGGGCTAATTGGCGTTCTATAACATCAACGCGAAAACCCGACTCATTCAGGATGGTACTGGCGGTAGTTCTGAAGCCGTGTGCGGTTGCATCAAAGCCAAGCCGTTTTCTAATGGCATAAGTGAGCGTATTTTCACTCATAAGCTTTCTGTAATTGTGGGAGCCAGGAAACACCAGATCATAGCTACCTGATAATTGATGGATCTTTCCAAGTAATACAATAGCCTGTTTTGATAAAGGAACAATATGCTCCTCATTCATTTTCATTTTCTCAGCCGGTATACGCCAGACAGCTTTTTCTAAATCAATATCTTTCCATTCTGCTGATCGTAATTCACCCGGCCTAACAAATGTATAAACGATTAACTGCAAGGCATAACGGGTCAATAAATAGCCAGGGTAATTATCCAGCTCGTTAAGAAATACCGGCAATTCTTCGAACTTGAGTGATTTTCTATGCTGAACCTTGCGAGTGCGTATCACATCCTTGAGCGCATCTACGGGATTCTGTTCTGTATAACCTGTTTGTATGGCATAACGGAAAACAGAGCTGATACGCTGCTTAACACGGCTTGCCACATCCAATGCGCCCCTATCCTCAATCATTTTGACTACATGGAGCACATCACGGGTTTTAATATCATTAATAGGCATATCACCTAGATATGGCAGGGCATCAGCTTTGATTGTCCACCAGACCCTTTCAGCATGATCTTTACTCCATCGGCCTGACTCCTTCTCGTGCCATTCTTCAGCTATAGGTAGGAATGTTGATTTAACCTTTAATGCTTTTTCCTGCCTCTTGATTATTGCAGGGTCATCACCATCCTGAATCATTCGCTTTGCATTTAATGATTTAGATCTGGCTTGAGCCAATGTCACAACAGGATAAACACCTAGGGCAAGCGTCTTCTGCTTTTGTTGGTATCGATACGATAAACGCCAATATTTGGAACCATTAGGGCGAATTTCCAGATTTAGGCCTTTTCCATCAGTCAATTTATAAGGCCTGCTCTTGCTCTTAGCCTGTTTCACCTGCACTGCTGATAACTTACCTGATAGCTCATTCATGGTAATGAACCCTCCATATCTGTTGGTACATTTACAAATCGAATCAAGATACCAACATATATACCAACAAATTTTCAGGATGTCAATGGAAGACAAAGAACACTATAAACCTATAGAACAGCTACAGACAAAGGTTTTAGGCACAAAAAAGGACTTCCATGGAAGCCCTGATTCTTGCTTATGGTGCCGATGGCCGGAGTCGAACCGGCACAGCTCTCGCCACTACCCCCTCAAGATAGCGTGTCTACCAATTCCACCACATCGGCTTTGAATTGAATTAATTTGCCGGGGGCAAATCAGAGTCTG
>Ga0209142_1001834_pt1 | contig 11121 bp, 10 predicted proteins | sample SaaInlV_120m_DNA_FD_184678 | JGI IMG/M metagenome (GOLD analysis project Ga0209142, IMG submission 184678) | Marine microbial communities from expanding oxygen minimum zones in the Saanich Inlet - Saanich Inlet SI074_LV_200m_DNA (SPAdes) (version 2) | ecosystem: Environmental > Aquatic > Marine... | reverse complement strand
TGGGTTTTTTGACTGAATAATTGTTTCATCTAGAGAATTCCAAATAAAACAATGCGGACACTGGCCCTGCCATTTTGATGAGGTACCGCCACACTCCCGACATTGGTAAGCCGTTTTAGTTTTAGCCATCTAAGTACTCCATAGGAACTCTAGATGAGGCTGATATATTACATAACAATTCGTATCCGACAGTGCCTGAATTCTTTGCAACCTCATCCACAGAAATATGATTTCCCCACATTTCTACTTTTGAGCCTATTTTTGCATCCGCAATATTTGATATATCAACATATAGCATATCCATAGAAACCCTTCCAACAGTCGTTGTATTTTTGTGATGAACAAAGACTGGGGTTCCTGTTTTGGCATGCCTCGGGTAACCATCGCCATATCCACATGCAACTATTCCAATACGCATATCTTTCTTAGCGATATAATTATTTCCATAACCAACAGCCTGTCCTTTTTTTATATTCTGAATGGCAATAATTTTACTTATTAACGACATCACAGGCTTCACGTCCATTTTTTTTGCTGAAATATCTTCAAAAGGAGATGCTCCATATAGCATAATGCCTGGCCTAACCCAATCTAGCCTTGCTTCAGGAAATTTATAGAGAGCTGCCGAATTAGCAACTGAGCTACTGAAATTATAATTATTCGTAATCCGATTAAAGCAGGCTAACTGCTTTGCTATCCCCTCTTTTTCATCGGCTGTTGCAAAATGGGTCATTAAAGTTATGCCCGATACATTAGGGTTAACATTTAAATTTTCGATTAAATAATCAATTTGATCAGGAGGAAAACCCAACCTGTTCATTCCCGTATTTATTTTTAAATGTACGTTAATTGGATTTTTTAGTGTCGCATCATTTAGGTATTCAATCTGCTGCTCGTTATGCACGACCAAGTTAAGCTCTAATTTTTCAGCCTCATAAATATCTTCAGCTGTAAACAAGCCCTCGAGTAGTAATATTGTATTTTTAAAGCCCGCCCCTCTAATTTTAATTGCCTCCTCAATGGTTAGAATTGCTATGCCATCTGCACTTTTAATTGCTTTCACAGACTGAACCAAACCATGCCCATAGGCATTGGCTTTAAGAACAGCCATTACTTTGCTATTTTTTGCAATTTTTTTTACTAACTGAAGATTGAAAGTTAGTGCGCTTAAATTGATATAAGCCTTTAACGGACGCATGATTTATGTATTTGAATCGTATCCTGGGTTAGCATAATTTTCAAAGCGGGTATATTGCCCAAGAAAAGTTAATTTCACAGTACCAGTCGGACCATTTCTTTGTTTTGATAAAAGTATTTCAGCGACCCCTTTTTCAGCTGTTTCAGGGTTATAAACCTCATCCCGATAAATAAACATGATTACATCAGCATCTTGCTCAATAGCCCCAGACTCCCTTAAATCAGACATCATAGGTCTTTTATCAGGTCTTGATTCTACACTTCGGTTGAGTTGTGATAGAGCTACAACAGGAACATTTAACTCCTTTGCTAAAGCTTTGAGTGATCTTGAGATCTCGGAAACTTCTGTTGCTCTATTTTCTCCAGACTGTTCATTTGCAGATGACATGAGTTGGATATAGTCAATCACAATAAGGCCCAATTTTCCTTGTTGCCTATGAAGCCTTCTTGCCCTTGCACGAACTTCATATGAATTTAAAGCAGAACCCTCATCAATAAAAATCGGGGCCTCGTTTAATACACCTAAAGCATTAGTTAGCTTAGGCCAGTCCTCATCCTCTAATTGCCCAATTCTCATCTTATGCTGATCTAACTTACCTACCGAACCCAATAAACGCATTGTTAATTGAGCTGCGCCCATTTCCATTGAAAAAATAGCTACAGGTAAACCCGCTTCCATTCCTACATGTTCAGCAATATTCAGGGCAAGTGATGTTTTTCCCATAGACGGCCTACCTGCGATGATAATCAAATCTCCTGGCTGAAGACCAGCTGTCTTCTGATCTAAATCAGCATATCCCGAAGGGACCCCAGTTACCCCATTAGGATCATCGAGCTGATATAAGTCGTCAATTCTTTGCGCAGCTTTAGGTAGTAATTCCTTTATGTCGATAAACCCTAATTTTTCAGAGGTGCCAGCATCGGCAATTTGAAATATCTTTGATTCAGATTCATCAAGTAATTGTTGCGCATCTTTTCCTTGTGGGGAAAAAGCGCTTTCTACAATATCTGAACCAACTTCAACAAGGTTTCTCATGATCGATCTTTCACGAACAATTTTTGCATAGCCTGAAATATTTGATGCCGTAGGAGTATTTTCAGCAATAAGCCCCAGGTAAGCTACGCCGCCAACCTTAGTTAACTCTGAATTCTGCTCTAATGATTCTCCAACTGTAACAATATCAGCAGGTTGGTTTTTATCGATTAGCTTACTAATATGGGAGAAGATAATTTGATGATCATTTCGATAAAAATCTGTGGATGAAACTTGGCCGGCAATTCTATCAATCGCCTTGTTATCAATCAAAAGCCCACCCAATATAGATTGTTCCGCCTCAATAGAATGAGGTGGTACTTTTAGCGCGGATATTTGTTTGTCGTCCATAATTTCATTATAACGAATAAAAAAAAGGCTGCCTCATTGACAGCCTAAAAAATTAAATTTATTTTTAAAGATTACTCTTCACCTTCAATTATGACTTTAATTAATGCTGTTGAGTCATGCTGAAGATCAATGGTAATTTCAAATTCGCCAGTTGATTTAAGAGGCCCCTCAGGTAATCTTATTTCAGATTTTGCCACTTCATGCCCTTCTTTTAGAAGCGCTTCAGAAATATCAATATTATTAACAGATCCAAAAAGCTTTCCATCAACGCCAGCTTTTTGAGAAATTTTTATGCTTACCCCATCAAGTTTTTTAGCTCGTTGCTGAGATAATTTTTCAAGAGCTGCTTGTTGCTTTTCAAGCTCAGCTTTTTTGACTTTAAATTCTTCCATGTTTTGAGCTGTCGCTCTTTTTGCTTTACCCTGCGGTATTAGAAAATTTCTCCCAAAACCATCCTTAACTTTTACTACATCGCCTAATTCACCAAGGTTAACAATTTTCTCAAGTAGTATAATTTCCATTTTTCCTCCTAATGCTTATCAGTAAACGGAAGTAAAGCTAAAAAACGTGCGCGCTTCACAGCAGTTGAAAGTTGTCTTTGATATCTTGCTTTTGTCCCAGTAATACGAGCAGGAATTAGTTTCCCATTTTCTGTAATGAAGTCTTTAAGTATTGCAACATCCTTATAATCAACCTCACTAATTCCTTCAGCAGAAAATCTGCAATATCGCCTTCTTTTGTACATATCTCTTGCTCTTGCCATAATTAAATAACTCCTAAAATTTAATTTCAGTAACGTGGAAAATTAATTGAGTTGATTTATATGATTTCTTATCCATAAAACCCATAAATAAACCTTTTTTCCCTACCTGAATTTCTTTCCTTATATCTCTGTTAATAAAAATTGCCTCAACCTCAATGCCAACTTGTTTTTTTGAATTCGCCTCCTCTTGAAGGGATTTATGTTTTATTTTAAATCTTTGTACAACCAACCCTGAGGGTGTATGACGAATTTGATCTTCAAAAGTGATTTCACCATCAATTTGAAGTTTATTCACTAATTAGGCATCTCCTTCTTTCTTTTTTGAGGTAGCTTTCTTAGCTGCAGGTGCTTTTTCTTCAGCGGCTTCTTTCTTAGCTGCAGGAGCTTTCTTAGCTGCAGGTGCTTTTTCTTCAGCGGCTTCTTTCTTAGCTGCAGGAGCTTTCTTAGCTGCAGGTGCTTTTTCTTCAGCGGCTTCTTTCTTAGCTGCAGGAGCTTTTTCTTCAGTTTCAGGCTTAACCTTATTTTGATTTTCTCCAAGAAGCGACTTAGATTTTTCTTCGCCCATCATTGGAGATTCTGAAGTGACCGCAGTTTTTTTAGATACAACAAGATGTCTTATTACCGCATCATTGAACTTAAAGTTATGTTCTAATTCAGCTAACGACTCTAAAGTGCACTCAATATTCATTAGAACATAATGTGCTTTATGGATTTTTTGAATTGGATAAGCAAGCTGCCTTCTTCCCCAATCTTCTAAACGATGAACGTTGCCTTTATTGGCAGCAACTGACTTTTGAATTCTTTCGATCATTGATGGAACTTGTTCACTTTGATCAGGATGAACAATAAAAACGATTTCATAATGTCGCATATACTCTCCTTGTGGTTTAAAAGCTTCCAACTTATGCTGTGAAGCAAGGATTAAAGGGTGACAATTATATTGTCTTAATTGTTTTAAATCAATGTATTTACTTAATTAATTTTATCTTGAATATTGGCCCCATAAATTTTTTCTTTCAAGAACTTTATTAAATCACGAGTATTTGCTGCTTTCTCGAACTCAAGATTTCTTGCGGATGATTGCATAACTTTTTCAAGCTTGCCAATTTCTTTAATTATTTGAGGCTCAGTAAAATCTTCATACTTACGGTTTGATTTGGATTGAGCTTTTTGTCTTTTAAATTCTTCTCCATCTTGAACACTTTCGATAATATCTTTTACCTTTTTTAAAATACCAACCGGCGTAATATTGTTGTCTTTATTAAACTTTAATTGTTTTTTTCTACGCCTACTTGTCTCATCAATTGCTGCCTGCATACTCCTTGTGATGCTGTTAGCATAAAATATTACCTTTCCATTTAAATTCCTTGCCGCCCTGCCTGCAGTTTGAATGAGTGATCTTTCTGACCTCAAAAACCCTTCCTTATCTGCATCTAAAACCGCAACAAGAGATACCTCTGGAATATCCAGCCCTTCTCTTAATAAATTAATACCCACAACGACATCAAATTTCCCTAATCTTAAATCCCTTATAATCTCCACCCTTTCAACCGTATCAATTTCAGAATGAAGATATCTCACCTTTACTGAGTGCTCTGTTAAATAGTCTGTGAGGTCTTCTGCCATTCTTTTGGTAAGTGTTGTAATCAAGACCCTTTCATTTGCCTCAACCCTTATTTTTATTTCACTTAAAACATCATCTACTTGAGTATCCGCAGGTTTTATTTGAATCTCAGGATCTATTAACCCAGTTGGCCTTGCAACCTGCTCAACAATAATGGGTGAATGCTTTTCTTCGTAGTCTGCAGGTGTCGCAGATACAAATATACATTGAGGCATAATCGCTTCGAATTCATGAAACTTCAATGGGCGATTGTCATGTGCAGATGGCAATCTAAAGCCATAATCAACCAAATTATTCTTTCTTGCACGATCTCCCTTTGACATCCCCCCAATTTGAGGAACTGTAACATGGCTCTCATCAATAATCATTAATGCATTGCTTGGTAAATAATTTAGTAATGTAGGGGCTGGCTCGCCTGCCTCTCTTCCTGATAAGTGCCTAGAATAATTTTCAATTCCCTTACAAAATCCGATTTCATTTAACATCTCTAGATCAAATTTTGTTCTTTGCTCAATTCTCTGTGCTTCAAGAAGTTTGCCCTGGGAAACATATTCTTTTACCCTATCGGCTAATTCGATCTTGATCCTGTCGATAGCCCTGAGCGTGGTCTCTCTTGGTGTTACATAATGACTTGAAGGGTATATCGTGAATCTCTTTAATTTATCAAATAATTGCCCAGTTAAAGGATCAAAGGCAGTTATGGATTCGATTACATCATCAAATAAAGTAATTCTAATTGCCGTTTCAGAATTCTCTGCAGGAAATATATCTATTACATCTCCTCTAACACGGAAGCACCCTCTAGAGAAATCAAAATCATTTCTATCATATTGCATAGAAACTAAGCGTAAAATTATATTTCTTTGTAGAATTTTCTCATCCACTTGAATATGCAACACCATTCCTTGATAATCAACAGGATCTCCAATTCCATAGATTGCAGATACTGTGGCAACAATAATTGAGTCATCTCTCTCTAATAAAGATTTAGTTGCAGACAATCTCATTTGTTCAATATGGTCATTAATACTTGAGTCTTTTTCAATAAAAACGTCCCGTCCTGGGACATAGGCTTCAGGCTGATAATAATCATAATAAGAAACAAAGTACTCAACAGCATTATCTGGGAAAAAATCTCTAAACTCAGAATAAAGCTGAGCTGCAAGTGTTTTATTAGGTGCCATTACAATTGAAGGTCGCCCTGTTTGTGCAATCACATTCGCAATTGTAAATGTTTTTCCTGAGCCCGTAACACCAAGTAAAGTTTGGAATTTCTCATTCTTATTAATACCTTCAACTAAATTATTAATTGCATTTGGCTGATCGCCAGCTGGCTCAAAAGGTTGATTAAGAACAAATGGGCTATTAGGGAATGTTAAATTCAAAATTTCACTTTTTTAAAAAATTATTTTATTAGTTAGAGAACTTTAATAAATACTACCAGTCTCTACAAGTAATATTTAATTAACAGGAAAGTTTTAATGTCAAAATTACTCGCCTTAGTATTAACATCTGGTACTTGATTGTTACTATATAAAATTATAAGTATTAATTTATTTAAGAAACAATTATTTAATCTGAAAGATTTTTAAAGTAAAATTAGAATTCTTTCATTATTAGACTGGATAAATTTGTGAGTAACTCACCTCTTTCAAAGTGTATGGGGCGTATCCAAGAATCACCTACACTTGCTATAACAGCTAAGGCGCTAAAATTAAAATCAGAAGGTAGAGATATTATCGGATTGGCCGCTGGTGAGCCTGATTTTGATACGCCAGATTTTATTAAAAATGCTGCTATTGCTGCCATCGAAGCAGGTTTTACTAAGTATACGGCTGCAACCGGCACCCCAAGTCTAAAAAAAGCTATTGTTGCTAAGTTAGATAGAGAAAATAATCTAATTTATAACGAATCCGAAGTGATTGTAGGCACTGGGGGAAAGCAATGCATTTTTAATTTATGTCTTGCCATCTTAGATCATGGTGATGAAGTAATCATTCCAGCACCTTACTGGGTTTCTTACACTGATATAGCTGAACTCACAGGAGCTAAATCTGTAGTCATTTCTTGTGGTATTGACCAAGAATTTAAAATTTTGCCATCACAGCTGGAAGAGGCAATCACCGAACAAACTAAATTGGTTATATTAAATTCCCCATCGAACCCAACTGGTTCTGTATACACCAGGGGTGAATTAAAAGAGTTAGCAAAAGTTTTATTAAAGCACCCTAATGTGTTCATAGGTACAGATGATATCTATGAAAAAATTAACCTAAATGACGAGCCTTTTTATAATATCGTGATGGTTGAACCAAAGCTTAAAGACAGGACTGTTGTTTTAAGTGGCGTTTCAAAAGCCTACTCTATGACTGGTTGGCGAATTGGTTACGCTGCGGGCCCTAGACAAATCATTAAAGCTATGGGTATTTTACAATCACAATCTACCTCAAATCCAACATCAATATCCCAAGTAGCTGCAGAAGCTGCACTTAATAGTGATCAATCATGCATCATCCCGATGGTAGAGGCTTTTAAAGAAAGGCATCATTTTGTTGTAAGTGCTTTTAACGACATAGAAGGTATCAAGTGCATTAATGCAAAAGGAGCTTTCTACTCTTTCCCGTATGCGAAAGAAGCCATAAATAAATTATATAGTGATGGCAAAATAAAAAAGAATGATGACATCGCTTTTTCTGAATACCTACTCGAAACTAAAGGTGTTGCTGTTGTTCCAGGAGCGGCCTTTGGCGCACCTGGTTACTTTAGGATATCTTTTGCAACATCACTGGATAATTTAAAAATAGCACTCAAACGGATTAAAGAAGCAATAGAAGACTAGATTCAATTTAAAAGCTTTGTTAGAATGCTCGCATTAAAAGTTTATTCCTCAATAGCTCAGTTGGTAGAGCACATGACTGTTAATCATGTTGTCCCTGGTTCGAGCCCAGGTTGAGGAGCCACATTAAAAAGGACTTCAAAATATGAAGTCCTTTTTTTATTTAAGGTTAAGGTTTCTGGCGATTAATTTCATACAAACAAATCCCTGAAGCGACGCTAACATTTAAACTTTCAACTTGCCCCATCATTGGGATTGAGAATATATCATCACATAATTCCTTTGTTAAGCGACGCATTCCCTTCCCTTCTGACCCCATCACTAATGCAATGGAACCCTTAAAATTTATTTTTTGAAGAGGTTTGTCCACATCATCATCGGTACCATAAACAAAGACATTTGAATCTTTAAGGTAGCGAATTGTTCTGGCCAAATTAGTTACAACAACAAAAGGAACAGATTCTGCACCGCCGCAAGCAACCTTCCTCACAGTAGCATTTAACCCAACGGCATTATCTTTTGGACAGATTAAAGCATCAACGCCCATAGCATCAGCAACCCTAAAACAAGCACCTAAGTTGTGAGGGTCTACCACACCATCAAGTATTAAAAATAAAAGAGTTTTATCATAATTTTCCTCAACAATATCTTCTATGGTTACATACTGATGCTGAGAACCCCTGACTATCGCCACAACCCCCTGATGCTTGTGGCTTGCAACCATACCATCAAGCCTATTTTTAGTTGATAAATGAAATTTAATTTCATTAACTTTAATCAGCTTTGTTAGATCGTTTACCCTACCATCTGACCTTGCCTCATCAATAAATATTTCTTTAATTGCTAAAGGGTCTAATCTTATTTGTGAGGTAATTGAGTGAAATCCATATATTTTTTTTTCGTTACTCATTTTCTCTTTCTTCTTTTATTTTTTTTATTAGTTTTTTCAGATCTGATAAATGATTTTTTGAATTTTTTTGAAGGTTTCTTTAATGAACCTAATAATGCTAAATCAATTTTTATTGAATCTAAATCAACCCTAATAACTTTTATCTCGAGACGATCACCAAGGCGGTAAGTTAGATTCGTTTTTTCACCTACCATCGCATGTCTTGCTTTATCGAATGTAAAGTAGTCATTTCCCAATTCAGTTACATGCAAGAGTCCTTCGATATAAATATCATCAAGCTCTATAAACAAGCCAAAACCGGTAACACCGGCCACAGTCCCCCAAAAGCTTTGCCCTACTTTGTCCTGCATAAAATAACACTTCAACCAAGACTCAACATCCCTTGTGGCGTCATCAGCTGTCCTCTCGGTAGTAGAGCAATGCAACGCCATAGCCTCAATATTTTTTATGCTTGATGGCTTACCTGATAAGTGAGACTTAATAGCACGGTGTACCATTAAATCAGGATACCTTCTAATGGGGGATGTAAAGTGCGTGTATGCTGAGTAAGCAAGTCCAAAATGTCCACGGTTTTTATTACTATAAGTTGCTTGCTGCATTGATCTAAGCAAGACCGTTTGTAATAAATGAGAGTCTGGTCGATTAGCAATCTTTTTTAAGATCTCTCCATAATCTTTAACTGTAGGTTCTGACCCACCACCCAGGGTAAGGCCAAAATCAAGCAAAAAGTCCCTTAGGTTAGTTAACTTTTCTTCTGACGGTGTCTCATGATTTCTATATATTCCGTCACCAGGATTATCCAAAAGATAATTTGCTGCGCACACGTTTGCAGACAACATGCACTCTTCTATAATACGATGTGCCTCATTTCTATAAATAGGTTTTATATAGTCAATTTTTCCTTTGTCATTGAATATGATTGAAGTCTCAGTTGAATCAAAATCAATCGCCCCTCTCTCTTCTCTTTTATTTGATAATAATTTGAATAAATTTTGTAAATTGATTAAATCCTCATATGAGTTTTTATGTTCTTCTTTTAATGCCTGATCATTATGATTTAAAATTTTATCAACAATCGTATAGGTCAGCCTTGCTTTTGAATTCATGACTGATGGATAAAATTTATAGTCAGTTAAATCACCCTTTAAATCAAAGCTCATATCACATACCATACATAGCCGATCTACATTTGGATTTAGTGAGCAAAGTCCATTTGAAAGCGCCTCTGGCAACATAGGTATGACCCGCCTTGGGAAGTAAACTGAGTTACCTCTTTCGAATGCAGACTCATTTAATTGTGTTCCCTCTTTAACATAATTACTCACATCAGCAATTGCAACAACCAATCTCCAACCTTTAGATTTTGGTTCAGCATATACCGCATCATCAAAATCTCTTGCTGTCTCACCATCAATAGTCACTAACGGTAAATTTCGTAAATCAACCCTACCTTTAAAATCTTTTTCATTTACCTTTTGATTGAATGTTTCAGCCTCTTGAATGACTTCTTTTTTAAATTTATAGGGTAGATCATGTTTTCTCAAGGCAATTTCAATTTCAATGCCACTATCAGAATAATTTCCAAGAATATTTATCACTTTGCCCATAGGCTTACTTTTAAAGCTTGGTTGCGTTGTTATCTCAACCTCAACTATGTCGCCTGTTTTTGCATTAAGATCTAAATCATATGGAATTAAAATATCCTGACTGATTCTTTTATCCTCAGCTGCAACTATTGTCACCCCTTGTCCCTGAGTAACCCTCCCAACTAAAACCTTATTAACTCTCTCTAGAACCTCGACAATCTTTCCCTCAAGCTTTCCCTTTCGGTCCTGCCCTGTTACCTGAACCATGACACGATCTTTATTAAATACTTGAGTCATTTCTCTTGGTGATAAAAAAACATCATCCATTGTTTCATCATCTGGTATCAAGAAGCCATACCCATCTGGATGCCCCATCACTCGGCCTGCACTTAAATTTATTTTTTTTGAAATACATAGGACGTCTTTCCGATTAATTAAGATTTGTCCTTGTCTCTCCATTGCCCTAATTCTTTTTTCAAAAAAAATAATTTCATTTTCTTGGATCTGTAATATTTTTATCAATTCTAATTTTTTAACAGGTACGCCATGCTCCTCCATGACTTGGAGAATTAATTCTCTGCTGGGTATTGGGTTTTCATAAAGTTCTGATTCACGTGCTAATTGTGGATCTAAACTTCTAATTTTTTTTTTATTGTTCGTCATATGAATATAAGTTGGGCAGGTTTCTCCCGCCTCCTTTAAAATCTAATCCAAATCCATAAACATACTTATCAGGAACTTCCAGGCCTACGAAATCAGCTAGAGTTGATTTTTTTTGGTTAATTGTCTTATCAAATAAAACAGCCGTCACAATTGATCTT
>Ga0209142_1001827_pt1 | contig 11142 bp, 11 predicted proteins | sample SaaInlV_120m_DNA_FD_184678 | JGI IMG/M metagenome (GOLD analysis project Ga0209142, IMG submission 184678) | Marine microbial communities from expanding oxygen minimum zones in the Saanich Inlet - Saanich Inlet SI074_LV_200m_DNA (SPAdes) (version 2) | ecosystem: Environmental > Aquatic > Marine... | reverse complement strand
TGGCGGGGAAGGCCGGGCGGTAGCCGCCCACCGTACAAGCCGGAGAGATCTGCGCGGGTGTCTCACGTTGCAGTCCTACTGAGCTCTGGACTACGAAAGAGAAACGCCCCGGCGAGCCGATGCTCGATCCGGGGCGTGTTCGTTGTCTATGAAGTCGGGCTGCGGTCTCTTTACCGGCCGTTTCCGTTGCCGTTACCGTTTCCGTTGCCGTTTCCGTTGCCGTTACCGTTTCCGTTCCCGTTCCCGTTTCCGTTGCCGTTTCCGTTGCCGTTGCCGTTGCCGTTGCCGTTGCTCCACGGTGGCGGTCCTTGACAACGCTGTTTCTTCACCTTGATCTTCTTCTGCGGCTGACCAGCGGAGACCCGTACGCTATCGGCGTATGGTCCGGTCAGGTCAACCGTTCCGCTACTAACATCAAGCCATGTCTCCACCTCATCGCCGTTCACCTTTGTCTGGACCCGAAATCGCGTCCCAACAACACCTGCGATGGAAGCGGGCGTGACGACTTCAAATTTGGACTTGGGTGTAATGCCGCTTGGCACGGTTACATCGATGGTCGTGTTCCCGTAGCTTGTGAGGACCCGGAGCATTGAGTACAGGCGTCCGTCTCCCGTGCGGATTGAGGTCAGGATCATGGCCTTTCCGGTGATCAAGGCTGTCGACCCATCGGAGAACGTGAGTGTTCCGCCCGTCACCACTTCACCCGCCTTCACCTCTTTCCCGTCATGCAGGATCTCTCCGGCATGGAATGTCTTGGTCCCTTTGCCCGGGGCAAAGTTCACCACCTTGTGCTCGGGGCAACCCACAAAGTAGTTGTCCAGCTGTTCCGTGCGGCTGTCGTACTCCTCGCCGATCCCGCGCGGTACATAGTAAAGTTCGGGTCTTCCGGCAACTGCGTACGTGAATGGTTGAGTGAGTGGACAGGCCGCGCCATGTTAGTTCTTACCACAAGATCAACATGGAGGATGCGACCATGTCCACTCGTAGTGCACTGTACCACTGCTTCGGCCTGGGTGTAGTCGAGGTGTTACGGACGGAGTTCGACGGCGGCGAAAGTGTCTTCCACTGCCGGACTCCGGTGTCACGACTTCGCTGTGCCTGCTGCTATGGAACCGACGTGATCTGTCGCGGGACTGTGACTCGCCGCTTCCGTCTTGTTCCGATCGGTTCACGGCGCACATGGCTGGAGTTCACCCTTCAACGGCTCGAGTGTCGAGAGTGCGACGTGATCAGGCAGGAGGCGCTGTTGTTCGCGAAGCCCTACAGGCGATACACGAGGGGGTTCGCCAGGTACGTGCTTGACCTCAGCCGAATTGCCACGATCAAAGACGTTGCCAAGCACCTGGGCGTTAGCTGGGACCTGGTTGCTGAGATTCAGCGCGAGCAGTTGGAGAAAGATGCACGGAAAGTGAAGCTCAAGGAGGTCCGTCAAATCGCTATTGACGAACTGGCCGTGGGCAAAGGACATCGTTACGTCAGCATCGTTCTGGATTTGGACACCGGCGCAGCCATCCACGTGGCCGAAGGCAAGGCGGCGGACAGCGTCAAGCCGTTCCTTCGCAGACTGAAACGCAGTGGCGCACAGATTGAGGCAGTTGCTACCGACATGGGACAAGCATTCCCCTCGGCGGTGACCGAAGTGTTCCCCGAAGTGGTCTTGGTCTATGACCGCTTCCACGTCGCGAAGCTCATGAACGACAAGCTCACGAAGCTGCGGCGTGACTTGCAGCGGGAAGCCGACGTGCTGGAGAAGGACATGCTGAAGGGAACGCGTTGGTTGCTGATGAAGAACCCCGAGAACTTGGATCCAGACCACAACGAAACGGAGAGGCTGTTTGGGGCTCTGGAGTTCAATCGGCCCCTCGCGACTGCCTACTACATGAAGGAAGATCTCAGGATGTTCTGGGAGCAACCTAACATGGAGATGGCCGAACGACACTTGGACATCTGGATAGACCGTGCAGAGAACAGCGGCATCGCCGTGCTCAAAACCATGGCCAGAACCCTGAGGATGTGTAGGCAGGGCCTACTGAACTGGTACCAGCACCCGATCTCGACGGGGCCGCTGGAGGGCTTCAACAACAAAGCCCAGACAATGAAACGCCAGGCTTACGGCTACAGAAATATGAAGTTCTACACTCTCAAGCTCAGGACACTACACATCAAGAAGTACGCACTTACCGGATGAGCCTTTATTCATAAGGCGTACCATCTAGGACTGTAGCAGTGCAAGGCTTTTTTTCCAGAGCACACCCGGCATAGGCCAGGGCTGTTGCGTTATCAGTTGTAAGGCTCTCCAGTAGCACGCAGTGGATTGTTCAGACGTAGCTATGCACCGCCGCTTGTAACTAGAGCCCCCCCGCCCCAAGCGGGAAGTGTTCGCCACTAATTCAGTATCGTGCGAAGAGCACCGGTACTGCTGCGCGGGTAGCGCGCCCTGTAATACTGGCGTGCCTCCCCCGGGGAATTCGCCTGGCAAGTGTCTTTGGCCGGCGGAAGGTCGATCCGGCATTCATATGCCTCATTGACAGGCCCGCTCGTCAAGCGAGTAAGACTGGTAAAACGGCTGTTCGGATAGTGTTCAAGGAAGGCCTGACGAGCCGCGCTGGCATTCCCGGCTTTCACCGTGTCGACAACCGTGCGATGGTCTGCCGTGTTGAGTGTTGCCCTGAACACAGTGGTTTCAAGGACGTCCTTGACGGGGCGAATCGTGACAACGCGCGCGTCTGGGAAACGGTTCGCGAGCAGCCGATATGCCTCTGCCTTGTTCCGGGCCTCACAACGCGCACGTCGGGCGCTTCCCTTGAGAACAACGCGGAACTCGGTCGGTTGATTGTCGCCATACGACGAAAGCGCGCGGATCTCACCCTCCATAAAGCGGCCCGAGAGAACCTTCCGGGCAACGGCTGGACTCGTTGCCCAACAGGTGTCGACCACGGTCCGGGAATCGCCGGTGTTGATCGTTCCTTGGTATTCCCTGTAGACGCCGATGTCGCTGATAGCAGCAGCGCCGCTGACAGTGCCGGTAGGGTAGCGTCCTCGCAAGACTCGGCTCGCCTCGGCCGCCGTCCGCGCAAACGTCGCGTCTACGATGCGTTGTCTGCCTTTGATCGTCACGCCGGCCTTGAATAGGCGGTAGCCTTTACTCAGGTCTAGCTCGGCAACAGCAGGGCTGCTCCCGTTGCCGTGTCGTGCTCTGAGAATTTTCTGTGCCTCCGAGACCGACCGTGCCGAGCAGTTGTCCTGCACCACTCGTCCTGACGTGGTGTGGAAACCGCCCTCGTATGTCGCGACGCCGTTCAGAGACCGAGTGCTTCCCACATGTAAGACCCGATGTCGGGCATGCTTGCCCAAAGCCATGGCAGAGGCGTCTTCGGCTGACCGCGCCCGCACCATCTCGATGACCTCTCTGGGGTCGAGGATTCCTTCGTAAATGTGGTACTCATTTCTGTGGCTGACTTGCTTCACGCTCACAATCCGTTCCTGCGGATAGCGTTGGCTGAAGGACTGGAAAGCAGACTTGAGGTCAGAAGCGTCCATGGTATCGAAGAAATCTGGGCGATAGGTGACTGCGTAGTAAGTCACGGGAAGGCGGTTGACCGGGTAAAGGCCAATATGGTTGACACCCCCGTCGGGTGACCGCCCGCCGAGAATTCTCCTGGCCTGGGACGGATTCAGAGCGTAACACGTATCTCTGATGTTCCTGCCGTCGGCAGTGCGAATGCCACCGGCAAACAGCCTGTATCCGCGTGCCTCCAAGTCGCGGATGTAGAGAACGCTGACGATGCGTGCTCCCGGGTGCCTGGAATTGAAGATCGCGTGCGCTTCATTCGTGCTTCGAGCACGACATGTGTCCAAGACTGTCACCCTGCGTCCGGACTCCCGTTCCCAGACGTGGATATAGGCACGATACAGAGATAAACCAAGAGCGCTGGAGAGTCCGAAGCCCACGAGAACCGGGTTGTTTATCTCCAGCGTCTCCGATCCTGCCGTTGGGCGAAACTGCAGGCTGGGATCGTAGCCGCCGCCGTCCAGGCGTCCCGTCAATCCCACAATTCCCCCCGACCCGGAGTCGTTGCTACCGGACAGGTACCGTTCAAGACCGCTGGTTGAGCTGTAAACAGATGTGGCGCTCGAGTCGCTCACATTCAGCTGGAATTCCCCGTAGGCCAGTGGCCCCGTGTTCGATTCTGCGTAGAAGCTGCCTGCAAGGAACATCTTGCTGTTGGCGTGCATCCGAAACCCGGCCTTACTCGCGCCGTTGGCAAAGGCCGTTGTGTTGTTGGTGGTTGCTCCCGGATTGGTGGCCGTGAAGGCTGGGAAGTAGTCTCCGTCGCTTCCCGGAATGGTCAGCGCCAAGGCAGCCAGCGTGCTGTTTCGGGTTGTCAGAGTGCCTCCCCCAGAAATCAAAGCCTGCTGAAGCCCCACGGTGTAGGTGCCCTCCGCCAACCCCTCCTCCAGGCCATAGAGCGTCATAGCGCCGTCGTCACCGTTTCCGTCAGGCATCGCGCGATTCGTGACGAGTCCCACCAAGGTATCGGCGGCCAGCCCGCCCCCATTGATCACGAGTCGCCATCCACCAACCTGGGTCCCAACTCCAGCTGACCGCGAGTTGAACGACGATGCGATGAAGATGTCTCCTCCACCTTCGGGCACGGTCACTGTGGCCGACAGCGACGTGCCGGCGTTCTTCTCAACATCGGAATACGTGCCAACAGTGGTGCTGGAGTCAAATGGGTTTTCCGGGTCGGGGGCGGGGTCGAGATCCTGGCTGGCCAAGGCCCAGTTCAGGTGGGTTCCCCCATCGGTAACCAAAGGAATGGCCACCAACGAGCCATTGTAGGTATCGACCGAAGCGCTGTTCGCGACCTTCGTCCTGTGATAGAGCTGGAACGTGCGGTCTCCCGAAACATCCTCAAAGATATGTGTTGCCGTGACGACCCCTTGGTCGCTCGTACCTGACAGACGGCGAAAAATCTCGCGGGACGCCCCCGCGCCATCGTCATCCTGCAACTGGAAGCGGGCATTCCGGGTACCACTCTCTCCCAAGCGCGTCTTGCTGTTGAAGGAGGCGAGAACCAGAACGTCCGACCCGGGAACCAATCCGGTGATCCTGGCTGAAAGGCCGGTTGGCTCAAATGTGCTGATGCCGTCCGAGGTGCTCGGGCCCACACCGAGAGTGTCGCTGACGGCATCCAGGGTTGGCGCCCCCCGAACCAGACTCGACGAGAGCAGCGCAATGGCGCATAGAAGCAGTACGGCAATGCGCCGGGCAACACTCCTCTTGTGGCGACCTGCTTGCAACAACATCACGACTCACTCCAAGGGAGCGGAATACACACAGACAATGCGTACAGACTTAGACAATTTAAGGGAGAATCGGGCCTCTGTCAAGCGACAATTAGACGTTTTCTTCGGCGACAATTGCCCCTTGACAAGCGTTGGTTCAGCTTCGGGGTGTGATGTGGGCCGTTTTCTTCGACGACAACTACCCCTGCCCGGTGGTTGCTCCGGCTTCGTGATGATATGAGGCGTCTTCTTCGACGACAACTACCCTTGTCCGGGTGGTTTTCCAGGTTCGGTGTGATGCGTGTTGTTGCGGGGTGTCGGGTCTGGGGTGAGGCGAGCCTGTTGTGTGTGGCAGAGCCGTCTTCTTTCCGGGAGCTTCCCGAAACAGATCTTTTCTTCGTCTTCTTTTCCTGTCTTCTTCCGTCTTCTTGCTCAAGTGGGTTGCACTGTTACATCCATGTGAACGTGCATGGAGGTCAGCTGCTTGACGACAACACCTACTTCTCCCGATCACGGTCCGCAGTGTCCGTTCTGCGGACGGTTCTTCACCCCGAATCCGCGTTGCGGCGACCGGAAGCAGGTGTGCTGCGGGCGTCTGCGCTGCCGTCGGGAGTACAAGCGTCGCTGGCGCCAGCAGAAGTACGCTGAGGACGAGGAGTTTCGTGAAAAGGAGAAAACGCGCGTCAGTGAGTGGCGGGAGGAGCATCCGGAGTACTGGAAACGTGGGGATGCGTCGTCTTCGAGCGATCCTCCGGCCGTGGAGGGTGCGGTTGAGCAGCAGATGGCTCGGCTTGAGGAGGTGGTGAGCGGGTTGGTGTTGCACACGGTTGGCTGCCGGGACGGGGAAGGGCTGAAGCTGATACTGAGCGATTTCGCGTATCAAGGCAGGGCGATGTTGGCTGCCGGAGGGTAGAGATGGGAAGAAATCGACAAAAAAGGCACTGCGTTACGCGACAGGTTCGGCATTGGTCCTACGGGCTTCGCACGAGGCGGTTACGGAGCGGCGGTCAATACCGTTACGTGACAGGTTCCGGCGTTCGGTATTACCTCTTGGAGAGGCTTTTAGGTTCTCCTTTCGGAGTCCGTTACGCGACAGGTTTCCTATGGTGTCCGTACCGGGTGTAGGCTACCCGGCAACGGGCCCGGAACATGGTGTTTCGGGGCCGCTATGCAGGGAGTCTGAAGAGATGATTCGAAAGCACCTGATTCGTTCGGATCGGTTGCGGGTTGTCCCGCCGCAGTTCAGTTGGGTGGATCACCGCCTGGTGCGTGAAGGACACGTCGCCAAGGTGAGCTGCGAGGCCTTGGCGCTGTACCTGTTTCTGGTGACGGTCGCGGATTCGGAGGGGGTGAGCTTTTGGTCGGATCGCTCGATCCTGCGCCGGTTGCGCCTGAACGAGTCGTGGCTGAAGACTGCACGGGCCGAGCTGGTTGATGCGGATCTGATCGCTTACGAATCGCCGTTGTACCAAGTGCTGTCGCTGGGGAGGGCATAGAGATGAGCCGGTACTGCTGCGAGATGGTGGCTTCGGCCAGTGGCTTGGGTGCGGACAGATGGGGTTCGGTGGTATCCTCCCGCTGGCCGTGGGTGATGGAGTGTGTGCCGGTGCCGGAGGCCGTTGGCGAGGGGCTGGCAGCCGGCCGCTCGCCAAAAGGCCTGTCCGTGCTGTGGTGTTTCCCGGCCTGGACGTACCGTTGTCTGAGCGCTCGATTCTGCGTGGCGGCGGACCTGGCGACTGTGGCGACGGTGCTTGGGGAGGCGTTGGGGGGATCGCGTGAGCGCCCGGACGTGGTTGTCTTGCATCGTGTCCCGCCCTTCCTGCCGGAGTTGCTCGACGAGCTGGCAACGGAACTGCGGGTGCCGATCGCTTCGAGTGGGCAGTGGCGTAAGGCATGGCAAGAGCGGTTGTACGCTCAACTCGGCGAGTGCCTGGCGGGAGTCGATGCCGGGCCGATCGATCTGCCGGTGCTGAACGGGCGGCTGAAGCAGCATGTGAACGACCGGTTGCCGGTATAGAGTCGGTGATCAGCCATCGCCAAGCAGGTGTTCTGTTCCGGACGTACGCGGCGTCGCAAAGCGTTTCAAAGAGCGCGTTGTCCGCGGGTGTCTGCCGGGTTACGGCTTCGAAGTACATCCGACTCGGGGTATTTCCCGCGGAGATACGTCCAGTGCACAGCTGGCGGACGCGCTCCGATCCCTTCGTCGCGGCGAAAGACGAGTTGATCGGCATGCTCGAGGTCATGCCGGACCTGCCTGCGACCATGGCGTTGGGACGTCTGCAGAGCTTGTATCCGGGCCGGTACCACGACGGGCAGTTACGCACGCTGCAACGACGATTCCGCGCCTGGCGGGCGAAAGCTGCCCCGAAGGAGCCGTTCTTCGAGCAGGTTCATCGCCCCGGCAAGTGGCTGCAGGTCGACTGGACGCATACCGATGATCTGGGGGTGACGATCGGTGGGAAAGCGTTCCCGCACCTGCTTTGTCACGCGGTGTTTCCGTTTTCGAAATGGGAATGGGCCACGGTATGCACGGGAGAGCACTTTCGCAGTCTACAGGCGACGCTGCGCGAGACCCTGAATCGCGCCGGCGGTGTACCCGACGGGCTGCAGATGGACAACAGCTGCAGCGTGACCCACCGAGTCGGCGAGGGCAAGCAGCGGGCGTTCAACGCGCCCTTCACTCGTCTGCTGGACCACTATGGACTGAAGGCGCGTACGATCAATATCTGCTGCCCGAACGAGAACGGTTCGGTGGAAAGCGCACACCGCCATTTTCTTCGACAACTGGACATGGCACTGGGGTTCCGGGGCAGCCGACACTTCGACTCCGAACGGCAGTACGTGCGGTTCCTGCATCGGGTGCTGCACGGACGCAATGCGGCCCGCATGCCGACATGGGAAGAGGAGAAGCGTAATCTGCACTCCGTCCCGCCACGCGGTCTTCCCGACGCGGTTGAGCTCTCCCGGCGTGTAAATCCCGGCAGCCTGGTCACCATCGATCGCCATGACTACTCGGTGCCGACCTCGTACATCGGCGAAAGACTGCGCTGCCTGGTCACGCTGGAACAGGTCGAACTGCTCTTCGGCAACGCCCCCGTTCGTGTCGCGGTCCGCGCGTACGGCAACGATCACGGCGTGAACTGGCGTCATCTCGTCGCCGCCATGGCACGCAAGCCCGGCGCGTTCGCCGAGTACAAGTACCGCCGGGCGTTCTTTCCCTCCGCACCGTTCCGCGAACTCCACGATCAGCTTGACGCCGATCCCGACTTGGCGCGCACTGACGCTGCCTACCTGAAGCTGCTGGCCGCCAACGCCCACTTGGACGGCCCCGCCCTCGAACAGGCTGTGCGAGGGCTTCTCCGCCCCGGTCCGGTTCGCACGACGTTCTCGGTGTTCGACTCACTTGTTCTGCTGACGCCACTTCGCCTTTTGGTCTCGGATGCTTTCGTTATCGAACGCCAGCACGATCGAGTGATGCACCAAACGGTCCACCGCGGCCATGCCCAGCATCGTGTCCTTGAAGATCCGGTCCCACTGGTCGAACACCAGGTTGCTGCTGATCATCACACTGCGCTGCTCGTAACACTGGCCCAGGAACATGAAGAACACTTCCATTTCGTCGCGACGGTGTTCGGTGTAGCCCAGTTCGTCAACGATGACAACATCGCAGCGGCTCAGCCGTTTCAGCTCCTTCTCCAGGCGCAACTCGTTCTTGGCCCTGAGCAGACGCTCGATCAGTACCGCGGCACGGATATTCAGCACACGATACTGGTGACGCAGGACCAGCTCCCGGCCCAGGGCCTCCATGAAGTGTGTCTTCCCGCGCCCGGGCAAACCGAAACACAACACATTCTCGGCGAGGGGCACGAAATGGCCCTCAAGCAAGGTCGGCACCATGCGGCGAATCGCCACCGGCCACAGCTTCATGTTGGCCGCCTCCAGCGTCTTGTCTTCCGGCAAGCCCGACTGCTTCAGCAAACGGGCAATCTTGCGCTGCTGACGATCCTGTTGCTCGCATTCGCAAAGATAGGTAAGCAGGCGCTCGTACCCCCAGTCTTCGCTTTGCGCGGTCTTGACCGCATCGTCAACGATCGCTGCCATCGTCGGCAGCCGAAAGCTCTTCAGATACATCGCCGGACTGTTCGTCATTGCTGCGCTCCTGGGCAAACACGTTGTAGACACTCAGATCAGGCACGAACGGCGGCAGGTCCACAGTCGGACGCTCCAAGCCGGACGCTTCCCGGAACCCTTCCAGACTCAGCGGCGCTTCGTCCGACAGCAGTCCCCCGATCGCCTTTTCGACCACAGGCTGCGAGAGACCCGCCGAAGCATTCAGAATCAACAGGTATTCGCGGTCCGCCACGTACGCATCAAGGCGCTCGTGCAAGGCCGTACACAACTGCCGGTGCACGGCGGACGGGAACATCGCGTCACGGTAGCGGTAACGCGCGAACGCCCCCGGCTTGCGCACCAGCCACCCCACCAGGTCCTGCCAGAGAATCCCGGACGCCTCGCCATGAGCCCGTGGCATGCTGTGCATCCGATCGCTGCCCACGTACAGATCGATCCGGCTTCCGTAGATCCGGCAGCTGACACGAAAGCCCTTCAAACGGCTCGGGACCGAGTACACCTTCTTCTTGATCCGCACCGTCCCGCCGACCCCGATGCGGTGCGACTCAACATCGAAATCCGGGTAGCGTGAACACGGTAGCGGCTTCAGGTGCCGCCGCTCCTCTTCCATTTTCTTCGTGCGGTTCCCGTTGGCCTTGGTCAGCTGCTGAAGCACGAACTGCTCGTACGCCCCCACCGAACCGAAGTCCCGATGTCCTCGTAGCTTCAGAGCCTGATCCAGGCGAACCCGGAAGTGATCGTGAAGCTTCTCCACCGTCCCGTTCTCGTGGGCACACCCAATCGTCACTTTCCTGCCGGCACAGTCGAAGTGCTTCAACAACGCCTTGAACCGAGCATTGAACCCCCGACGCTGTTCCCCGCGGACCAGTTGACAGGTCGCCGCAGAACTGTTGTCCACCTGAAGGAGCTTCGGCACCCCCCCCAGCCGAAACAACGCGTCTTGAAACGTGTTCCGTAACGACAGGAAGTCTTCACTGAAGCACAACCGCGCCCATTCCCACTTCGAGTAGACACACGCGCAATGGCACAGCTTGTGCTCGAACCGATCCCCCGCGATCGTTATCCCCAGGCCGTTGCAGTCCAGCCAGTCCAGTTGCACCGCTTCCCCGGGGCAATGGACTTGCTCGAAGAACAGCTCCCGCTCCGGCCCGTGACCCGCACGCCACGCACGCAGACGACGTTGCAGCGTACGCACTTGACCGTCCGTATAGTGACCGGGGTACTTTTCACGCAGATAGTCGAACAGCCGCACGGCCTGAAGCTCCGGAGCAGTCTCCAGCAACTCCACGACCTCATCCCAATGCGCCGCGAAGGGATCTTCACGCGTCCGCCAACCCCGAACCGAGCCATCGTCCCGAACAGCCATCAACACTGACACTCCCGAGCTCCGCACCGAGGGCTTCAGGCCCCCGCCGTGCAAACTTCCTGTTGTCGTCAGTGCAGACTATCAATCGTCGTCCTACACATATTCCCTTCTTTCCACTCTCGACAGCGACTATGGCACTATCCAGACACCGATCTCAGCCAACGAAGCACGTAGAGCATTCACCGGTCTCATGTCGATCATATAGTTGACCAGCGCATCCAGCGCTGACAGCATTGAGAGCATCGACCAGATGTACAGAACTGCAACGAGCCACAGGCGTGCACAGCGTGGTGATGAGAGTAACCGCGATCAGACTCAACAAAGAACGAGTTCCTAGCGTCATGTAGCACGTTCCT
>Ga0209142_1001809_pt1 | contig 11209 bp, 10 predicted proteins | sample SaaInlV_120m_DNA_FD_184678 | JGI IMG/M metagenome (GOLD analysis project Ga0209142, IMG submission 184678) | Marine microbial communities from expanding oxygen minimum zones in the Saanich Inlet - Saanich Inlet SI074_LV_200m_DNA (SPAdes) (version 2) | ecosystem: Environmental > Aquatic > Marine... | reverse complement strand
GAGCCCGTAGTCGAGCCATTAGTCGAGCCCGTAGTCGAGCCAGTAGTCGAGCCAGTAGTCGAGCCAGTAGTCGAGCCAGTAGTCGAGCCCGTAGTCGAGCCCGTAGTCGAGCCAGTAGTCGAGCCAGTAGTCGAGCCAGCACCACCAGCGAAACTAGCATCACTAGCATCAACATTAGCAGAGGGAGCAAAAGAAAGATTCGAAAAACAAATAAAAGACGCAGAAAATAAATTAAACGACGCAGAAAATAAATTAAAAAACGCAGATCTATCTAATGAAGCAGAAGTAGAAAAAGCACGCGCAGAAGTAGAAAAAGCACGCGCAGAAGTAGAAAAAGCACAAGATAACAAAAAATCGACACAAGGCGGCAAAAAGAAACGCAAGACCCAAAAGAAGCGTAGAACCAGACGCAATCGCAAGAACAAGAGAAAGACTTCCAAAAAGTAAGTTTAGTAATTTTTCATAAATAAGTTGTTAGATAGACCACAACTTATGTATGTGTATAATATAAGAACTTATGCCACCAAAAACAAGGAAAAAGAATAATACCCAAAAAGTAAAAAAACGCCCAACTGGAAGAATAACGAAAAATACTACTTTCAAAAACAAAGTGTTCAAAGGAGGGAGAGGGATACCACTAGAAGACGCATTGAAGAATACACTTACAAACGAATTCATTGAACAACAATTACTTATAAATCAAGGCGACAGAAGATATTCTATTTTGATTGATTTTTGCAATGATGGCAAATTTGTTGTAAATACCACCAAGTTTTTATACGATACTATGATGAAACCAGATGAGGACGCTTATGAAGATAAATTGACAATTCCCAAAAAATTTGAAAAAGGTACATTACTTGAGATTATCATAAAGGTAAAGGACGATAAATTAATGTATGCAACACGCGTAACAGATAATACAAAATTTAACGACGCCAATTGTCGTACAGGGGATAGTTTTCCTGTGATTTATCAGATTACTGATTTGTTTCAACCAAAACCAGGTTCTAAAGACGATAGTGCAGTTCCAATACAGACACTACAAAACGAACTAGATGGTTTGGGTAGTTCGGATGATAGTAAACTACCTATTAATACCAAAACCGATACAACATTATTAATAAACGCACGCAAACAAGACAAACAAGACAAACAAATAGACTATCACGCTGATATCGCCCTTAGAAAAGCAGAAGAAGAAGCAAAGAAGAAAAAACAAGAAGAAGCAGCAACTAAAGTGCAAGCAGTGACACGTGGTAATATAGCACGAAAAGAAGAAGCACGAAAAGAAGAAGCACGAAAAGAAGAAGCACGAAAAGAAGAAGCACGAAAAGAAGAAGCACGAAAAGAAGAAGCACGAAAAGAAGAAGCACGAAAAGAAGATGCACGAAAAGAAGATGCACGAAAAGAAGATGCACGAAAAGAAGAAGCACGAAAAGCAGAAGCACGAAAAGCAGAAGAAGCAGTAACTAAAATACAAGCAGTGGCTCGTGGTAATATTTCAAGAAAGGAACAACAAAAATCAGAAGATGAATTTGGAGACGAAGCAGAAGATGAATTTGGAGACGAAGCAGAAGATGAATTTGGAGATACACAGAAACAGAAGAATGAAGACGACAAAGAAATAACTGAATTACTAGCAAATCTTGCTGCTTTAAAACGCACTGTAGATGAAAATAAAACCCGAAACTTGAATATTGCAGATAACATTCATGAGTTAAAAACAGACATAAACGAGTTATGGAAAACCGAATTTATTACAGATAACATAATCAAGACAATTGGCGAAGATAACAATACCAATTTACAAAATATTTTTGATCATGTATTATGTCGTTTATATCCACGCACATTTGGTAAATATGAAGCACCTTCAAGTGAAGGTTTCTTGGGGTTAGGTGAAGGAAGTTATAATACGAAACGTATTCATACTGAAGAAGCGATTGAAAAAATAAAGTACTATCTAGGGGTGCTGATAACTAACCAACTAGATGAAAATATAGTGACTGAATTTATAAGAGACGTTTCCGAATTTATAAATGATTTCAAAAACAAAGACAGTTTCAATTACATAGAAGGATGTCATATTGGTGAGTTAGTGAAAGGCAAATGTCCAGTAGATAAATTAAAATGCAAAACCGCAGATGAAAATACGCAGGAAGCGAAAAATATAATAACAAATTTCAAGGACATCGGTGCGAGATTAAAAACCAATCAATATAATGAAAAAAAATTATTTTCAAAAGACTTTGAACAAATAACCGGTAAATTACAAGCATTAATACAACATATAAATAACGCGGGTCGCACTACAAACCTATCTGAAATAAAAACCAATATTCGTAATAAGAATGCAAACGATGATATACAACCAACATTTATTGACGAGAATGTAATCTTATTGGAACGATTTATAAAGAACTATGTATTTGAAAAACAACAAGGCGGAAAGAAAACTCGCAAAAATCGTTGCAAAACCAAACGCAGGAAAACGAAACGACATGCATAGATCGGAATTATTTGAAAACAAATTACCTACATAAAGTAATTTGTTTGTATATGTTATACCAGTTAATAAGCAATGAATGACACACATAGAATGGGTTTAGCGGAAAAAATAGAAAAAGACCTATTCAAACCAATTAACGAATATATTGCAGCAGCAGCAGCGAAAGTAGCATCACCACCACCAGCAATAACACCGGCAGCAGAAGCAGAACAAAGGTCTTCTCATCTGCCTTCTGATTCGCGTTCTAGTGTCTTTCCTCTTGCTGCACCAGAAGCAGAAGAAGAACAAAGAATGGCTGCAAAAGCAAAAGAAAAAGAAGAAGCAGCAAAACAAGCAGATGCGAAAGTAGCAGCAGATGCGAAAGTAGCAGCAAAAGAAAAAGAAGAAGCAGATGCGAAAGTAGCAGCAAAAGAAAAAGAAGAAGCAGATGCGAAAGTAGCAGCAGATGCGAAAGTAGCAGCAGATGCGAAAGCACAAAGAATTGCAGCAGAAGAAGCAGAACAACAAAACATTGAAGCAGCAGAACAACAAAACATTGAAGCAGCAGAAGAAGCGAAAATATTAGAAGAAGCAGCAAAACAAGCAGCAAAAGAAAAAAAAGAAGCAGAAGAAGCAGCCAAAGCAGCCAAAGCAGCACAAGAAGAAGCAGAAGAAGAATCCAAAGCAGCCAAAGCAGCACAAGAAGAAGCAGAAGCGAAAGTAGCAGCAGAAGCAGCAGCGAAAGTACTCGCAGAAGCAGCAGCAGCGAAAGTACTCGCAGAAGCAGCAGCAGCGAAAGTAGCAGCAGAAGAAGCAGAACTCGATGAAAATGCAAGATTACGTGAAACAACCAAACCAGAGGCGTCTCGACCAACGAATACTATGTCTCGCGAACAACCAAATATCACCAGTCTTCTTCAGGTTCTTCCGTCACTTAGACAACAGATTTTATCGCAAGATGCAACAATACGAGATGATACAACAATACGAGATGATACAACAATACGAGATGATACAACAATACGAGATGATACAACATTACGAGATGATACAACAACACAACAATACGAGATGATACAACAACTCCTTCCTACCCTGTTGTTATTAGAAGAAAAGCGCAAATTATACGACGAAACGCCTCAAAAAATGACTATGGAAAAAATGGGAGAAAATTTACAACAAATGTTCAGTAATGCGAAGGGTATGTTACCTTCTATGCCGAATATGTGCGACGTAAATATCACCGGATCGGCATCGAACGCATTATCGGGGTTATCTGCATATTTAAATAATATCTACCAAGACGCGTTTGAACCTTACAATGAAGATTTCACCATTCACAGACCACCAGAAGAATTACCAGAATCGCAAAGAGAAAATTACAAATACCTTGGTAAATTTACAATGGATATGGAAATTGGCGAACAGCCATTCAAGCAAGTGGCGCATTTATACCACAACTTCAAAGACAATGTATTCCATACTGAGATCGAACTGGACGATATATTAGCAGTTGAGAAAGAATTTAAGGATAAATATGGACTGGATGTAAGTGCTGACCCATATAGGTCAGTTGTGGTGATAGATAAGCAAAATCCTAATAATTCAAAGGTGCTCCTTCGCGAATATGAAGAAAATAGTGATGATTTTAATGTCCAACTTGCTAATATGAACGATGTACAGCGAGGTGATAGGCGTGATGATAGGCGTGATGATAGGCGACAACAAATCTAAAATAATACTTTTTCATAAAAACAATTAAATACTTTTTATGAAATAAACCAGCATGAATGAAAATAAACTTATTATGGCGCATATACAACTGCCTATCCAAATTATTGATAATATGATAGAACCTCTACAAGATTATTTACATATATCATTCACCCCGTGTGATGTCTTACCTGAACGAACCAATTGTAATTTACAAACGGCTCTATCTGATAAAATAGAAGAATATCTACAAGCGCAAAATCAATTTGACCTACCATCGCACATTGAACAATTGCAAGAAGAAACCGAAGAACTTGTTCAAAACATAAATGAACCAATCCATTATGAAGAGGAAAAACTACAGACCCGCGAAGAAACTCCGGATAATGCTTCTCTGTACATTACTTTAGAAGAATTATCAAAAAAAAAGAAAGCATTTCACCATAAACATTCTACCTTTAGAAAATATCCTAAACATATGCACAATATTTCAATGAAAAGACGAATTATTTCATAGGATACGGACGCTGGTCTTTCTCCACAACAAGGGGTGCTGGTATAATCATGGAAATACGGTCACTCACGTTTAATGATTTGATATTGTGTATTTTTGGTTGAATTTGCTTTTGAGGAGTGACTAAATTTGTCGACCCAATACCAAATAATTGTGATTCTATATCACAAGCATTGCTTGCTAGATTTTCAGGAGCCATTCTTCCCATAAGTAAGCCATCTCCTGCTAAATAGTTCGTCGTTGCTTTTCCTGCGTTATCATAAGTCATGTATGTGGATGCGCTCGTGTAACTGCTAATTTCACGTTGATAATCACCTATCGAATTTTTATTTCTTGTTGATGCCATTATGTATATAGTGTATATATATTATTTACATAAAAAGTCATTTTATGTAAACACTAAATCAATATTTTTATTTAGAAACGAATTATTATGTATTAATTATGTATAATCATGAATTTTTTAATGCGTCCCAGACAAAATCTCAAGGCACAAGCACTTGCTGCTCAACGGGCGGCGGACGAGGAGGCCAAGAAGAAGGCTGATGCCGCCGAGGCCAAGAAGAAGGCTGAGGAAGAGGCCAAGAAGAAGGCTGAGGAAGAGGCCAAGAAGAAGGCTGAGGAAGAGGCCAAGAAGAAGGCTGATGAAGAGGCCAAGAAGAAGGCTGATGAAGAGGCCAAGAAGCAGGCTGATGTAGAGGCCAAGAAGAAGGCTGATGTAGAGGCCAAGAAGAAGGCTGATGAAGAGGCCAAGAAGCAGGCTGATGAAGAGGCCAAGAAGCAGGCTGATGCCGCTGAGGCGCGTATGGCTGAGGCCAAGAAGAAGGCTGATTCCGCCGAGGCGCGTATGGCTGATGCAAATTCCAATACCGAAGCGTAAGCAAACTATTAATGATATAGTTTGTTAGATAGATCTACATAATTTATGCTTGTTGTATTCAATTCACCGGTAAGCATATATTCTTGATAACAAGGAATAAACGTATCTAAATAATCATAACTGCACAAAATAGTTAACCCAATTTCAGGTTCAACCGAGAACATACAAGCAGCTGCCTTTTCGTATAATTCTGTAAACAATGGATGGTCTTTCGTTTTGGAATACAAACGATCTAGTGCGCGAGATACATTTTCTTCGTCATACTCTAATTCATCTTTGCTTTCTTGATCAATGTCTTCGTTTATTGCGGGGTAATTCACTGCATTCATCGAAAACACGCGTCTCATTTCATTGCGATACACGTTCGTATTGTTGTACACAACCGGTTCGAAATCTGATTTTTCACAGGCAATCATACTATTCTACTGTAAAATGTGTTCATTATTCTAAATACATTTTACATATCTATTTTACACAGTGGGACAGAAGACCCAATCTAAATCTTCACATACTTTTTTCCAAATCATATCTTGTTCTAATTGTTTTTCTCGGTCTTTCATCATAGGTATATACGGCAAATATTGTGTCTGGTCTAACAAATTGCACAGTTGATACAGCGTGTAGGTATAATTAAAGAAATTAGTTCTGTTCGCAGGACAATGGACAGCCCAAGGTTTCTGGATTTCAATGAATAACACACATAAGGTCTCGTGTAATTCTTCGTTCATGACGGGCGGTTTGATACCGAACAACGAATTGATGTATTGTATGTGTTCAAAATACTTATTCAAACCCAGTTTTCGCAATATATCGCGCATTTTGTTATAATTGAGCGAGGAGACGTCTTCAATTCGTTCTTTTTTAATACGCGCCTTGATTGCATTGATTACTTCGTCCGGAATTTGAGTAGATTCCTTTGCTTGAAACTGAGATAAGATTTCTTTGAAATGATTGAGACGTATATACGCAGTGTATGATACTTCATTCGGTGGGTCTTTGTTATTCGGTTTTGAACTGTCGATAATGTACGTAATGAATTTGGCGCATTCAGGATTATTGCAAATTAATATTCCTTCTTCGTCTTGTGGTATCATTTCACCTTTATTGCATACCAGACACACATCAGATGCGACAATGCAATCTTGCATATTATAATTATCGTTGCTCACGTTTTTCCAATAATTTTGATAATATTTCTTTGACTTAACATATTTTGCACTCTGTAAGTTAGCTGCGTCTTGACTGTTTGATTTGATTTTAAAAAAAGAATTGATCACTTTGGAATGTTGACTGGATGTTTCACTCGTCGAAATTAGTTTCTTCTGTTCAAAATAGTCGAATATATATTTTGAATTGTTCAAATAATAGTTTTTTTTGGTCTGTTTCTTCTGTTTAATATCATCTTGTAGAGCATATATCTTATCACGAGTTTCCATGTATTCATCAATTTGTTGTTTATTCAATGAACGAATGTATTCTTTCAGTTGGTTTTTTTCTTCCATGAGTTGTGGTATAACGACTTCCTGATTATGATTTATCTCATTCATAATTGCCGTATGTTTTTCATCAATACTATGAACCGATGTTTTGGTCGATTTTGACGCCATTTATATATTTGTTTATGTATTCTTAGGCGAATGTTTTTATGTTAATTTTTGATAATAAATTAAACAAAAATAATAATAATTCGTATAATTTTCGCATATAAACCGTTTTTATATGTATATGTCCGATATTGCAAAAAAAATTACATTAGAGCAACCGAATGAAATAAAAATAGAAAAGGCACAATTTCAAAAAATGATGTTTTTAATGAATGCTTTGGAAAAGGGGTGGTCAGTGAAGAAACAGCAAGACAAATATATTTTTACAAAAAAACATGAAAACAAACGAGAAATATTTGAAGAGAATTATTTAGAACGCTTTATAGTAAGTAATTCGACCGACAATTCGCTGTTCGATAATCGCGCAATATAATACCTTTTAAGCACAATTTTTCCCCATTTTCTTTCAGTTGTCGTATACACAAATTTTTCCCCATTTTCTTTCAGTTGTCGTATACACATATTTTAGCCGAAAATTTTAATTTACACATGTGATGTATTATGCTTACAGTTGTAAAATACAAACCCCCTAAAATGTATGGTACGCAGTGTTGATTGTATTTTTTTTGAATGAAACTACTATTGTGGTGTGGAGGAGAAATATAATTTAGGAAAATGCAAGAGAGTAATTAAATTAATTAAATGTGTCTATTTGTCTAGAATTATTTTCTTTACAATAGTATATATATAATCCAAAATGGCTGGAGGACTTATGCAACTTGTCGCCTATGGCGCCCAAGACGTGTTCCTAACTGGAACCCCCGAAATCACTTTCTGGAAGGTGTCTTACAGACGCCATACTAACTTCGCTATGGAGTCTGTCGAGCAGACCTTCTCCGGACAGGCCGACTTCGGCCGTCGCGTGACCTGCACCATCTCCCGTAATGGTGATCTTGCCTACCGCACCTACCTTCAGGTGACTCTCCCCGAGATCAACCAGGCCGTCGGCTCCGGTGACGTGTACGCCCGTTGGTTAGATTTCATCGGCGAGCAGCTCATCGCCCAGGTGGAGATTGAGGTTGGTGGCCAGCGCATCGATCGCCAATACGGTGACTGGATGCACATCTGGAACCAGCTGACCCTCTCCAAGGAGCAGCAGTCTGGCTACTACAAGATGATCGGTAACACCACCCAGCTTACCTACATCACCGACCCCACCTTCGCCGCTGTGTCTGGTCCCTGTGCCTCCACTTCTGCCCCTTCTCAGGTGTGCGCTCCCCGCAACGCCCTCCCCGAGACCACCCTTTACGTGCCCCTTCAGTTCTGGTACTGCCGCAACCCCGGACTTGCTCTTCCCCTCATTGCTCTGCAATACCACGAGGTGAAGATCAACATCGATTTCCGCCCCATCGGTGAGTGCCTCTGGGCCGTTTCTGCCCTTGAGGGTGGTGCCGCTGGTGTGTCCAAGTCTGTGTCTGCTGCCTACCAGCAGTCTCTGGTTGCCGCTTCTCTGTACGTGGACTACATCTTCCTTGATACCGATGAGCGTCGCAAGATGGCCCAGAACCCCCACGAGTATCTGATCGAGCAGGTTCAGTTCACTGGTGACGAGTCTGTTGGTTCTTCTTCCAACAAGATCAAGCTCAACTTCAACCACCCCTGTAAGGAGCTTGTGTGGGTTGTGCAGCCCGATGCTAACGTCGACTACTGCTCTTCCCTGGAGAGCGGCGCTACCCTGTACAAGACCCTTGGTGCCCAGCCCTTCAACTACACTGATGCCATTGATGCTCTTCCCAACGCCGTCCACGCCTTCGGTGGTGATAACGCCACCTCTGGCGCTAACGGTGTGATCTCTGGTGGTGTGTTCCAGATGAACGAGGCCGCCGATGTGTCCGGTATTGATGCCGCCACTCTTGGCTCTGCTCTCTCTGATGCCGGCACCTTCGTGCTTGCTGAGACCGCCCTCGACATGCATTGCTGGGGTGAGAACCCCGTTGTGACCGCCAAGCTTCAGCTTAACGGCCAGGACCGCTTCTCCGAGCGTGAGGGTTCCTACTTCGACACTGTCCAGCCCTTCCAGCACCATACCCGCGCCCCTGACGCCGGTATCAACGTGTACTCCTTCGCCCTCCGCCCTGAGGAGCACCAGCCTTCTGGAAGTTGCAACTTCTCCCGCATCGATAACGCTGTCCTCCAGCTTGTCCTTTCCTCCAACACCGTCTCCGGCACCAACACCGCCAAGGTCAGAGTGTACGCTGTTAACTACAATGTGCTCCGTGTGATGTCTGGCATGGCTGGCATCGCGTACAGTAACTAAATTAGCGACACATTTAGGGAGACCAACATCTACTAAAAAATATCATCATTATTTAAATTAAAAATTTTTGAAAAATAATTAAAAATCATACAGATTAATTATTTTTTATAACATTAGTTAACATCCATCTTATCTTGTTTTATTTTCGCACGATATTCTGCCAACTCCGTTGCTCTTTTTTGTTTAAACTCTTCATCTCCGTATTTTTCACGCAACGCTTGTCGCTGTCTTTGTTTTTTTAATCGTCTTAGTTCTCGTAATTCTTCTGGTGTTTTTTTATTTTTATTTTTTACAATAGTGTTGTCGGTACCACTTCTTTCTTTTCGTTTTTGTTCTGTCTTTTTCTTTCTTAACACATCAATCCCAATATCTTCTATCTGTCTTTCTCGATAGTTTTGTTGATTTATGCGGTTTTGGTCTTTCTTATCGTCATTGATTTTTTCTAAGTTTTGTTTATTATATATTCTGCATAACTTATCCATAAATTCGTCCAAGTCATAACTTTTTTTCATATAATTACATTCGCCACAGCAACTTTTTACATTGTTTAAAGTGTATCCTTCAGTATTATTAATTCGGTCTACCCCGTTAACATGTCCATCTATTGTTTTTTTACCACATATATAACAATCATTATGTATTAACATATCAAATTCGGGTTTTGTTAATAAGAAATCCAGTTGTTTTCTAATCGCACGCTTCTGATAAGTAGTATAACTTGAACCTTTATGATCTGAAAACGCGTCATAACAATAATTACCTTGAATTTTTCCATTGTAAGTTAATATATGTTCGATTCTTTTGAAAAATGGTTCTAGTTCCAAACTCCCTTTCACATAATTACACATAGTGCAACAACTTACGCAATTATCCAATGTATAACCAATGATAGAATCTTTGCGGTCAATACCATTTAATCGGTTTTCTTCTTTGATACCACAATAATAACAATTCTCATTTGTTAATCGTTCAAAATCAGTATCATTCAATTCAAATGCCAAATTTTTATATTCCGCAGTTCGTTTGTAGTTTGATTTATGAATTTTCATGTTATTTTTCTTGTTTTCGTTATTGTCTACTACTTTCTCGGGATTATTCTCCCGCCATTGCTTCGCATTTTCAGCATTTTTCTTCAAATAGCCATCCATATCATTTTCTATCTGTCTTTGTCGATAATTCATAGTAGTCAATGCCACTTTTTCATAATTATTTTCTTTCCATTCTTGTTTCTTTTCTTTGCGTTCTGGTTTTTGTTCTGCGATACGAGCAACTGCGTTACGATGTTCCTTATCGCGTTTTTCATCTTGAAGTTTATTACGTTCACGACATACAGAACATGTCTTCGTAGAACCTTTCTCTCCTTCAAACATATCTTTTGACCGAGTTTTACAACAAGAACCGCAAAATTGGTGCGTATCATCCAATTCCATTGAAGCATTACCTCCACGACGTTTTCTATCTCTCTCACGGTCCTTTTCTAAGCATGATTCACAAGACGATTTTGAATAATCATTTTCCAATTGTGTTTTACAACCACGCACATAGTTTTTACACATCTTCTTTCCCAAAGCAAGTGTTTCATCGATAAATATATTGATTTGATGCTTCATACAATAATCATTTTCGTCACTTTTCTTGAATGTACAATTCTCCGCTTTACATAATACTTTTGTTTCTTTTTGTTTTTCTTTACTTGATTTTCCACGTTGCTTACAGTTCTCACAAGTTTTTACTCCATCTATCAAGTAAT
>Ga0209142_1001806_pt1 | contig 11230 bp, 8 predicted proteins | sample SaaInlV_120m_DNA_FD_184678 | JGI IMG/M metagenome (GOLD analysis project Ga0209142, IMG submission 184678) | Marine microbial communities from expanding oxygen minimum zones in the Saanich Inlet - Saanich Inlet SI074_LV_200m_DNA (SPAdes) (version 2) | ecosystem: Environmental > Aquatic > Marine >... | reverse complement strand
GCATACTATCTGAGAACGAGACTGTTACTCATTTTGATTTTGGTGAAAGAGGCAACTCTTCAGAAAATCTGGAAAGGTTGAAAGAGGTGATAAGTGAGGGCATAAAGATCCGCCCAAAGGCGATAGCTAACACCATGTACTCAAGGATGTTCTTTTCCGACCTGTTCATTCATGGAATTGGTGGGGCAAAGTACGATCTGATTACCGACGAAATCATAAGAGAGTTCTTTGGTGTAGAACCACCTGAATATGCAACCATCTCAGCGACCCTGCATCTGCCATATAAACCATTTAACGTTTCTAAAGAAGATGTTATAGCGCTTAAACATATCATCAAGGATATGGGCTATAATCCGGACAGATATGCTTCCGACGAATTTATGGAAGATGCCGAAATGAGATCTATGGCAAGTGAAAAAAAAGAGCTGATAACTAAAACGTCACACGATAGCAAAGAAAAATATCAGACGTTTGACAAGATAAAACAGCTTAACTGCCTGATGAAAGAGAAGATCAGTCCCCTGATTAAAGAGAAGGAAAAGGAGATAGAAAATTTAGAAAATAGACTAAAGCACAATTCTATTGTAACGAATAGGGATTATCCCTTCTGTATCTATCCAGAATCAAGGCTGGGAGGGCTGTTTAAATTAAATTACTGAGAAGGCAAAAAGATCAACCGCAGATAACAAATATTTTATGTTAGAATGAATAATTGCAGCAATTACAGACGTGTTAAATCTATGGATATTAATATGATAAATGATCCAGTTCTTAAAGATACGGTTTCTTTTTTAAAGAGTTTAGGAAAATATGATGAAATAGTTAGAAACATAGAGAATAATCCTTCAGATTCCTCTTACATTTTTGAGGCTTATTTTGCACAGGTGTTTGAAAAATGTAATTTGAGCTTGGAGTATGAAAAGAATATTAATCCTGAAAGCGACAAAACTGTAGATTTTACATACCTAAACGCATCATAAAATATTTTCGGCTTTGAATTAAATAGACCCGAAATGAGCAATCCATTAAAATCTGCATTGACTCCAGTAGAAATAGAGGATGGAGTAAAATATTCTGAGGTACAGATGGAAGGTGGGCATCCAGATAAGTACCTGCGACCTGAGGGGCAGTGACTATTCGATTGCAGGAAAAAATTTTGGAAAAAATTGACAAATTTCCAAGTCAGAATGAAAATGTAATTTCTACAATTGTGATAGATTGTTCACAGTTTCATTTTGAGCATTTTGATTATACTGATGTTCAGATGGTAATGTTTGGTGTAACACAAGAGCCGTTACTACAAGAATACTGGGAAGGACAACCAATTAAAGGATTGTTAGATCCTGCACTAAATAAAAGAGGGGCAGAACAATTCAGAAGTAAGATAAGTTCAGTTATTTTTGTTCCAAATATTTCGATTGAGCTCTTTGACAAATCATACATAGTCTTTAGTATCTACAGGTCTCAAGAACACTCAGAAAAACTTTGGCATATAGTTAAGAACAATAAAATATTCCGCAATATGATTCTTGTGAAACAGTGAAAAGAAGGAGATAACAGAGAAGATATCAATCATCAATAGGTCAGCATAGATTATCCCTGCGAATGGCTTTACAAGGTTATCGGGAGCGACAAAGAGTCCGTACATAACGCATCTGCCAGCAAGGCTATTATATCTTGCCGGATGCCAGGTGGTACACAACAATCTCTGCCACATTTATTTTTAAAAGGCTTGATTATCAGTTCGCTATTTCTAAACTATTTCACGGGTATCAATTCAGCCCTTCTATTTAAAGCACGTCCCTTTTTTGTATCGTTACCGGCTATCGGCTTTGAAAGTCCATGTCCTACTGAAGTGATTCGTGACTGATCTATGCCCTTTCCAACCAGATAATCCTTTATTGCCTGTGCCCTCTTTTTCGACAAGTCCAGATTATATTTCTTTGAACCTATATTGTCAGTATGCCCCTCTACCCTTATCTTTAAGCCCGGAGTCTTTTTCAAAATATTAATAATATTATCCAGGTTTGTATTAAACTGAGGTTTTACATCCCATTTTTTATAATCAAATCTTACCCCTTTGACAACCCAGCAACCCCGGTTATCAACAATAGCACCTCTCGGAGTATTCGGACACGCATCTACATCGTCAGTAACACCGTCTCCATCACTATCTACAGTACACCCCACAGCATTAACCTGGACTCCGGGAGGCGTACCCGGGCATTCATCTGCATCATCGGGAACACCATCTCCGTCGCTGTCCACCGCAAGGAATACTTTTCTTACAAAATCTTCCATACCTTCGCTTGTTGCTAGGTCATCAGCTGTTACAGAGAAACCGCATCTCATTTCTGCGGCGATCTCATCCATAAATTCCTTGCTTTCCGTCTTACTTCCCACCCAAATCGTATAAAGGCATGTTCTGTCTCCAAATTGTTTCTTCAAAGTCTTAACCTTCATGAGAGGGTCATCTTTCAGCTTTTCACCATCACTTATAACAATTACGGCATTCTTACCTTCTGTAGAACCTACAATTTTACTTGTCGCCCCAATGGCAAGCCCGGCAGGACTATGCCCCCCGGGAGTTATTATACTTTGTAAAGCTTGTTCCAAGCCAAATCTGGAATATGTAGTCGGCCCGTATACGGCCTCGGTCAGTTTTCCCCTTGCAGAATAACCGTAACCAAATCTCTGGAGGGTCCCTTGAATCTCCATTTCAGGCAGAGTATTATTCATTCGACTAACAATATCTTTGGCAATCATAAACCGGGAATATCGCTCGGCAACCTCATCCTTGTAAATAGTACCCATAGATGATGATGAATCCAGTACTATAATAAAGCTGTCAACCTTTTGCACATAACCCTCAGTTTGAAGTTCTTGAGTTTGGACTTGAGAATGAAATTCATCCATTCTCATAAAGTCTAAACTCTTTAAGTCCAAACTCTTTAATTGAAAACAACCGGTTTGTAACGAAATAAATATCGCTATACATGCAAACAGTGACAGCTTTCTTTTCATTGAGTATTTCCTTAAAAAAATTACAGCCGAATTTTACAGATGTGTAATAAATATGGGCAATTAATTCTCCTGCAATCTGCCATACCAGCGCATTGTAAAGATTTATGCAAAAAGGTCAAGCCTGCTTTAGTACAACCGGAATGTATTTGAAGTCAAAACCTTGATTTGTGATTATGGCCTTTCGTCTCTCTTTCAACTTCTCTTCTCAGCTTCCTGTTTTTATTCTCTTCTCTCTCTTCTTTGCGCTTATCTACAACTAAACGTCTTTTTCTTTTATACTTCGGCACTCAGGCTATTTTTCAATAAAATAGCTCCGACAAGAATTACATATTATTTTCGTACATTGAAAGGTATAAAGAACGATGTAAAAAAGGAATGGACTTTTGACAGGTTAAAACAGCTCAATACTTTAATGAAGGAAAAGGAGATGGAAGATTTAGAGAAAAAGCTAAGATATAATTCCATTGTGACGAACAGGGATTATCCCTTTTGTATCTTTCCTGAACCAATGTTGCATAAACTGTTTACACGTATTAGTTGATATTCTATTATTGATTTGAAGAAATTCATTATGTTTGTATTATGTATTTTTTAATTAATTCATCTCTTTGAAATCTAATCGCAGGCTAAATATTGAAAAAGACGAAAAAGCGTAGAAACATTTTCCTTCACTGCTTTATTATATTATCGATTTTGATTGCATCTCTCTTATACGCAGAATTTACTGTCTATGGATTGAAATACGTCAAAAACTATTTCTTCAATTACGATAATCTTAAATATGCATTTCCTCCCGGAGATGGATATCATGCACCCAGCCCAATACTGCCGCATACCGTACATCCGCCTTTTTTATTTAGGGGTAAAAAATTTGATAAGGAAAAAGACCCGGGGACAATCAGGATTATGACTCTTGGAGGTTCCACAACGTATGGTTTTTGTGTGGAGACAAAAGACACCTACCCCTTTCAATTAGAAAAAATTCTTAACGAGAAGGGATATAATGTTGAAGTAATTAATGCAGCAGTTTCCGGTTACACAACGATGCATAGTTTAATTAATTATATGCTGAACCTGGTTTACCTGGAGCCTGATATTGTATATATTTATCACGGAATTAATGATGTGGTTATAGGTGATAATCCGGAAACATTTAAGACTGATTATTCACATGTGATGCATGCTATTGGTGCAGAGTGGTATGAACACTCGAATATATATACTATTCTACAGAAAAGATTTAAATTTTTTACTAAAGTTAAATATAGATATTTATCTCTTAAGAGTAATGTAAGCCGACTATTTAAATTCTCATCAAAATCAAAAGAACCATCAAGACGTCCTAATAAAGCGTATGATCCTGTTAATAATATTTTGATGGAAACTATCATATCTAATTTAAGACACATTACCGTTGTCGCAAAAGAGCATAATACAAAACTTGTTTACTCTACTTTTGCGACTATGTATGAAGCTTCAGAAAAAGAAAAAAAGAAATTAGCGGTACAAATGAAAAACCAATTTGGACGAAAGCCTAATTGGTTTAATAAGGGAAGAGAAAAAGGGAGAGAAAACCGAATAGTTCTTAAGTTGGAATTCCTTAATAATGAAATTGTTAAATTAGGCAGTGAATTAAATGTACCGGTAGTAGATATTGCGACTATTGGCAAAAAAGCAGAAAATTTTCATGATGAAATCCACCAATCTCCTCAAGGAAACAGACTGCAGGCCGAAAAAACATCTCAGATACTCATTTCAAACAAAATGATTCATAAAGAAGCAAATTCATTCGAGATAAAAAAATAGTAATAAATCATTTCTTTATTTAATCAGATGGAAATTATCTAAGTGTTTTAATAAATACTACCGAACGACTCTATCCTTTTTTGTCTTCGTCTGGGTGAAAGTGAATGAGAGTCAAGTATCTGCTTGCTTAATTGGGCGCAGTATATTTTTTATTTAAATGAAGAATGTGGAGAATTGATGTTGTATTTGGCTATCCAGGCTCTAGTTCTTCTTTAAGAGTAGATAATGATTCCCACTCTTTAAGCCTGATAAGGACTTCTTTGTAGTATGTATAACCTGTTCAGTGTCAGCATTATCTATAGAAGAAACAAGGTCCGTAGTATGCAATATTGCGTTGAACATGAAAAAATAATTTATCAAAAATGTTGGAGTAGAAAGATCAGATTCTAATGAAATGGATAGGCTTATCTGCAATTATAATTATTATACTACTGGCAATTCTCTCTCGATTTACCGTTCCAGTTCAATTGTTTACCAAACAGTTTGCAAAAGTGGATAATGTTGACAATCAACTACCTAAAGTTCTTCTAATCGGAGATTCAACCACTATCAGATATTTCCCTTTTGTTCGTGATGCATTACGAGGCAAAGCGATTGTTTATCGACTAGTTGAATATGCTCCCCAGCGGCTACATAGTTTGTTCATCGGAGGCCCACTCTTACAGCCAGTAAATTGTGCATCAACTTTGAGGGGGATTAACATGTTAGAGGAGTGGATAGGTAAAACAGGTTGGGACATAATACATTTCAACTGGGGGCTTCATGATTTGCAGAGAAGCGGAGATAATAGAGATGAAAGAAAAGATCTTGCATTAGCGGTTAAGAAGTATCGAAAGAATCTTGAAACGTTAATTACTCAACTTGAAGACAAAGGGATCAGATTGATTTTCGCTACCACAACACCCGTACCAAATGACATTGGGTATATCGAGGGCAACGTTGAAGCGTACAATATTACGACCAAAGAGTTGATGAAAGAACACAATATAGAGGTTAATGATTTGTACAATGCAGTATTGTCATACATAGACCAAGTTCAGCCAGAAAAAGATATACATTTTGACGACTCAGGTTCTAGGATTTTGGCGTCAGAAGTTGTATCCAGTATTCTGAGAGCAATGATGTCACCGCCTGAGTAGTTCGGTGATACGCTAGTGCCATTACAAGGCCATTGAGTATGGCGTGGAGTGTTTACTTGGAAAACTTGTCTCGCTTACAATCTTTTCTTGCCTAATAGGGTGTATGATAGTTAGTTGGAATATTGGATATTGACTCCTATAGTAGCTAAGGATTACATGCAAACAGGTTAACACGAAGAGTGGTGCCAATAACGAGAAGGTTAGTAAAAAGAGCCAAAAAAAGCAAGAATAAAGCCCGGAAAACGGAAGATACATTGTTTCCCCATCCTCACTTGAAATATTGATATATCCACTTATGGCTGATATGAAGATCAAGCATGCTTAATCTGTCGGAGATCAAATAATGGCTAAACTACTTACTGATTTTTTCATCTACAATTTGACGTAGGCTATCTGTGAATTTGATTGCTTTTCTCGATGTATGACGTTTTTCTAATACTCTTATGTATGTTTGTTTTGGTCTATCACTCTCTTCTTATATACGAGGATGTATTCCAACTTTAATTGTGATATCGCCTGTATGTTGATGATTACTGACTTGAATCCTGTCTACATTATCATCTGCCACCAATAGTCACATTTTTTATTCTGATATGTGGTCCGCCGTCACTTACACGCAGGGGAGACTGTCCGCCCTTACCACAACCACCAAGCCCTCCATACAGGACAAAATCATTACCAATTGCATCTATGTTCGTTAATGTTTCAAATACATTGCCTGTCAATACTATATCGCGGACTTGTTCACAAACCTTTCCATCTTTTATTCTATATGCTTCTTCAGCGCTGAACGTAAACATCTCTGTGTTTGTCTGGCCTCCAAGTGATCCTTTTGCATAAATGCCGTCATCTACTCCTGTCAGCATCTCTTCAAACGTTTGATCACGGGGTTCCATATAAGTATTAGTCATGCGCACAATCGGTTCACTGCCATAGCTGATAGCTCTTGCGTTTCCTGTAGGCTTCTCGCTCATTTTGGCTGCCGTTTCTCTTGAATGCAACCGGTTGGTCAGGATCCCATCCTTTATCAGGTACGTTTTTTGAGTAGGAGTACCCTCACTGTCATACTTATTATAACCCGCTTCTCCTTCCAATGTGCCGTCATCAACAATAGACAATTCATCGGGGCCGAAGCGTTTTCCGATTTTCATAATCTCACGGAGTTTTTTGTTTTCATGGATAAAATCTGCTTCGCTCAGATGTCCAAACGCCTCATGTGTAAACACACCGCAAAGTTTCGGATCAGCAATTACAGTATATTTACCTGCTTCCACGGGTTTCGCGGAGAGTAAATCTACCGCTCTCTTTGTAACCTCTTCACAACTTTCTTCAAAGTTTTCAACCTTCTTGTATCCTCGGAGGTCTCCAATTGAATCATAAGCCTGCTGTACGTCCATGCCGTCCTTTGCCATTGCCATTACAGAAACACCGCAGAATATATTTTCGCTAACAATAAAACTGCCTTCCAGGTTCGCAAAGTAAAGCGTACCGTGGGAATCCACATATCTTACACTGGAAGTCTGGATCTTCTTTGAAGATAAGATTATGTTATTATACTTTTGACACAAATCATGTTTATCAATCAGCGAAACGTCTGCCGGGTCTAGATCAACATGCGTCTTTACAACGTCATTAATCACCCCGGTTTCTGCCAGCGAAACGTCCTTATTACCAACAAGTGTTGCCTGCTCACATGCCATTTTGACGTAGCGAGATAAATTTTCAATATCATTAAAGGCTACAAATCCCCATCCTCCCTTGACGAGAGCACGTACACATCCACCCATCATACTGCTTTCGCCTATACTCTCCAATTCCTTGCCTACATAAGAGACTCCCGTTCCTCGTCCTTCATTAATACGTATTTCTATTTGATCCGCCTTGGCGGATTTTAAAGCATTTTTTATCAATTTTTCCATTTTATTTTTTTTATCACTAATGTTTTTATCAGACATCCAAACATTGTGATCTTTTCCTTATTGTTCAACTATAAAATTAAAAACTACTACCCTTGCTAACCGGAAGAATCTCCTTTTACAAAAGAAGACCTAATAGCAGTTGTATTTTTACCGTAAGCAACTATAGCTTCACACGGATTAAATTGATAGGCGTCAACCTCATCAAAGTAACCACAAATAAAGTCACTTAGTTTTATTCCTGTTCTAACAGACAACATATAAGTGTATAAAAATACTTGGACATATGCTTTCGTTTCTTTGTACGCATTTGGCTTATAATCCCAAACCGCTATTTTCCCATCATCTTCAATTCTTAATATATCAATATGACCGACTAGTGGCCCTGTTATATTAAACACCTTTTTAAAATCTTGCAATTCGCCTTCTTCAACCCATAACGGTAATTCTACTGCAATAGTACCTTTATCGTTATCAAGAAAATATTGTTCAAGATTTTCATGCCTACTTTTAAATTTGTTATACACTCTGCTATCTTTTGCTAAATCTATTAATTTGTGAGATTTATGATTGAATAAATTTACACTCATCTCCATTTTTAACTTTGAAACTCTAAAGGCAGTTTTTGTAAATAAATGATTTGGGCAATCAGCAAAAACCAGATCCAGATAATTTTTGAGACTTTTAGGAATATTGTTTTGTTCAGTAACCTTTGTAGTATGCAATCTATAGCGATAAACAGGGGAGTGATTAAATGAATGAACCCTTATTTCACCGTGTCTCTTTACTTGATATGGAATAAATAATGTGTGATTTCTAAGTTTAAAAGAATTTGATGAAACACTCCTCGTTCTGTCGATAATATTACAAAAAGATTTAGTTGCGTTCTTAGAATCTCTTTTTGGCCACAATACCTTTTTAATTATATCCCTAATCTTTTCTGGAGAGTTTGAATCAATAACGATACTTTTTATTGATAAGGTAGGATGGAAATGATATTTCTCTAGTGAGGCAAATTTAGAAAGTGATAAATCTATAACTTTTGGTTTAAATTCGTGAAGTGAATAAAATATTGATTTAAATTTATCAACCAATGCATCATTCGTTGCATCATAAGCCATAATAACAAGGTTTGGTTTATCAAAATCTTCGTCTACATTTTTCTTTATTAATTCAATGGCATCATTGTTTATGTGTTTTTTTAATTCAGCTACAAACAAAGGAATCTTTGGGATTTCATTATCCTTATTTAACACTTCAATATTTCCTGTCTGAAGAAGTGTGAATAATCGCCCCTGAGTTGTATATATGAATTTATCTTTATTGTTGGGTTTACTACCAATTACAAATTCGACTTTAACAGTAGTGTTCCAATTTGCTTTAAACACCGAGGCATTATCTTCTGATGTGTTTTTGCTACTATTGCGCGCTGGAGAATGTACTTGTATAGCATGGTCTACTTTGTCAACCACTTCGTCCCATGTGCCATATGCCATCTTTGTGCTGTATAAAGTATCACCTTCTTCAAAGGTACAAGAAGCAATAGCATCTTTAAACGCTTTTGGCACTGCCCAATTAAAACCATCGTAAACTTCCATGCTTTCTCCTCATTTCACTTCAGAGTCAAATCTAATTTTACCTCATGTTTCATTAATCAAATTCTCAAACTCAACTTTGCTTAAAGTTGTTGTTCCCAGCTTTTGTGCCGCTTCGAGTTTTGACCCCGGTGATTCACCGGCAATCAGAAAATCAGTTTTGCCACTCACGGCTGATGATACTCTGCCATCCAGATTTTTTATTATATCCTCTATCTCTTTACGGGAATACCCGTTCAGCGTTCCCGTTATCACAAAAGATTTTCCAGCTATATGAGAAGATGTCTTTGCTTCTTTGCGAATGGTGCTTAAATTAACACCTGCCGCCTTAAGTTTATCGATAACGTTTTTTGTGTGGCTATTTGAGAAGAAATCTACGACGACCTTTGCCGTGATTTCTCCAATCTCAGAGAGTTCCTTTAACTTATCATTAGAGGCATCCATGAGTTTATCGAGTGTGCCGAAGTGTTTCGACAGTACCTCCGCCGCATGAGTACCAATATTCCGTATCCCCAGTGCGCAGATCAGACAGTGTAAATCTCTGTCCTTACTCTTGCCAATTGCATCGAGAAGATTTCGGGCAGATTTCTCGCCCATCCTTTCCAGTGGTTCAAGGTCTTCGAATTTCAGTGAATAAATATCAGCATAATCTTCGATAATTTTTTTATCTACTAATTGTTCGATGATGGCAGGGCCGAAGCCCTCAATATCCATCGCATTTCTACTTGCAAAATATATTATCCTCCTTTTTGCCTGAGCGACACACAAGGGATTGTAACATTTCAGATACACCTTTTCTTTAGTAATCCCACTTTTACAGACAGGACATATTTCCGGCACATCAAATCGTACTACCTCATTCCCCGTGCGTCTTTCATGGAGAATCTTAACTACCTGAGGGATAATTTCACCCGCTTTCTGAACAACGACGTAATCTCCTATACGAATATCCTTTCTCTCAATTTCATCAAAATTGTGAAGTGATGCTTTGCTTACTGTTGTACCACTAAGTGGGACAGGGATTAACTGCGCCACTGGAGTCAATGTTCCCGTTTTACCAACCTGTACCTTTATTGCCTCTATCTTTGTGGGTATTTCTTCCGGGTGGTACTTGTATGAGATAACCCAGCGCGGTGCTTTACTGGTCGACCCCAGTTTGTCATGAAGTTCTAACGAATTAACCTTAATGACCATTCCATCCACCTGATAATCAAGCTCATCTCGTCTGCTTTCCCATGAGTTGCAATATGAAACAACTTCATCTATAGTCTTATATAATTTATAGTGTGGGTTTACCGGAAGACCGAACTTTTCTATAGCCTCAAGGCATTCAATGTGGCTGGTAAATTTACCAGCTTCATAATGCCCGAAGGAGTAGGCAAATAAGCGGAGGGGCCTTTTAGCCGTTGTTTGAGGATTAAGGAGTTTTAGGGAGCCAGCAGCAGCATTTCTGGGATTGGCAAATTGAGGTTCGCCAGCTTCTTCACGTCTTAGATTCAGTATCTCAAAATCTTTGTTTGGCATGTAAATTTCACCACGGATTTCAATAACCGGTGGTATCTTGCTGTAATCCGTGCACAAAAATTTTAAGGGTATGTCCTTTACCGTTCTTAAATTTGTTGTGACATCATCGCCCCTGAAACCATTACCTCTCGTCGCGCCACGTGTGAAAACTCCATTTTCATACCACAGCGTGATTGCCACACCATCAATCTTATGTTCTACAACATATTCTATTTCATCGGCTGGT
>Ga0209142_1001787_pt1 | contig 11325 bp, 8 predicted proteins | sample SaaInlV_120m_DNA_FD_184678 | JGI IMG/M metagenome (GOLD analysis project Ga0209142, IMG submission 184678) | Marine microbial communities from expanding oxygen minimum zones in the Saanich Inlet - Saanich Inlet SI074_LV_200m_DNA (SPAdes) (version 2) | ecosystem: Environmental > Aquatic > Marine >... | reverse complement strand
CGGGGCACCGCTCTTGGGGGTGTATTCATCCCCTATAACAGAGAAATTGGCCTCTTGAAAGAGCTCATCAAAACCATGACGAAGCCGCTTCTTACGCTCTGCATTCTCGTTGGCCTTCTCTCTTAGCAGGCTCTCCTGTTCAGGGCGTTGACCACTATTGAGATTTAAAAAACGCGCTGTCTTTACATAGGTGGCCAACTCGTCCCATAGCTTGGGTTCGTCGGCCAATTTGATGACAACCGCTCCATCGCCTTCCCTGCTCATCTCTTTACATTTTGTATCACTGTACTCTGCATAGTTGATATCAATGGGAGAGATCACTTTGACCACCAGATCTTCCAATACGGAACCATCTCTAGGGTGGCCATTACAGAAACGGCTTACTTTGAAGTCTTGCTGGTTTTCTGGGTAGCGGTACTTGTTGTTTCTTACCAAGATGTCATCAAAGATGATATTGGAGAGCTCTTTGGTCTGCTCTGAACCCTCGACATCAATATTGCGAATCTCGTTCTCGATCTCTTTCTCTTCATTGGTGAGGAAGATGTACTCATCCCCATTACGGGCAATCAGCATCTCTTGCTCCAACTTGATAAGGCTCTGGTCGATCTCTTTTTTCAGTGCGATCTTGTCGCTGTCGATCTGATCAACAGCAAGGGTAACCAGATTGTCGATCGTGCTTTTGAGGACATCAACATAGCGGATGAGGAAGAGTGTTTTTAGAATATTGGTATCGAACTCGGTCAACTTTTTGAGATCACACGCATTGTCGATCGTGCGTTTGACGGCAGGCTCTAGGAACCCCTCGATGGGTTGATAGAAGCAGTGCATGGGTACTAATACACCCACCTGCTGCGCCTTGATCTGTTTAGCCGCACTCTGGAACGCATCCAGCAGGGAACGCTCACCCATCGCCAAATGCTTGCCGGTTGCCCCTTTGGTACGGATGGATTCAAAGACCTTTTGTAGCAGTGGATAGTGGTAAGGGACAAAGGGGTAGTTGTCGACAAAGGAGATGCTGTCTTCGTAGTTCTCCAGCTCTGCTGTAGTGGTTTTATCAAAACTGAGCTGGTTACGAAGGATGTCACCTTTGTCTGCATAAAATGTATTGAGACGTTCTCTGGCAGGCTCGGTCTTATCAAGCAGTCGTTTCTGAATTACCTCACTGGTGTTTGAACTAGAGAGTGAAATGCGGGTGTAGAAACGGCCTTGAATCTTGGAGAAATCATTGGAGTCTCCTGCTGATTTCATTCCTCCCAGTACCGCATCAATATCTGCTTGCGAGGTGACGACCACCCAAGCCCTACCACTGCAGGCTGTACCAAGCTCTTCTGTAATGGTTTGCAGCTTCAGCATCATCTGGGTATTTTTTCCAATGAACTGACCCACCTCATCCACCAAGAAGATGACGTTGTGGCTCCCTTTCTGTTGGATGTACTCATTAACCCAGCTGGAGAAATTTTTGATATTGAGTTGGAAGTTACTCTCTAAGTTCTCAACGGTTTGCCTGCTGGACTCTTCGCTCTGACCTGTCGCAGTTGAAAATGCCTTAACGATTTCATCCTGACAAAATTCCCAGGCATCACGCTCCTGCTCCCAGTTAGAGCCGTACTCTTTCAGAAAGACCTCTTTAAACCGCTCATAGTGGCCCTTCTCATCTAGCGTCCGCTCCATGTGGGCAATATGCGCATGATCTGCGCAGTACCCAAGGCGCTCATTGAACACTTTGATAAAGACTTTAAGAATCGCATCTTCCTTATCATCCGTGTTGGCCCTTGAGTCAATATTGAAGAGCATCACGTCCGCGCTTTGATTCGAGGCTACGTGGATATCACTAAGGAGCAGCTTGTCTGTCACTTTCTCTTCAAAGAAGTTATAGGCCTTTTTCGATACGCCATCGACAGAGACTTCAAGGTTCTCTAAAAGGTAGGAGAGAATTTTGATGAAGTGCGATTTACCAGAGCCAAAGAACCCTGACACCCAGACTCCTACCTTGCCCGCAATAGATGGGTCTTTAGGATTATTGATCGCAGCCACATAGGTCTCAAGGAAGTTTCGGAGGTGCTTATCCAGCTCCTTGGTGACCACATACTCATCCAGCTCTGTATAGATCACTGACTGGTCAAGCTGCTCTGCTTTGACGACTCCGTTAATGTCACGGACCAACGGTTTCTCGAATAGCTCTTCTACAATCATTTTTCCTTCTCCTCATCAGGAACCAGGTCAAAGGCACGGTAGTAGTTACTTGACTCAATCATTCCAAATGTTTTCAATTCAGTACCCGAATAACTCCCTGGAAAGAAAAGAACCAATGGAGTGCCTCCTAACCTGGAGTGGAGCGCATTGAGGATAGCGTGTCCACGCACAAGAGGCCAGGCACTGCCCAAACCACTCATCAACACGAACTGCTGCTGATCTGCTTGCACTTTATTACTGATAAACTCAGCAACCCTCTCTTGATCTAATGGAGCCTTCAACGCCTTCTTGAGCGCTGCAGTACCCTTCTGCTTCTCTAACTTATAAGACCTGTCTAGTAGCCCACGCTCTTCTATCATTTCAATCAACACCTCGAACAGGTTGAGGTGGATAAATTGGTAGCGTTTTCGTTGTAGTCGCAGCGTAAGGTCGTTGAGGTAAGTTCGCACTTCAATCTCGTATTCTGGGGGGTAGTCAAAAACCCAGAATGCCAACTCTCCTCCAAGGCGCTCACTATGCAGAAAGCGCTCGCTCTCAATCGCAGGCTGAACTTGCACCAGGCGTTGCTGGAGGTTGTATTGAGACCTGCTCACACTTTGCACTCCATGGTATTCATCCACTGCTCTTTGCCCAGCTCAATTAGCCAGCGTTTGGTTGCCGGAAGTAGGTAGACCGTCTGGATGTTTTTTTTCAGGCCAGAATCGAGGTACCCCCCATCCGCCAAGATCGTCATTAAATTTCTACCTGCAAGATTGACTGTTTTATCGCTTAGTTCAGCGAGGACTGGGATTGTCTTTGCGCGATCTTGGTAGAACTGAGCCCAGTCTGCCTTACTGATAGAGGTCTGGTAGCGCCGAACCGCATCCAACAAAACTGTTCTCATAAAATCTTCAACTACGGGAGAGCGCAGCATTACAGCAACCATGAGTAACTGGCGCAGTAGTTGATCATCAGCACTCTCAACAGCTTTCAGAAACTGCTCTCCCAGTGGTTCCAGTCTCTTCCTGAGGAGGTTTGCAATCCGAACAGCAGTCACTGGTGACTTCTGTTGCAAGATGTTTTCACTTGTTACTACTCTCTTCCACTCATCATCCGTGGGGTGACGCAACAATATTTCCACAATTGATCGACTCTCCCCCATCAACAAAGCGCGTGCTGAGGCTAAATCACCAAGGTATGTTTGTCGGTCTGTCATGTTCATTTTGATGAGGAATTATACAGTGAAGAACCTGAAACAATACGGTAATAGGGCATCGCCCAACGAGCGTAAATACTATCAACTATTAACGCGATATAGTGCCGCGTAACAAAATGTAACAATCACCCTTTTGCCGGATGCTTCTCTGCATTCTTGATGAGCTTATCGGTTACAGCCTGATCCAGATCCATGTCTAATTTATCTGCAAGGCGCAGTAGGTAGATCATGATGTCTGCCATCTCCTCTTTCACATGCTCGTTCTCTCCACTGTGCATGATTGCGGCTGACTGCTCTGGTGTTAGCCATTGGAATATCTCTACAAGCTCGGAAGCCTCTACTGAGAGTGCCATGGCTAGATTTTTAGGATTATGGAATTGATCCCAGTTTCGCTCATCTGCGAACTGGCCAAGCTGTTGCTGAATCTTTTTGATGTCCACTAGCGGCCCTTAGGTTGATGATTAGCTGTTCAACATACCGAACACATGCCCTCGTATCTTTTGCATAATAGCACTCATACTCGCTACTACGCTCTACCTCGGGATGATCTTGATCTTGCCGCTGTTCACCTTCTCCATAACCTCTTCACAGTCACCCCCCATCTTCGCACAGCATGACAAACTCCACATCTTCATCATCCAGCTTATCATCTTTCAAAAATGGAGCAAACCGCCCCATGGAAGACATGGTTACTGATAGATATAGCAACAAGATGGCCGATAAAAACAATCAGCTCTGCAATATTTCCCATACTGTTCTATGCTATCCCTCGTATCGCTACTCATCTAATTTGCCTGCATAGAAACCATACCACCGACCTACTATTGACCTATCCCTCCCCCTGCCTGGGGGAGGGGATTTTTACCGCAATAAATCTATGAGAGACTGAACAGCATGAGTCCCGCTCAACCCTCATTGAAAATTCTGTTGCTGACCCACAGCTTCAACGGCCTCAGTCAGCGTCTGTTTGTTGGAAAGATTGAGGGTCAGGTCTAGATTCGTGGTAAATATAAGACCACTTATCTAGACCTGACCCTATCTTTGTTGCTCATTGATGTACCTACTTTATTGACCAAACACCTTCGTAGACCTTCTTTATAAAAAGAGGACACAACACAACTAAAGATTAAACAATACCTGTAAACATCAAACTGTCCGGAGTATCACGCTCTGTATCCGGCATAAGATCCCATAGTCTACTGATAACAATCCTGATGTCCTCCCAAGATTCATTGCTAATTAGGTTCTTACCATTATCAATTAGTATCTTCGCTTGGTCTTGGTCGTTCATCGATATTCTATTTTCCATCAAATGCTCAAAAACATGCACAAGGTAACCTGGTGTTCGCATCAAAATTTGATAGCGAAGTGACCCCAGTTCATCCGTTGCAGCTTCGATTATATCGGCGTTATTAGAATGAAGGAACACCTCTTCTCGCCCAACGACCTCACGCAATCGATGACGCTCTGAATCATTGCCGTGTTCTTGTACTAGTTCAGTTGTATTCCCTTTCATTTCCAGATAAGTCGACCTTGCACTGTCTGCTCGCTTGGTAGCAGTCAGCTGGTAAACTTCTGCAGCCAATGCACGTTTCTTATCCTCCAGCTGAAATTTTTCATCAGTAATCGAATCTTTCGGCATATTCCCAGCTTCCAGCAATAATGCTTGCACTTGATCAAGTACCCCCCCCAACTCCCTTGCCACTTCATTATTTTTATTCTCGATTGCCTCTTCCTGTTCAGTCTGCACCGTCGCCTCTAACTGCACGATCTGCCCTCCTAGATCGGCAACCACAACATCTCGCTTGTTAGGGTTAAATACTTGGGAGAACTCCTGACCCGTTCCATTCAGGTAGGCTGAAACTGAAAGATCCCGTGATTCAGATATCTCAAATGTCATATCTATCTCAGTTCCCCTTAGCAAATCTCGATTAATCATCTCTCCAGATATCTCCAATGAACCAATCGGCTTATTTGCCATAAAATGCGCTGTAGACGGCCCTTCCACAACAATCAGTTTGACCCTGTCATCTGGTCCAGTAGCCCCTTTGACAATTGTTCTTCCGACTTCAACCGTTTTCTTACCACGCGTAGGAAGAATCGCATTCTTCTCAAACAATCTATCCAGCCGAGTGTCATTTTCTCCAACAATATCCCGAACCAAACTCAGCTCATCCGGAAGCATTTGTCCCGCAACACTATATCGGCCCTGTGCAATCTGAATTTGCTCGTTGCCATGTGGAATAACATTTCCTTTAGCATCCATGATACTAAACTCGAAGAGATTAAACTCTCCGGATCGCAGAGGAAGATCCTCTATAATCCTGTTAGAAAGCTGCTTGGTGTTACTATCGAAAGAACCATCCAAACTATGGATGCGATATGTCATACCCTCAACTCCCCCTTCAATCTTAGCAGTAAACATCTCCTCATTCTCTTGTGTGCTACGTTCATAGAAAGTGCGAACTTTTATCATGTATTCTTGCTTTTTCTTCGTATCCTTTTGTTGTTGTTTTACTCCGGCAAAGTAAGCCGCACCAACTACGATAGCATTAGTGGGATCAATGTCAGTTTTCACTGTAATATTCATCACCTCTTCAACATACTTACGCACAAAAGGTATAAATGTGGAGCCACCAACCATCAATAGAAACTGCAGATCCTTTGGCTGAAGAGACTGTCTTGTAAGAATGTTTTTCAGCATAGATGTGGTCGTATCGATCGAATCTTTAATTACCTCCTCAAACTGGGAACGGGTAATAGTGAGATTGAGCTCCACCTCATCCCCATTGTCATCCTCCATTTCAAAATCGATATCTGTTGACTTATCACTAGAAAGCTCAATCTTAGCTTCCTCGGCAGCAAGCAGTAATCTGTACCATTCCTTCTCATATTGACCAGTCGCACTCTTCATCTCACCAATGAGATCTTGAAACTTTCCTATAGACTCCAACTCAGGAACAATCAACTCTTCAACAATCATCGCGTCAAAATCAGTGCCCCCAAAATAGTTATCCCCTTCATGGTCAATCACTGTTAATTCACCTTCGACAATCTTGACGAGCGCAACATCAAATGTTCCACCACCCAAGTCATATACAATCCACTGACTATTTTTAAGATCATCAGAATTATCTCTGTTCGCGTAGGCCAAGCTAGCTGCAATTGGTTCCTGTAAAAGAATTACTTCATTGATCCCCGCTAGAGTACCAGCCTCCTTTGATGCATTAGATTGAATAGTGTCAAAAGAGGCAGGTATAGTGATTACAGCAGATTTAACATTTTCACCGGAGTGCACAAACCCCTTCAACTCTTTCAAAATAAGAGCCGAAAGCTCAGCTGGAGTTTTTGATACGTCAATACACTCCACCCTAGAGGTTTCGGTAGTACCCATCTTGCGCTTGAAACGACTCAGCACATTTTTTGGATCCTTTTGCATATAATCTCTCGCCTTATCTCCTACAAAGATTTTATCTTTTCTGAAAGCGACAACCGAAGGTAGCCCCTCCTTGTGCCCTCTTGGGTTCTTAAAGACATCGACATGCCCCACATCAAATTTAGCAATCAAAGAATTGGTAGTACCTAAATCAATACCATAATTCACCATTTCAATCATTAGTTCTCTTCCTTATTTTTTAGCTCTTCTACAGTGACAATTCCTCTTTGCACTACTTGAGAAATTCCCATGTCAGGGTTTACAAACCGGATTATTGGTTTAATTACATCGATGACGACTAGATTAGACGTGCCTTCACCAGCAATATGCGCATCAAGATCGCTGCGCGTATCATCAAAAGGTTCCCCCATAGGATCCTCATATACCAAACCAGCACTTACACCCCCCGAGTAAGTAGTATTTATATTCTCACGTAGCGCATCCTTCATTCGCTCAATGTTGCGGAATACCTTTTGGCAATCATCAATGTCTGATATCTTCTTTTCCACTTCATATAGCTGATTCAATATAACGATATAAGCTTTTGGTATTTTTATCTCTGCCGTTGATTTATTTATCATTTTTCCTCAACCATTTATCATATCTTTTATAATGTACAATACAAATGCATTATCTGTATTCCGTAATGAAAATGAGATTTTCTTTTTTATATTTATGCTGTCCCTAACGATTAACTCACCATTATCCACATCCATTTTAACATCCTTCCAATTTACAAAATGTGAACCCCCAAAAAAACCAGTACTATATGTGACACCTTTATATGAAAGAGAGCATCCCCCGATATCAACTGATTTATCCTTGATTTTTTCAATAATTTTACCCGCAACCACAGGCACAATAAATCTCATAATCGCAGCTGATATTTCTTGCAACATCTTATCGCTATTGCTAACAGTTAACTCCTCATCGCTACTCTGAACGTCAGAGAATTTTGATATTAAGTATTTTGCTCCCTTGCTGACTATAGACTTAACTGCATTTGCACTCCAGACCACTAAAATAGTTTCATTACCACCTGATATACAAAACATATATTCATGCACTGGGGATGCTTGATGACCCGTAATAGCATTCCCCCACCTTACTTTTTCAACCGCCGCAAGAGGAATCAGAGCATCTCCATAACACACCTCATTTCTATTTATTGTAAAATCGTTACTTTTTATTGTCTTTTTAAATGAGAACAAGGTTTCTTTTTTTATTATCTCATTAATGGAGCTAATGTTTGTTTTTATTCTTTGGTTCGACTTTTCTGACTTAAAAACCAGCAAGTCCATTAACTCTACGATGCCCTTAGCTAACTCTGAGTCTCCGTGGCTATTGTAACTAGCGACTGCAATATCTAAGACAAGGTCAACAGATTCATTCTGAAGATCGTCAAAATATGTTGGAAAAAGATTCAACATTTGCATCAGTGACCTGTGATGCAAAAGACTATGTAAACGACCGACAGAGGGCTTTATATTTTTGCTATCGACCACAGCCTGACGCAACGGCTCTAGAAATTGATCAATCTTTTTCCTGGCCGCTATAAAACATAAATCTTGTTGCGCGGAGTCAATCCATCTTCTGCCATCTAACAAAACCTCCAGCACTGGGATATTCTGAAGGTCTATTGCCTTAGATATCACCAAATCAAATTGCTTCACAAAATAATTGGTCAACCAATCACGAAAACCATTTCCCCTATCTTCAATAAACTCAATTGTTTCTAGTGGGGACCACTCTTTATCCACTGTAAAATGTCTATGCTCACCACGACTAAGAAAACCAAGTAGCGGTTTATTGTTGAACACATGGAGGTGAAATTCAAGTCTCTTCTTATTATGTAGATCATCACAGATGCCAATCGCTTTTGAGCGGTCAATCACTACATGCTCCATCCATGGCACCACTCCATCTTCTAGCTCAATCTCTGCAAGAAGCCTTTTCTTCAGATGCTGTACTTTTTTTACATCAACATCTTCTATATTGTATGATTCACTACTGTAATTAATTAATTCAAATGGATTAATATAGTATTGATACCATTGATCTGGATCCAGCAATGTTTCTCCTGTTGATAATGCTTTCTGCGATAGTGTTAGCAGTCGTGGCAATAATTCTTCAATACTATCTTTTGGCTTGTTATAATCCGGAAATCGCAGAAGTGTCAACCTCCATATATCAATTGCATCCGCATCTTGTGAAACTTCATTATGATTATAAGCCATCCCCAAATTGAATAAATTGAACCGCCTAGGATTGCTATCAATATTCCGGCTCCAGAACTTAATAGCATCAAAGAAGTTATTTTTCTTGAAATGGAGAATTCCCATCCGGTTGAGTTGATTGGAAGTCAACCAACCATCAACTTCATCTAGACGAGCAAGAACATCAATCTCTTTATCTATCTCTCCAGGATCGTCACTATTACAATTAGAGTATATTGTTGACAATGCTGTTAGTGCAGGCACATGTTTTTTATCCAACTCAACAGCTTCTTCAAACGCCTCTTGTGAAGACATATGGTAACTATATTTTTCATCCTCATCTGCACCCAGCATCTGAAGAACCGCTCCATACCGCGCCCATCCATTCGCAAAATAAGGAGCTCTATCTATGGTTTTATTAAGTGCATCCAGAGCTTCATCTAAATCACCTAATTCTTGATGACTAAGTGCTAAAAACCACCAACCATTAACTATATCATCATCGATCTCAATCGCTTTCGTAGCAGACAATAAGGATTCCGTATACCGTTTTTGGTTGTATTGATCATTAGCCTTCTCTATCCATTCTTCTGCAGTAATCAGCAAGCCTGTTCTACCTCTGGTAATATTATAATAATAGAAAAATATAAGCTATATCATACTACATGAAACACTTCTTCATTCCAATCACTATCTCCAAATATTACCATTTATTACACTTGTAACAAAACTATTATCCGGTATCGCTACAGTAAATATTCAAGCACGCCATTGCTCTTTATCCTGCGAAGCAGAAAGCACACAATTCACCACAAAATACCACATCAAATGCAACCGTATAATAATTTCGAATCCTAGCAGGTTAATGAAATAGTCCGCATACACTGCAGCAGGGGCATTCATTACAGCTAGCTCAGTTGACATAGGATCTGATTGAACGACCAAACACAGTGATGGTGGACAGTTTGCGGCTCGTCCGCAAATTGCGATCAATCCGTCTTATGTCAACTGATTGATAGTGCAGTACCGTAACCGATGGAGTTGTGGCGTGCTGTTTGCCACAGTGCAATTGGTGGAGGTGCGTAACGGTATTTGGTGGTGTGGCACTGACCAGCTGTAGCAAGATATCGATATTTGGTGGCCAATGGTGTCCGGCGCTTGCTATCCCTCGGTGCAGTCTGCTGAAAGCAGTCTGTAGCGAGGGATTCAGACCATTCAACAGTCTGCTGGAGGCAGTCTGTTTCCATTTCATCGCCCCTGCCCCGGCAGGTATGCCGTGGAAGCTGATTATTTACGTCAGGACCAATCTGTTATTTATATAGACAATAAAATGGTCCTGCCGCAAACCGTTATCAGCCTCTCTGACCGCGTGTCGCGGGCAGTAAAAATGCCCGATAGCCGAGGCTAACGGGCATGCGGTCATTTAGAATGGTAGCTCATCGTCGAAGATAGGGGCATCCCAATTTGCACCAGGCTCAGACTGAGGCGCCGATTGCTGATTCTTTCCACTCAGCATTTCCAGTTTTCTTCCTACAACCTGCGTAGTGTGACGGCTGTTGCCGTCCTTGTCTGACCATTGCTTGGTCTGCAGGGGTCCTTCAACATAGATCAGAGCACCTTTCCTCAGATACTGCTCAGCGATCTGAGCGAGCCGATTGAAGAGCACCACTCGATGCCACTCCGTGGCCTCCTGTAGCTCGCCAGTCGTCTTATCTTTCCAGCTACTGGTCGTAGCCAGCGACAGCGTTGCAACCGCTCTTCCGTCCGGTGAGTGCCGTATATCTGGGTCAGACCCGAGATAACCAATTAGCATTGCTTGATTAATACCTCTCATGATTCACCCCCTGTCAGCCCAAGACGTTGGAGAGACAGCTCAGGAAGACCCTCTTTGAATCCCTCAGAGCCATCCTCAAAATCGGTATACCAAGTCTCGAGGCAACCACCGTTCATCATCGCCACCTGAAACTCCGAGTTTGTGAGGAAAACGTAACCGCTATTTCGGTTCATCATGATCAGGATACGTTCTGACTCAAAGTCATCAGGTGCACCCTGATCGATCAATGCTGTTAGCAGCTCTGCCGCCACCTTCAGCTCACGCCATCCGAAGTCTGCCAAGTCTGTTGTTGTAATTTCAGGCATTGGAATTCTCCCTGATTGTGACGTCGATGCATTTGCTACAGGGTATTTTCTGATGCTGAGTCAAATAATCTGCATAATTATTGCCTAACATCGGTTTGCCACATAATGTGGCGCTCTCGCCCTTACGTGACCAGTGTTGCTGCCCG
>Ga0209142_1001782_pt1 | contig 11355 bp, 8 predicted proteins | sample SaaInlV_120m_DNA_FD_184678 | JGI IMG/M metagenome (GOLD analysis project Ga0209142, IMG submission 184678) | Marine microbial communities from expanding oxygen minimum zones in the Saanich Inlet - Saanich Inlet SI074_LV_200m_DNA (SPAdes) (version 2) | ecosystem: Environmental > Aquatic > Marine >... | reverse complement strand
GGTCATATACATTTGTATTATTAATCAACAAAAAATTGAACATTTTTACGCAAATAAAACTAAATTAATTTTACATTAATTTTACAAATGAATATAACAAATTTAGATGAATCGATGAATAACGATAATTTAAATAAAATAATGGATGCGTGTGTTAATATAAATGATTTTATAGAAATAAAAACCGTAAACGACGATAATGATATAATCACACTGGAATACTTTTATAAAAATAAATATGTGTGCATGATAGATTATAATATTGACTCAGGGCAGATTAATTTTTTATTTGTGTTTGATTGTAAATATAGAAATCATGGGTTGGGAACACAAATGTTATTAAAAGCAATATCAGATATCAGAGAAAATGGAATAAAAAAAATTTGGAGTATTTCGTCAAATAATTTATTTTGGTCAAATGTATTAAACAAAACATTTAAAAAACAAATAAATTCAACAAATGATTTGAATAACTCACAAAGTTCTTTGTATGAATTAAGTGGGATATCATTAATATTTAATAAATACATACACTGAAAAGAGATTAATGTGTTGAAAAGCGCATTAAAAATTGATAAATTAATAGTGTAACGCCAAAATTAATTAAAATAAAATATATCATATCACTAAAAATACAAATAAATGGATCCAGCAGTTCAGACAAATATTCCAATAATTATGTTTAATAATGAATCACCTGTAGAAATACCACAAATTCCATATGTCAGAGATAACAATGATAATGGTTTTCCAATATTATTTCAAAAAACATTGTCGGGTAGAGATTGTTATAAATTTTTAAAACGTTTAGGGTTGCATACATTAATACCAAATGTAAAATTTGCAAATATAGATTTTAACTGTATTTGCCAACGTGTATCTGTTTCTTCCGGAACAAATATATGCTTTCATTCATGGTTGGTAAAAAAATACGATAAAAACGTCAATATTATTCCAAATGATAAAAACTCACATTTTTCTTCGGAATTTGATTACACAGTTTATCCATTAGAACCTTGTTTGACATATTCGCATAATGCCACATTCTTAAAATGTAAAACAACATTGTGTTGTAAAAATAACACAATGGGATTTTATCCATTAAAATCGTGCAAAATAATATTACCTGAAGACAATTCAGGATCTTATACATTTGTCAGTATTGCAAAAAATTGTAAATCATTTGTACAAAATGAAAATTTTCATACAAAATGTACTGATAAAATTGCTGTCACTCTTCATATTTTGATTGACTCTAACGCAAATATTATTAATAAAACGCTAAAATCAGATATTGCTAATAAATATAACATCAATATTTACTAATTAAATTCACTAACTAATCAACGAATATTGACATTGTGTTTTAGTGCCATTTTTTTTAGTTTTGTATATAGATGCTTTTCAGTATTAGTAAAATGATTTGTACTTCCACCCTTATGACTTTTTGGACTTCTTGTTAACATAACTCTAGAAATATCCGCTTCAGTGTCCGTATCCATATAGTCAACCGATGGTTTTGTATTTAAACCGTTATCTATATCCAACTTAGTATCGCTAACGTCAGTCATACCAGTCACATCAGTTGTATCCATAACTTCATCTATTGTATCAGTAGCTTCTGGATGATCGAAAATAAATGCTTCTTCATTTAAATCATATATTTTTTTTAATAAAATGATATCTGGCTGATTAAAATTATCTAATGTGTGAGCATATTGTAAAGAATTAATAACATTTGGTGGATACATTATCCCCGATGAAACGTTTGATTCCGAATTTTTGAAATTAAATGTATCTGAGTACTGCGCAGACACTAATTTAACTTTGTTCATGGAACTAACATTTATTAATCCTCTGTGATTTCCCAATATATCATTTCCTTTATCCACATCGTATGCAATTAAATCTTCCGTTGCAGACTCGGCTCCAGATAAAAAATTATATCTATTCGTTTCATGTTCACCATTTTTTTCTTGTTTAAGAACTTTCATTGTGAATTTTTTCATTGGAAGTTTATATTTCAATATCATCAAACCAAAAATTGGAAACTTTTTTCCGTGCATTGTTCCGTCTTTCATTATATGGAAAAATAATTTCTTAGATATTTTCTTTGCTTTTTCTAATGAAAATACAACAGGAATACGTGGCATATTTTTAATTGTTTCTCCCAAATGTCCGGTCACGCTAGATGTGTAATGACCTCCCAAGTTCTTAACATTTGGTAAATCACAGTCAATTATCAAAAAATACGCATATTCTTCGTCACTTGTTATTTTTGTTGAAGTTTTATCTATTGTAACATGTGATGTAGATTTATTTTGAGTAACTTCAAGGGTATTCCCAGCTGCTACATTTTCAATTAGTTCTTTTAAATTATTCATATTTTAATGTCTATATTAACTATTACGATAATTTTATAAAAATTGATATTATTTTGCTATCCAGTCAATATTGGTAAGTAAATATGATATATATTACGTATAAATATGAATGATATTGAAATCAATAAATCGCATATGAATAACGATACAATCGTTGATGAATCACAATATTCACGACAGTTACATACTTTTGGGTTTGATGCGCAGCGAAAAATATCAAATGCGTCCGTACTTTTAATAGGACATGGTGGTTTAATAGTTGAAATAGCTAAATGCTTAATTTTAACAGGGGTTAAAAATGTAACAATTCAGCCAACAAAAACTATATTAGATTCAGATGATAATTGCCCAAATTATTACAACAAAAAAAATACCGATCCTTCACATGATAATAATGCAACAAACAGTAAATTGTCAGAATTAAATAGCAAAGTTGAAGTAGTAACATTAGATTTAATTGATGCTAAATTAATTGACGTTGAGTCATATGATGTTATTATATCTTGCATGCATGATTTTACTAATAACATTTTTGTAAATAACGAATGCCGGAAGTTAAATAAAAAATTCGTTTGTGCAATTACATATGGTTTATTTGGAAGCGTATTTTGTGATTTCGGAGACAACTTTGAAATATTAGATCCTGACGGAGAACAACCCGTTCATGGTATTTTGTCGTCTGTAACTGAAAATACATTTATTGCACATGAGCCGCATAATTTATATTGTGGTGATCTTGTAAAAATAACTGTGAATGGAGAATCTTTTGAAGATACAGTAGAAAAAATATTGGATCCGTTAACATTTTCTATTCATAATAATTTTCTCGAACCAGAACAATTAATAAGTGCCAACTTTGTTCAATTAAAACAACTATCAACAATGCACTTTAAACCATTAAAAAAATCTTTGAAAGATCCTGAATTTACTATGGTTATTTCTGATGATTTTGATATGCAGCGATTATTACATGATTATTATATGATTTATTGTAATTTTGCATATTCTGATAAAAATATAAGTATCGATCAATTTAATGATAATGTATCAAAATTACAATACACGTCGGACAAACAAAAAGAAGTTATTAAAAAATTACGAATGTCATGGAGCGGAAATCTTACTGAAATGTTCTCAATTGTGGGCGCAATAGCTGCACAAGAAGCTATTAAATCAATAACTCATAAATATACTCCCATAAATCAATGGATGTACTGTGAATTTTCTGATGTGATTACAAGTATTGATGATTTTAAACAACCTCCAGGAACAGATGGATCCAATGTAAGAGAAATGGCTATAGGTGTTGATTTACAACAGAAAATATTAAACGGTAGTATTTTTGTTGTTGGCGCAGGCGCAATTGGATGTGAACATTTAAAAAATTTAGCCATGATGGGATTTTCAAATATTCACGTGACAGATATGGACACAATTGAAAATTCCAATTTGAATCGTCAGTTTTTATTTAGAAAATTTGATATTGGAGATTTCAAATCAAATTGCGCAGCCAGAGAAGCAAGCAAAATGAATTCATTGATTAATGTTACTCCACATTTTAATAAAATATGTGACGATACTATGCATATTTATAATGATGATTTTTATAAACAATTTAATTGTGTACTGAATGCTCTTGATAACGTAGACGCTCGTAGATTTGTTGATCATAGATGCGTTCAAACAAACACTAATTTAATAGATTCTGGAACTCTTGGAACAAAATGTAACGTTCAAGTGGTTGTATCAGATTTAACAGAATCGTATGGAGAGTCATATGATCCTCCTGAAAAAAATATACCAATGTGCACTCTAAAAAATTTCCCATATTTAATTGAACATTGCATTCAATGGGGCAGAGAATTATTTGAAGAATTATTTGTTACCATTCCAAATGATTTTATTGAGTACAAAAAAAATCCTGATAAAATTTTCACAATGAATGAAGCTGACAGAGTACAGATGTCTGATATGTTAGAAAGTGTTCAATTTGTACAAAATAATATGGCATGTCATATTAAAGAATGTATTCATTTGGCTTATGTACTTTGGCATACGAAATTTAGAGATCAAATAAATAGCCTAATTCAAAAATTTCCCGAAAATCATCAAACGAGCGATGGCGTGAAATTTTGGTCAGGATCAAAAAAATTTCCGACCATTCATGATTTTTCATATGATAACATAGATTTTATTGAATCTGCTGCAAATTTATGGGCAGATGTTTGTGGATTAAATGAAAGAGCAACTCATGCATCTATTATTTCCACATTAAAAAATTATACTCCTCCAAAAATAAATAACGTTGTGATTCAAATCGAAAATAACACAGATAACATAGATAACACAGATAACATAGATAACACAGATAACACAATTAATGCTACTGATACTGCTGGTATTAATGACATATCAATTGATGAATTGCGGAACTCGTTTCCGAATGTCGATGATATATCTGACATAGTTGTTAAACCCATTATATTTGAAAAAGATGATGACACTAATTTTCACATAGACTTTATCACAAGCACGTCTAACTGCAGAGCAAATAATTATGGAATAGAGACCGCTGATAAATTTACAACAAAAAGAATTGCTGGAAAAATAATACCAGCAATTATAACAACAACAACCCTTGTTTCAGGATTAGCAATGATAGAATTACTTAAAATAGTAAATGGATGTGATACGGTTGAGCAATATAATAATTCATTCATCAATTTAGCAGTTCCAGTGTTTACATTTTCAGATCCAATGAAAGCAAAAACTAGTAAAGTTGGTAATTTGGAATTTACCAACTGGAGCAAATTAAACTTTTCTGATATGCAAATCAGTGAGCTAAATGAAAAAATAATTAAATTAATTGGGTTGAAAAATATGTATGTTGAAAATATATACAATGGAATGAAAAGGATTTATTCCACAAGTATTAAAAAAACTGCAAAAAAGCGATTGAATATGAAAATTTCTGAAATTTACGAAGAGTTGTACAAAACACAACCAACGTCAGACATTACATTATCTATTGAAGTTAATAGACTTGACGATTGCAGTGACGATGATTCAGATAACTCAGATAACTCAGATAACTCAGATAACTCAGCAAATTCAGCAAATTCAGCAAATTCAGACGAATCAAATGAGCCAGATTATTTTGACTCAATTGAATGCGTTATACAAATCTGATTAACATAAATCAACTAACGTAAAGCACATCCATATTGTTGAACAGCTAATTTACATACATGTTGTTGAACAGCTAATTTACATACATGTTGTTGAACAGCTAATGTACATAAACTGACAAATATTATTTTATTAATTTGATAAAAAATTGAATAACAAAACATGTTGTGATTTATACAAATAATGTTCGTTACATAACAATTATATAACTATCGATCATTATAATAATGGATGATATCATATCAATAAATGACCGTGCAACAATGGACGAATTATATGATTTATGTGAAAATTTATGCAATAGTGTATCTATTTTAAAAACATACGACAATGATGATTGTATAATAAAAATATATTCAAAAATATATAAAAGTGACACATGTTGTGAATTATTTGAACATATATATGTTATACATCATTTATATGTAATGACACATGACGTTATGAATTCAATAACATCAGAATATATAACATGCATACAATCGGATAAATGTTTATTTACTATGTTGCATATGTTATTTTTTATTGGCTTAAAAGAAGCAATATTAAGTAACATATATATGTCACAACTTGAATTATTTAAATATTCTTTAATGTTTTTCATTCATAATTCAATAAACGATCAATTATTAACAAAATGGGAAATAATAAATAAACATACATACATTTCTGCAGAAATATGGGAAGAATTATGCAGAGCAATATCGATAACAAATACGCAAAACAATTGTAAATATATTGATATCAACCATGAAACTGAAGGAGTTAAACAACTTTTGAATGCACTGGACGTATCATACAACGTATTAAATAAACTAAATATTTTGGATTTAATAAAAGATAAAAATATACCAAATTATTTGAATAAAGTAAATTGCAAAGCAAATGATAAATTAAATAAAAAATTAACGGTTGTTATTTACGGATTTAACAGCGATACTGATGTTAAAATTAGAACTTTGTTAATTTCTGAATTAGTACATAAAAAATCGTTTGCAGTATATACAGGTGTTACAAATGAAAAATTAAATGACATACGCACATCAAATATATTTTTGATGATTGAGTTACATTGTGATTTTAGTGACGTATGCTTGTTAAATAATACACTCGTCGATCAACATGTAATATTAATTAGTAACGAAGATAACGAATATAACAAAAATATTAATGCGAAAATTATCAATAACAATTTTTTTAAAATATATGCGAATGGCAACTATAATTTTGGATATAATGACACTATTAATCAATTTAACAATATTATTAGACAAATTCATGATAATTCACAAAATAAACAACCAGAAAATCATGATTGCAATATCGTGAAATATTGCAATTTTTTGTACAATGCTTTTTCATGGGATTTAATGATAGAAACAATTAAAAATAAAAATTATACTGTTGAATGTCCTTCAGAATTTAAAGATTCCGCAATGAAAAATAGAATTATTAAAATAAAATATTTAGAACATAATAGACTTTGGAAACCGATATGGACCAGACAATGTAGAGGAATAATATTGTACTTAAACGATGACGATCGTATAGTTCCGTTAAAATATCAACTGCAACGTGGGGCAGAGGTTCTAACATATACTCATTACGACGCAAATATTGATTGCAATGAAAATATAGACAACGTAAATAATGTGGAATTTGATAGTGATCAATTATTTGCAATGAAACAAATTGCAAATAATGAACCAATTTATGGAAGATTAACTTCCAAATGCGATGGAATGTTAACTGCAATAACTTATTATTTTGGTGAATATGCAAATGTTATTAATGACACAATAAATAATTCCGATAACAAATTTGCTCAAATATTTAATACTTTATCAAACGCAAATAATTTTACATGCGTGCTATCATCACAAGGTACTTTTGCCATATCTAGCGATGATATACAGTCACATATGTTAACTTCTATATTGATTCAACTGGGAATTAGTAAAAATGAATTAAAAAAACTAAGTTTGTTAGATGCGTTACAAAAATATGGAAATAATATAATTCAAGTACATTCAGAAATTGTAAACACTATATTGCAAAAAATAAGTAAAGATGATATATCTGACGTAATATCAATAACTTTAAATTTTGAAAGTGTATGTGAGAATAGAAAATCTATTTGGAGCGATACTACACATACAGAACTTGCAATATCATATAACTCATCATTCACTAAATTTTTAGGTGCAAGTGTCTGTTATACGAATGATGTGGTTTTCGTGCCACATTTCGATATCCAAATATCAAATCCATTAATTTCGCAACCACTATATTGGGACATATATCACTCGTTGGACATGTGCGATATGCTAAAAGCATTGGATGATGTTATTTTAGGAAATATAACGCAAATTGATTTTGTAAATAAGTTTAAGCCAGACAATAAAATTAGTCAGCCAGATTATGAAATTGATTTGGAAGGTTTCGTGTTTTATACAACATCGTCACATCAAGATGATAACTGTACATTTGTGAAATATTCATATAATAAAATAAAAACCGTGGCTTACTACAAATCGCACAAGTTTAAAACAGAAAATATTAAATATCTCATAAATATATCAAAAACTGCAGGTGATATATTTCCATTATCTGCAAGAGTTGCTGATTTTTTTACAAATACTGCAGATAATTTAATTAATTGTTTAACAGAAATAAATTATGAACTTGAAAGGGATATTTCGTGCAATCCTATGTACATGAACTTAACACCATCTGCTAAAAAATCTTACGTTAAACAAAATAACAGTGTTCGATGCAAAATGAATATAAATGGATCTGACGTGTTTGATACAATAGCCCTCAACATATTTTCAAAATATTTTAGTACCCTTTCCAAAATTGATACAAATGATCAATCACGCTCAGTATGCACATCCATCAAAAAAATGATAATGAGTATTGAAAGTTGGAAATATACTGAATATGAATTAGAAGAAATAGTTAATAGATACGTGGATGACATTGAAAATAATCACTTAAAAATACTTATGAATGCATGTTTGCATATTTAGAGAAATTTTGCATAAATTTGGTTTATTGGTAATATTACATATATATGATCAATGAAATAATACATATAAGCAGTAATACAGTATTAAGTATTATATCATATACTATTAAAATGTCCGGAATTGTCTATTTAATACAACCTCTTGAACATCAACACAGTAATATTTATAAAATAGGTTATTCGCAACAAGAAAATTTAAAAAGATGTACTGGTGGATATCAGAAAGGTACTGAATTTGTTGCAATTTCACAACATCCCAATCCTATTGAATGTGAGAAAATACTGATAGATCATTATACTGAAAAATATACGTTACATCATGGCAAAGAATATTTTAGTGTCGATGTTGATAGAAAAACCTTAGTTAATGAATTCAGCAACATTATAACAAATTATATGTATTATCAAGATGCAACAAATACAACAAATGCTAAACATGCCGAACCCGTTGAACAAGTGGATCATGTTAAAAAAGTAGAAAATGTTCATAACACAATTATGAACAATAGTAAATTATCAAAATACAGTTGTGTTGCTTGTAAATATTTTACCGACGATATGAGTAACCATTTAAAACATTCCAAAACAAAAAAGCATATAGATGCTATGATTTTATACGATAAAACAAAATATAGATGTAGAGGATGTGATGAGCCATTTAATAACACCACGTCAAGATGGAGACATGAAAAAAAATGTAATATACTAAATACTCATGAAATAGTAAGAGAAAACACCGAAAATAAAAACATAATGAAAACTCAATCAATTAATGAATTAAGCGAATATAAAAAAATAATAAAGAGTCAACAAACTCAAATATCTAATTACGAAAAAATGTTAGCTGGTTACTTAGATATTTTTAATAATTTAAATAATTCAAACCATTTAAAATAATAAAAAACTTATTTATTTCACTGGTACTAAAAAAGTATCAATGACAATGAAATTTATATATGACATGAATGTATTTTTGCCAGTTTATTTCTTTATTTCAGCTGAGAAATATTTCAAATATATTTACACACAATTGTTGTGTGTTTTTTTTTTTCTTTCTTAGACTTTTGAAAAATTATAAAAAAAAATATTTTAAAGTAATGAGGATAAACAAATGAAAAATAAAAAAACACAAAAAAATAAAAAGTATTTGTTTTAAAAAGTGATATATGTAGACCGTTATAATAAATCATTGTTACTTTTTTGTATTTTGCGTTATATATTGGGAAGCGATGATTTATGACATAGTTAAAGCAATCAATTGGTATTTTTTAAAAAAAGTGCTACATATTTTTATTTTTATAATACAATGGTCGTTTATGTATCATGATCACTTTTTTTAAGTAAATGTTAATACGGTTATAAGGTTGCCATATATGTACAAATAAACTACCAACTTAAAAAAGAATGTATATCAAAACATTTAGATATTTACATATTGTAATTATTGTCACATTACTTACAAAAAAAATACGGAATTGTATTTTTGTAACAAGCATGTACAAATATATGGTACATCAACAGTACGTAAAATTGGAAAATATATTATGATAATATAATAATATAAATTCGTATGGACAAAACAGAAAAGTATTATTGCAATGCTTGTAAATATTTTACGGACGATCAAAGCAATATGAACAAACATAAAAAATCTAATAAGCACATGACCATCATGCATAAAAAAAATCTTAATAACGATAAAATTATAAAAAAAGTTAAAATACTTAACTGTATATATTGTGATAAAATTTTTGTTAATAACTCAGCAAAATGGAAACATGAACAGAAATGTAATACATATAACAATGCAAGTACTAATAACGCGAACGTTATGAATAATATAAATAACATGACCACTAACAATGGCAGCATGAACGATGGCAATTTGAAAGATGTGATAGAACTCATTGTTAAAAATAAAGATAATGAAATTGCCGAATACAGAAATTTAATAAAGGAGCTGGTTTCGTGCAATAAAAATGTTACAGAAGCATCTAATAAAACAGCTGATGTTGCTACTAAATCTATGAGTATTTTAAAATATGCAACGGTAAATATGAATGATGCTCCTCCATTAACAGAAATTAATAAAAAAGAAGCAATAAGTATATTAGGGTATAGAGGTGAAGATGAAAATTTAAGTAATGAGCAGCAAGAATATGAAAATGAAATGTATGTTCAATCAGTCATTGCGCACTACATAAATAAAAATTTGGTGAATTTTTTAAGTGTTATGATAGCTGCATATTTTAGAAAGCCAGAAGACGATGTTAAAAAGATGTCAAGTGTATGGGCGGTTGATGTGGCACGATTATCATTTATTATAATGAGCACAATAAGTAAAGATGGAGAAAAGGAATGGAGAAGTGATAAAACAGGAAAATTATTTACATCTATGGTCATTAAGCCAATGTTATCTGCTCTAGATGGTATATTGAAGGCATATATCAAGTACAAAGAAAAAATGCATACTAAAAAAAACTTAACGATTGACGATATGAACAAAATAATGACATTGAGACAAGGTTGTGTAGATTTGGCTAAAGATATACGATATCAACGACTAGAAAAACCACTATTAAAAACGGTGGCTCCTAGTTTTCAATTCGATGATTATCTTAAAAAGTAATGCTTTTGGGTTTTCAGAAATGGTTCGCTGCAAATTAAGAAAAATTGAATAAGAGTTAACCTACGTTGGTTTATATTTAACAAATGCATTAAGTTAATTAAATAATTTAATATGGCAAAAAT
>Ga0209142_1001776_pt1 | contig 11385 bp, 8 predicted proteins | sample SaaInlV_120m_DNA_FD_184678 | JGI IMG/M metagenome (GOLD analysis project Ga0209142, IMG submission 184678) | Marine microbial communities from expanding oxygen minimum zones in the Saanich Inlet - Saanich Inlet SI074_LV_200m_DNA (SPAdes) (version 2) | ecosystem: Environmental > Aquatic > Marine >... | reverse complement strand
GTTCTTCATTATTTGATTCTATTTTAAATATTCTATCTGGATATTTAAAATTTAACTTTTCTGTTATTTCTAATGAAACTATATTAATAAATATAATGATTATTATTAACAGAATACTTATAGATAAACTTTTTATCCCTATCTCTCTATTTATTTTCATCTGCTTTACTTTTTATTGTATTTATTTGTAATTTATATAATTCTTGAATCTTTAATAAATTATTTTTATATTCTATTTTTATTTCTTTAATCCTATCTTTATAATCTTTTGTTATTTGATTTTTTGTTATATCATATTCTTCACTTATAATTAAATAATTATTATTTAATTCTTCTGCTTTTGTTTTAAGTTTCAATATTTCATTTCTTTTTTTGATTAATTCAAGATTATCATCAACTTCTTTTTTGATTCTTTCTTTTTCTTTTAATAAAGAAACTTTATCATATTTATATTCTTTTTTTATCTTTCTTAATTCTTCTTTTATATTTATACCCTTATTATATTTTTTCAAAAAACCTATAGATTTTTCAAATTGTAAGGTTTTATTGTTTATATCTTTTTCTATTTGTTCTATTTTTATATATTTCAATCTCTCTTTTTCTACTTCTAATTCATTTATTCTAATCTTTTTTTGATTTAATACACTTTTTAATTGGTCAACTTCCTTTATTGTATTTGCATTTATTGCAATCATTGATAAAGAAGTCATTATTAATTTTTTTATCATACTTAACCTTTTTTTCTTATATTATAATATTAATACTTTTTAAAAGTTTTCTTTTTTTAATTTATTAAGATTGATCACATTATCCACTTCTTTCTTTAAATTATCATTATGTGATACTAAAAAAATCTGTTCTATTTTTATTATTTGTTTTGCTCTGTCTAATGTTTTAAGAAAAGAATCTTTATTTGTAGTTGATAATGCACTATCTGTTTCATCCAACCAAATGATTCCAAAATTATATTTTTGTGCTAAAGCTAATGATATACCTCTTGCAACTATTGATTGTTCTGCTCCTGATAATAATGATATATCATTTACTTCATTTTTTCCATTTGAAGCAATAATATTAAATTTAGTAGCAGTTGCTTGTTCTATTTTTACTTTTAAATCTTTTAAAGAACCTGATTCGTTTTGAATTAATAAATTAACTGTATCTGTTATATTTGAAAAGAAATTTGTTACTTGTGCTGTTTTTATTCTATTACTATAATTTTTTAGTTTATTAAAACTATATATATCTTCTTCTATTTTTATTTTTTCCTCTAATAAAACATTATATCTTTTCAATTCTCTTTCAAAATGTTCTTGTTGATTAATTAAGAATTGATTCTCTTTATTTAGATTCTCTTGTTCTTTTTCAAGTTCAGAAAATTCTTTATTTATGTTTTCTTTCTCTTCTTTATCAAAATTTAAATCATTTAAATCTTTATTATTTTTTTCATATTTTTTTTCTATTGCTGATATCTCTAGTATTTCTTTTTCAAGATTGTTTTTTTGTACTATTAACTGATTTACTTCTTTTTCTATATCATGCAAATTTTCTAATTTTTTGTTTAACTCTTCTAATTCTACTAATGGTTCTTTTTTTAGATATTCATATTTACCTAAACTAATTTTATATTCTATTTCATTTTCATTTAATATTATTAGTTTTAGTAAATTATTTAATTTGTTATTATTCAAATCTAAAATTGAAGTTTTAATACTTTTTTTAAATTTTTCTATTTGTTCTTTATTGTTTTTTTGTTTTTCTTTTTTTGTTATTTCATCTTCTATGTTTTTTATTTCATTTTGTTCTTTTATATATTTGTTTATTCCTGCTTGTTTTAAATCTTCAATAAATAATTTTTTCTTTAATTCTTCGTTTGTTCCTTCTATTCTAGAAAATTGAATTTTTTGTTTTGTTTTATTTAAAATATTTTCATTTTCTTCTATTTTTATTCTTAACTTTATTTCTGTTTCTATATCTTCCAATTCTTTTAATTCTTTATTATTATTTATTTCTTTTAATTCTTTTTCTTTTATTGAAATGTTAAATTCTATTTCTTTTACTTCTTCTAATATTTTTTTTGTTTCTTCTATATTTAATTCATCAATTTCTTTTTTTAATGATATTATGTCTTTTTCTATTTGATTGACATCTAATTCTTGACCACAAGTAACACACTCTTGTTTTGTTGATAAACTTTGTTTTTTCTCTAATACTTGTTTCTTTTGTATTTGATTTTCCAAATATTCTATTGTTTGTTTGTTTATTATTAATTCTTTTAATTTTTTTATTTCTTTTATTAAGTATTCTTGTTTTTCTCTTTTTTCCTGTTCTTTTTTTAATAAATCAAGATTGAAGTCTGTTTTTATTATTTTTAATATGTTTTTTTCATCTTCCTCTAATTCTTTTATTTGGTCTTCTATTACTTTATTTCTATTATTTATTTCTATCTGTTCTTTTACTTTATTTTTGTCAATTGATTCTTGATTAAAGTCTTCTTTTGTTAATGATTCTATTGACATATCAAATAAACTTTCTATTTGATTAATAGCTTTTTGTTCTTGTTCTATTTTTTTTAATAAATCAAGATTGAAGTCTGTTTTTATTGTTTTTAATATGTTTTTTTCATCTTCCTCTAATTCTTTTATTTGGTCTTCTATTACTTTATTTCTATTATTTATTTCTATCTGATTTTCTATTTCACTTTTTTTGTATTTTAATTGGTCTTCTTCAACAACTTCAATATCTTCTATTTTTATTTCTTTTATCACTTCTATGTATTTTTTTATTTGTTGTTGTTTTTGATTTAAACTATTAATTTCATTCATTGAAATTTGTTCTTGCTTCTTTATTATCTTTTCTATTAGTATTTTCTTCTTATTTTCAACAATATTCATTGGTTCTTTTGTTTTTAAAATTTCCATAGTATTCTCTTGTTCTTCAGTCAATATATTATATTTTGTTTCTTTTTTATCTATTATTAATTTTTCTTGTTTCTTTTGAATATATTTTTCTTCTTTTTCTTTTATATCTATTTTTACAAAAAATTTTTTCCTTTCTTCATATTTATTATATTCTTCTTCCCAAGTTCCCATTTCTGATATTTGATCTATATAAACCTTTTGTTTTGTTTTTGCTTCTTTTTCTTTTTGTGTTACATTGTCTTTTACTTTATCATATATACTTAAATCATTTAAAAATGAATTAATTATATTCATTCTTTCTTTTGGTTTTGCTTGGACTATATCTTGAACACCTTGTTTTAAAAACAATGAAGTTTTAAATTTTTCAAAAGAACCAAATAGTTTTTCTATTTGATATACATACTCTGTAATATTCCCCTTTGAAGTTTCTTCAGTCATTACATTATTAATATATATATACCCTTTTGTTTTATTTTCTTCCCATATTATATCTATTTTTATTTCTTTTTCATTGTTGTCAAACACTATTGTTTTTCTTGCTGGATATGTAATACTATCTTTTATATCTCTACTTACCATTTCTGTATATGGGTTTAATGATTCTAAAATTGTTGTTTTTCCTAAACCATTTTCCCCATACAATAATATATATTGTTCATTACTATTAATATCAACTTCAAATACACCATGTTTTGATATTTTATTTATTCCTATAAAATTTTCTAGTCTGATACTTTTAATCTTCATTTTTTCTACCTTTTTTTTTCTTTAATCAATTATTAAATTAATAATACTATAAAATAACTTAATAATTGATTAAAAAAAAATATATTTATAAATGTATGTATAATTAAAGTATTAATAATGATTAAAGGAGATAATATGAAATTATCAAAAATATGTATTAGTGCTGTTTTATCTACTACCTTTTTATTTGGTTCTGTTTCACCAATTATGTTAGAAACAAAAGGTATAGACATAAATAAAAAAGTTTATGAAGACAAAGGTTTAAAAATATCTATAAAAAAAGGTCTTTATGTTGAAGAAAAAAATCAAGTAAATTATTTACTAACACTTGATTCTAAAATTAGTAAAACAATTGAAATTGGAAAAGAAGTTATTGAACTAGGTGAAAATAAAAAATCTGAAATAGTTGTTCTTGAGGTAGAATTACAAAAATTTATTGACCAAATTGAGTTTGAACAAAAAATAAGTAGTAGGTTAAAAATAATTGAAAGAGATTATGAGTTAAAAAATTCTATTATGAAAAAAGAACACACTAAGAATATTAATGAAATTAAAACTGTTGCTAAAAATAAATTATTAAAAATTTTAACTTATACAAAGAAATTAGAAAATAATTTTGTTAATTTACAAAATGACCTTAAGATTTTAAAAGATAATACTGTTGCTAAATCTATTCTTGACACGAAGATTCAAACTATTAGTTCTTTACAAAATGACCTTAAGATTTTAAAAGATAATACTGTTGCTAAATCTATTCTTGACACGAAGATTCAAACTATTAGTTCTTTACAAAATGACCTTAAGATTTTAAAAGATAATACTGTTGCTAAATCTATTCTTGACACGAAGATTCAAACTATTGCTTCTTTACAAAATGATATTAAAACTTTAAAAGATAATACTGTTGCCAAATCTATTCTTGACACGAAGATTCAAACTATTGCTTCTTTACAAAATGATATTAAAACTTTAAAAGATAATACTGTTGCCAAATCTATTCTTGACACGAAAATTCAAACTATTGCTTCTTTACAAAATGACCTTAAGATTTTAAATAATGTTAATAAAATTATGAAACAAAAAATACAATATGTTAAGACACCACAAGAATTATTAGAAGAATTGAATACAAGAGTTAACTCATTACCACATAGTTATGATAAAGAGTTATTAACTTATACTATTGAAGATATGAAACAAATATTCTAAGTAGTACTATGACATTAAATAATATTTTAAAACAGGAATATAATAATATTAAAGAAAGAGAAATTATATTTATAGTTCGTTCTTTCTTATTTAATAAAAAAATTATTAGAAATGAAAACTTAGTTACTGAAAATGGTAATTTTAGATTTGAAGATTATGATAATCCACTTGATTTTATAAAGACAGAATATTTTTTAAAAAATAACAATTCACTTAGTGATGAACAATTTGAATATGTATCTTATATAGAAGAAATAATTTCTTCTGTGAATGAAAGTTTTAATACTATCATTAAGATATATATAAAATCTTATACAGATAATGGAAAAATAGATATTTTTATTAAAAAATATAATGTAAAAGTACCTGAAAATAACTTTCATTCTTCTGATATTGAGGAAAAAGAATTAATTCTATTCATTTTATCAAAAAAAGCATTATTACAAATTGCAAAAGATTATCAGGAATTATTATTCAAGGATATCAACTCTAAACCTTTAACTATTTTAGTATCAGAATACCAAAATATAGTTACTAATATTATGAATTCAGAAAAGTTCAAAGAAAAAATCATCAATAGAAAGAAAGAAAATACACCTATAAAGGAAATAGAAATTAATCTAATTAATAAAATAAATAAATTGATTTCTATTGAGTACTTCTTGAACCCTTCTATTATTATTGATATTGAAGAACTATTTGATATTAAATTATTTTCAATTGGTTTAGAAAAGATATGTATTTCTTTAGTAGATAAAAAAATATTATCTATTGAAGATTTAGATTTATTTTTTAGAAATGAAAAAACACATCTATTAGAAAAATTTCATTCTATTAAATTTTAATTAACCATCTATTCCACTTTTTGGAATAGTGTTTTTCTCTTTAACTTTATTGATAAATAAGGGGTGGTGGAAGTTTTTTTGACTAGATGGAAGAGTGGAATAGAGAAAAAATAAAATAAGTGTAAATAAAATATATTCTTTAAGAAATAAAAAAAAACCTATTCCACTATTCCACTTTACAACATTATTAAAAATATTTCCTTTACCTAAAGGCTTCGCAATGGTTTTTATTAAAAAAAATGGTCTTCCACTACCTATTCCATTACTATTCCATTATTATTCCCCTTTATTTAAATATATATAATTACTATTAAGTATATATTAAGTTTTTTTTTGTTATTATTATTGATGAATTATAATGTAGCAAAAAAGTAAGGGTTATAAATGAATATATTAGTTATAGAAGATGATATTAAAATACAAAAGATACTTAATAAAGGTCTCTCTGATAATAATAAAGTTACTATAGTCGGTAATGGAATTGAAGGTGAAGAACTTTTATTATATAATAATTTTGATGTTGTTGTATTAGATTGGATGTTACCTGATAAAAATGGATTAGAAATATTAAAAAACATTCGTGAGAAAAAAAACACTACTCCTATACTTATGTTGACAGCCAAGACAGATATAAATCCAAAACTTGAAGCATTAAGTGAAGGTTGTGATGATTATCTATCTAAACCTTTTTCATTTGCTGAATTAGAATTACGATTATTATCACTTTATAGACGTTCAAAAACTAATGGTCAAGATATAGTAAATATTAAAGATATTGAAATAGATATAACAAATAAAAAAGTCTCAAAACTTGATACTATTTTAAAATTAACACAAAAAGAATATGAATTATTATTATTTTTATATAAACATAGTAATAGTTTAATATCTATTGATGATATTGAGAAAAAATTATGGACTAATATTTCAAATAATACAAGTAATGTTATACAAGTTACCATTTACCATTTAAGAAAAAAAATAGGTAAGGATATTATTTCAAGTATAAGAGGAATGGGTTATAAATTAAATGTTTAACAGTCTTAAATTTAAGGTATTATTAGTTTTTAGTGTATCCACACTTTTTATTCTTAGTTTACTTGTTTATAGTTTATATTATTTTATTGAAAGTAACACTAAACTTACAATTGAAAATAATTTATATAATAAAGCTGTTATTATAAATAAAAGAATAATCTCAAATAGAGGTGAAAAAATATTTGATGATAATGAATTAAAAGGTATTGAGGGAGCAATCATTTATGAAAATAAAATTATTTATACAAAAGGTACAAGAAATTTTAATGCTTATCAACATTTAATAAAAGAAAAGGATAAATTTTTTATTTTTGACGATGAAAAAGGAAATGTAGATGGACTTTATATATTAAGAATAGATAAACCATTTAATGGTTCTATCTTATTTTATCAAAAAAATGTTGATAAGGAAATACAAGAAGAAATTGGTGAAATAAAAAAAATATTATTATTTATATTACCTTTAATTTTTGCTTTATTTTTATTTAGTGCCGAATATATTATTAATAAAATATTTAAAAATATACGTAAAATTACTGAAACTGCCAACTCTATATATATCAATAAACTTGATACTGAAATTGAAACTTTAGTTGAAGATAATGAATTAAGTAAATTAACTAACTCCTTTAACAATATGTTGAAAAGGTTAAGAGAAGGTACCAAAGATTTAGAAAGTTTCAATAACAATGTATCACATGAATTAAAAACACCTATAACTATTATTAAAGGTGAAATTGAATTATCAAAAAAAAATGAAAATATTACATTGACACAATATAAAAATACTATTAATAGTATTGAAGAAGAAATTGATAACATCACTGTTATTATAGATGAATTACTTCTTTTAACGCAATATAATGTTAATAATGTTAAAGATAATTTTGATCTGATTCCACTTCATTTATTAATCGAAGAAGTTGTTGAAAAAATGAATATTAAATATAATAACAATAACATTACTATATTTACTTCATTAGATTCTTGTTTTGTTGAATGTAATGAAGTATTAGTAAATAGTTTATTCTTAAATATAATAGATAATTCTTTAAAATATAGTTCTACTGAAAGAGAAAACATTGTAGAGATATCTTTATTAGAAAATGAAGAAAATATTGTTTTTGTTATTAATGATACTGGTATTGGTATTTCAAATATAAATTTAAAAAACATTCATAAAAGATTTTTTAGAGGTGATAAATCTAGAAATAAAAATATTCAAGGTTATGGATTAGGTTTGAGTATTGTTGAAAAAAGTATTAAACTACATAATTGGAAATATTTTATTACTTCTGTTGAAGGAGAAGGAACTAAAACAGAAGTAATTATACCTAAAAATACAACCCTTAGTTAGAAACTAATAGAAGAATGATTATTTTAATCTTTTTCTATCATTCTAATATTATCATATATATCCAGTCTATCATAGTAATATTCATAATAAGGTTTTATTTGTTTTAACAAGTTATTTGAGATATCTGTAATCAAATCTTTTGACTCTTTTGAAAGTTCTATTTCATATTCTTTTACATCTTTAAAATATGTTTTATAAACTGTATTTTTTATAAAATCTTTATATAAATCTACAAACATATCTATAGATAAAAATCTTTTTAATTTTGCAACTTGTATTTCTGCATCAATTGCTTCTGTAAATTGTTGTGTTTGATTATCCTGTTTTATTCCTTTTATTTTATTTCTTAATTTCTTTTTTATTATTTCTGTGATTTCTTCTTTTACCTCTGGATCAAGTGATTTTTGCTCTTGAATTTTTTCCATTAAAGCTACTAACTCTTTATTCCAAATAGGTCTAATCTCTTTTTTTCCACCTGGTTTTGGTATTTCTCTTGTTTGGTTAAAAGATATAAACATATTAAAAAATAATATTTCAATAAAATCTATTGTCTTTAGAATTATTATATTTTCTACATTTAAATATGTATTTGTAAATGGACTATTTTGTTCAAACCCTTTATGCTCTATTGCTTGGTTTTGTAATAATGGCATCATAGCAGTTAAATCGCCCAAAGTATCATAAACTAATTTTGAAATTTCATAAGTTTTTTTTAAACATTTCATTTTTGGTAATAATAATGCCATAGGTAAAATATTTACTTTTTTATCTTTTTCTATTGCCATAATCCAATTTGAAGCATTTACTATTAATTTAATTTCATTTTTGTCAAAGACTATATCAAAACTTTCAAAAAAATTTAAAAAAACATGTTTTGGATAATTTTTATAATACGCAGCAATACACATTATTTTCATACAATTTTCTTTTTGTTCTTCAAAAGAGTATTGATTTAGACTATCTGTTCTATAATTACAAAATTTTACTTTGTCTATTCCTGTTTCAACGTTATTTATAATATTTAGTTTCTCTATATAACCTAATTGATTAGCATTAAATTGCCATTTAAATAAGAAGTCAAGACATTCTTCCCAAGAATCAATCATTTGAGATTTTGCAAGTTTTTTTTGCCAATATTCATTTGTTACACCTGCCAAAGAACCTGCACCTGGAGAATCTATCTTATCTACCATTATCTTAAATGCTGGAGTTGATTGAAAGTATATTTTTTTTGGATCCGTTCTTTGTGACATAGTCAATTCTTTTACTCTTTTTACTATTTCTTTTTTTATCTTTTTTAATTTCCCTTCCTCTATTTCTTTTTCTTTTGTACTTTTCATTGTGTGTGCTTTTGCATATGTTTCTCTTAATTTTTTTGTTAATTCAGATATTTTATTTGTCCCCCCCTTTCCTATTTTAAAATATTTCATTGTAAATATAGATATTATATTAAAAATTAAAATAGTTAAAAATGAATGAAACAATGTAGTAGTTAGAATTGCTTTATTATCTCCACCAAAACTTGTTGTCATATTAATAGGGTCAAGTCCTATTAACATAGTTAAAAAACCAAAATTGAAAATAATTATATAATCTGCCCAAAAATCTCTTATTATTAATAGTGTATAATTCGTATTATTTATCAACCTTTCAAATGGTGTTCCTCTAAATACTTCTAAGTTCACCCCTTCTGATATTATTAAAATAAAAAAACTAGTTATTATTAATGGAAAAATTATACTAATAAATATAAATAAAATTGCTTGCCATTTAAAAGAAGTTAAATATATTTTTATTTTTTTTAAAATATCTACTTTCTTTGATTGATTTTCAATTTTTGCACGTAATTCTGACTCTGAAAGTTCTTCTTTTTTTAATGATTCCCCAGAATTTTGTCTTCCCATATTTTCAGTCATATCATTAACCTTTTATTATACTTGTTTCTCTAAATAAATAAGATACCATTTGCATAAATAAAATATCATAAATCTTTAAATCATTTGGGATATTATCATTTGAATTAATATTCATACTTTTATTTATATATATTGAAATTATACTTTTATATAATTTAAACAATTTCTCCCTATAGACTTTTACGTTTACTTCGTCTGTATCTAAACCTTCTTCTAATTCTTTTTTAAATTCTGTTACAATACCTCGATCTAATAGAAGAACTATTTCCCTAACTTCTTCTTCACTATCTATTATTATATTATTTATTTTTGGTTGCTCTTTTGATAACAATGATAATACTACTTGTAATTTATTTGCTAATGGTTTTAATGAAACTAATTCAGGTATTTCTATTTTCCATTTTTCACATCTTCTTTCTATTTCAAAACACTTGGATTGAAAAGATCCATCACAATTTACACATTTATTTTTTTCAAACGGTTTATTTTCTTCTTCTTCTAATTCTTCAGTTTGGGAAACAAGAGAAGAATCTTCAGCTGCAATTTGCCTTGCCATTTCTTCTTCTATTTTGGCATCTTCTGCTATTCTTTCTTCCATTGTCATTTCTTCAGATACTTCTTCTTCTAATTCTTCAGTTTGGGAAACAAGAGAAGAATCTTCAGCTGCAATTTGCCTTGCCATTTCTTCTTCTATTTTGGCATCTTCTGCTATTCTTTCTTCCATTGTCATTTCTTCAGATACTTCTTCTTCTAATTCTTCAGTTTGGGAAACAAGAGAAGAATCTTCAACTGCAATTTGCCTTGCCATTTCTTCTTCTATTTTGGCATCTTCTGCTATTCTTTCTTCCATTGTCATTTCTTCAGATACTTCTTCTTCTAATTCTTCAACTTCCTCTCCTTCTTCTTCTAATTCTTCAACTTCCTCTCCTTCTTCTTCTAATTCTTCAACTTCTTCTTCTAATTCTTCAACTTCTTCTTCTAATTCTTCAACTCCCTCTCCTTCTTCTTCTTCTTCTTCTACAACTCTAGTATCATCAGGTGAAGTTTCTTCTAAAAGTTCATTTAATTCATTTATTTCAGACAACACTTCTTGCTCTTCACTAATATTGTTGGTCTCTTTTTTTTCTAATACAGATATATCATCCCATTCATCTTTTGGCATATTAAAATCCTTGTTTTATATTAAATATTATAATAAAAATAAATACTTTTTTAATATTCAATTATTTTTTTGATTTATATTCTTTTAAGTCTTTTTTTGGTATAATATTTATATATTAAAACAAAGGAAATATAATGGGTAGTAATTATGATGCTTCTTCTATACAAGAATTAAAATATCCTGATAATTG
>Ga0209142_1001775_pt1 | contig 11385 bp, 6 predicted proteins | sample SaaInlV_120m_DNA_FD_184678 | JGI IMG/M metagenome (GOLD analysis project Ga0209142, IMG submission 184678) | Marine microbial communities from expanding oxygen minimum zones in the Saanich Inlet - Saanich Inlet SI074_LV_200m_DNA (SPAdes) (version 2) | ecosystem: Environmental > Aquatic > Marine >... | reverse complement strand
ATTCTCACACCTGGAGTTAGACGATAAAATTTCAAACAGCTCAATACTCAAACATCCAAAATTCACAGAAGAGAGCGCCGGATTCTTTAATGATTTTTATCTGTTATATAAAAGAATAGTGAGAACCAAAAAACCAATCTCTATGGTCGAAGCAATAAGTGAATCAAAAATCTATAAATATATTACCGATATTTTAGCTAATCAAAGAGCGTTAGACAGAAACAAGAAAATCAATGAAGAGGTAAAAGAGAGGGCACTTTTAAATATTAAAAGAAAAGTTTCCCTTATTAAAGACCTTACAAAAAATTATACTGACAATCAACGCTTTCTCAACGCCATGATACTCGGTTCGAGCGAACTTACAAAGGGCGAGGGGGTTAACCTCCTGACTGTTCATGCCAGTAAGGGCCTGGAGTTTAAAGACGTTTACATCCTGGATTTAATGGATGGCCGTTTTCCCAATAGGAAGCTGGCTAACAAAGGTGGCAGTATAGACGAAGAGAGAAGGCTTTTTTATGTAGCGGTAACAAGAGCAAAAGATGGCCTATGGCTCTCCTACGCGAAAGTAGACAAAGTCAAAAAGCTAAGATTCTATCCATCACTTTTTTTATACGAAGCAGGACTTATAAATAACAGAGAAGAGCACCAGAAACTTTTAGAGGAAAAATATAAATAATATTCAATGCTGATTTATTGACGTCGGGTTCTTTCTAACTGAATCATTAATTTAGTTTACCAACTTCATCCACTCAATTGACTTAATGTCCTCACGATTTTTCCCAGATGATATGCATTGTGGTCTGCGACAAGCAGTACTTCTCTCAAATAAGTATGGCCCTCTCCATGGGGGATTAGTGCCGTTAAGTCAAATTTAGGGTTCTTTACCAGTGCAATCACTTCATCCAGATCGCTAAAGAATTGTGAAACCGTATTTGACAGAATTTCTTCTGTCATTTCATCATTATCGGATGGCCAGAATCCATCCGGCCATTCAGGAGATACCCATGCGGGATCGAGTGTGTACCGTAAAATATCTTCCTGGGCGAGCCGCATATGCACAAGCTCTTCGTATACAGAACGTGTTATTCCTAGAGGACGTTTATTGCAGAGTTCTGGCTTGAGATCATTCAGTACTGCTTCCAATGAGCTATGTGCCTGACCGCCTTTTAATAATTCGATTAATTCCTTTCGTAATGCCTTATCATCCATGGTTATCTACTTGTTAATATATAATTATATAAATTGGTTAATTTTCAAATTAGTTAGCTATTTGCTTAAATGCGAGGACTGACCCCTTGTACTTTACTACTTATTCACTATTCAACATAATTTGGTTTCTTCAATAGATGAGGATAGTCCTTTTTTATCTCTTCCAAAAGACTAGGCTTTAGGTTTTGAACATTATAAAGTGTTTCTACTACGGAAAGTTGTTTCACTGTCAATTGTTCGGTATTCTTTAAGTTTGCATTAATAAGGTTTGCACCAAATAAATCTGCTTGTAGAAGGTCAGCTCCTTCCAAATCTACACCCTCAAGAAATGCATGCCGTAAATTTGCGTTGTATAGATCAGCTCCCCGTAAATCAGCACGGTAAAGATTTGCTTTTTCAAAATTAGCAATGTCGGAATTTTGTATTGTACCATTCCCTGAGTGCGTATTAATTTCAGCCTCAAAAGAAGCATTCTGTAATTTGGCATCTGAAAGGTCTACACCACTAAGATGCCTTTTCCAATTTTCAAGAGTTTCCCTCATCAACACAACAATGTCATCATAATTTTCATTATTATTTATGAAAGAACGCCATATAGAAACAGGGTTTAATATATTTGGCTTGTATGGACAATCCATATTTTGTATACGTGTTATTCTACTTAGAGTTTTTATTACTACTTCATCATTGGAACTTCCTAATTGTGCAAAAATAGCATTTGCCCTATTTTCGATTATATCAACATGGTTTTCATATCTTTGAGACGCTACTCCAAAAGCAGCCACATAAATACCTATTAACCAAAGAGGCAATGTAGGTAATGGATGAGGTTTCTTGGCAGGTTTAATCTTCCTGTAAATATATTCAAAACCAGAATAATAAAATGTCCCTTTGATAGTTTTAATCATAGTAAGTTTCTCCGTAAAATTCTAAATAATAAATTATATCCCATAGTAATATTGCTCGCATTTGCTTCTCGAATGAAATTTTATTTATTATAGTGCTTTATATATGGCCTAACGATTAGTTTACCAATGCCGTATTTTAGCATTTGGTCAAATGATTGGTTATGTTTGTCTTTGGTATACCCTTATTCATTAATTCAAGGTTTGATAATCATATAGTAGGCATCTGCAAGTTAACAATATATCATAATGTTGCAATTAATTATATTGTTAACACTTTTTTAAGGAGGTGCCGTAATGAGTTATTATGTAGGAATTGATTTGCATTCGGATAACAACTTTATCGGAATTATAGACAAGAAAGATTGTCGTATTCTGAGCAAAAAGCTTCCGAACGATTTGGACATGGTATTAAATACATTAAAGCCATTTAAGAGAAAGATAAAAGGGGTAGTGATAGAGTCTACATACAATTGGTACTGGTTGGTAGATGGGTTAATGGACAAAAAATACAAGGTACACCTTGCCAACCCCTCCCAGATGCAACAGTATTCCGGGATGAAATATACTGATGATAAGTGGGACTCGTTCTGGTTAGCACATATGTTAAGATTGGGAATTCTGCCAGAAGGATATATTTATCCGATCTGTATAGTCACTCGCATGGCGCTCGGGTCGCTTTTCAGTGTTGCCCTATCCTCCAGCAAGTAAAACAAAGTAACAAGTATTATATTTGTGTAAAACAAAATACTAAAACTTCAATCTAAAATCCCTGTTATCATTAAAAATGATAACACGAAAAAAAATCTTTTTTTTCGTGCAAGGGAGGTTTTTTGTGCTTGACAAAAGCCTACTAATGGGTGACCCTCTATTCTTTCTAAACATATAATCTGTAGATATCCTGTCTGTTGAATGATACCCATGGGGGTAAAGGGTTAATATAATATGAAGTTCACTAAATCTACTATTTTTCATCGGCTATACGTTGCTGTTATGGTGGTGATTTGTATTGGAATATTATTGTCTATTGCGATGTTCAATTTTGTGCGAAACGAAGAATATCGTAATATACAATCCGACTTTAATCTAGCAGCATTGAACAGGGTTAATTTAATACAAAAAGAGATAGAAAAGAATATAGAAGTACTTCGTTCTCTTTATCGGCTGTACAAAAGCAGTGAATTTGTGACAAGGGAAGGATTTCTAACATTTTGCAAGTCTTCCATTTTGCACCATAATGATATTCAGGCACTGGAGTGGGTACCTCGTATTCCTCACAGCCAACGGAGGGATTATGAAAGGAACGCACAGATCGACGGATATCCAGGTTTCCGAATCACCAAACGAGAGGAACAGGGCAAGATGGTTAGTGTAGATGAAAATGAGGAATATTTCCCCGTCTATTATTTGGAACCATATAAAGGCAATGAGCTTGCCTTAGGCTTCGATGTATCAACTAATCCAGTGAGCTTGGAAGCCCTGAATAAAGCACGTGATACCGGAGAAATGATAGCTACAGGAAGAATCACACTGGTACAGGAGCCAGGTAGCCAATATGGTTTTTTAGCATTTGTGCCAGTCTATCGTAATGACGTGATAACAGATACTATTGAAAAGAGACGAGAGAATCTGATCGGATTTACGTTAGGAGTATTTAGGATTAGAGATATTGCAGTACAATCATTAGCTTATTTGGAAGCAACAAGTATAGATATCCATATTTTTGACAAGTCGAGTTCTCAGGAGGAACAATTCCTTTATACGCATATATCTCGATTTAGACGTGATATAGATCAAACAATTACTCAACAGGGAGCGAAGGGTAATGATGGAATGTATGCTTCTCATACATTCCATGTAGCTGATCGGAAGTGGGAGGTGCGATGTACAGCTCTTCCAGAGTTCATTGAACAGAGAAGGACTTGGTTTCCACTGATGTTTTTGTATGGAGGTCTCTTGATCACGGGCTTGCTTTCAGTGTACTTGTGGAGTAGGATTAGTAAAACCATACAAGCTGAAGAATTCGTATCAAAGCTTACTCTTGAAATTCACGAGCGCAAGAGAGCAGAAGAAAGTATGGCAGGTTTTGCCTATATTATTGAAGAGTCATTGAACGAAATATACATATTCGATGCTAAAACCCTCAGATTTATTCAAGTCAACAAAGGTGCAAGGCTGAACCTGGGTTATTCTCTGGAAGAACTCAGCTGTCTTACTCCTCTGGATCTAAAACCAGAACTTACGCCCGAGTCATTTATGAAAATAATTGAGCCTCTTCGGGTTGGCAAAAATAAAAAAATAGAGTTTACCGCAGTCCATCAAAGGAAAGACGGTTCATTATACGATGTTGAGGTACACCTTCAACTCTCATCCTTTCAATCTGTTCCAGTATTTGTAGCTATCATTCTTGATATCACCGAGCGTAAGAAGATGGAAGGTGCACTTATACAGTCAGAAAAACTAAAGTCTATCGGTACAATAACCGCAGGAATTTCCCATGAGTTTAATAATATCCTTGCCGTTATTTCTGGTAAAACACAGCTGCTGAAGATGGATTATGAAGACAACGATAAATTGATTGATGAACTTAGTATTATTGATAAAGCAGCCGATGATGGGGCAGAAATATCCAGTAATATGCTTAAGTTTACTAAGACAAGACCAGACACTAAAGAGTACGTGACATTTGATATAAGAGAGCTAATAGAGCAATCAATTGAATTCACAATGCCCAGATGGATGAATATGGCACAGGCGAAAGGCATCAACTACCTTATAGACAAGAAAGGTATGAAGAAAGCTCCATCCATAATGTGTAATCTTACAGAAATAAGAGAGGTATTTATAAACATAATAAACAACGCCCTGGATGCCATGCCTGATGGAGGTAGCATTTCATTTTGTACATGGAGTAAGGATGATACTCTTTTTATAAGCATTTCAGATACAGGCAAGGGCATGACCAAAGAAGTCAAGTATCATATATTTGATCCATTTTTTACCACAAGATGCCCGGAAGGAACCGGATTGGGCATGAGTATGGCTTACGGTATAATAACCAGGCATGGTGGCAAAATAGAGGTGGAAAGTGATCTGGGGAAAGGCAGTACCTTTACCCTGCAATTCCCAACTACCAATAAAAAAATCAGTCCAACAGTGACTCCTGAACCGGAACAAGAAATAAACAAAAAGAATCTACGCATACTGGTGGTAGACGACAAAGAGGATTTTTATCACATACTGGATCAATTTCTTTCCAGAAAAGGTCACAATGTTAAAACTGTTGATAATGGTGCAGACGCTATAAATATAATAAAAGCTGAAGATTTCGATCTCGTTTTAAGTGATCTTGGCATGCCGGATGTCAATGGATATGAGTTGGCCAAGGCTATAAATAAGTTAAAAAGGAGGCCAAAGATTGGCATAATCACAGGCTGGACATTAGATCTAAAACGGTTTGATGAAGAAGAGAGGAAGGTAGACTTTATTCTCACAAAACCTTTTAAGAACTTAGAGTTGACTAGACATATAAATGAATTATTCGGTGCCGATAGTAAATGATAAAAAGCTACAATCACATTGACAGGGATTCACGGCCCTGGTTTACAACCCAATATTTAGATTACACTTTCACAGGGAGCTATGGTCTGCCATTAATATTATCACTGCTGGAATTGTAGTTGTATCAATTTTTACCTTAAAGATTAGAGAGAAACAATGAATAATTGTTATTCGACTTCCAAATTGATATACCTTCAGATGATGGATACACTTTTCATAAATACAATATTCAGGTAAACATGCAGTCAAGGGGAATAGAGTAGAGAGCAGCTGAAATACCATCAAACACAGCATATCAGCAGCTCTCCCTCATCAAACCGTACGTGCGCTACTAACGCATACGGCTTTCCGATATTCTTCATCTCAAGCATGCACACTTTTCCAAAATGGCGTTATAGGAGGCTTGTAATCTGCTTCCCGCATCCTTGCTCTATTATTTCAAAGGTGATCCCGTCTAATCCAGGACTGCCTTTGTTTTGTTTGACAAGGTCATAAGCACGTTGCAGTACGTCTTTACGGCAAACCTTGTCATAGAGCGAATGAAATCGAAATCCAGGTTGTTGCTTGGCTTTTTGATAGAGCTTCCTCTGGAGTGCGCTGACGCGCTCTTTCGAACAATAAGATGTTATTAGCATGGTGCAATCATCTCCGCCTTTTCCTCTTCGGTTGCGTGTAAAGGAAAGGGGTCAAATCTCCTCTTGACTGCATGTTAAAGTTGCAGACATCTCACCTATTTATTTAACAACTATTCAATAGTAATTGTTATTGGTAATTGGTCATCAGTCATTCGTAAATCTTGCCTCTTGCTTCTGTTTTCTTCTGCGCTCTTCTTGTCCTCGGCGTCTTTTGTCCGGGGAGCGCCTCTGCGGTGAACCTTCTTTCAAATCCCTAAATCCTTAAATCCCTTCTCTTTACACCTCTTTTTTGATAAAATAACTGACTTTAAAAGACACGAATTTCACGAATTGACACTAAAGTTAAATAGAAATCAGGAGTAAGACATGCACCGCACAATTTTCACATTACTGGTAATCATCGCTATTTCAACTGCGGGCCAGGCTGCGCTGGCTGCAACTGCGAAAAGTACCTTCGATACCGGAACCGAAGGGTGGACTATCACTGATAATGGGGCTAATACAACCCCTGTGTTCCGTGATGGAGTCCTGTATGGCAAGGAGGCTCAATCGGGTATTGACTGGTACTACGTCGCCCCGTCGAAATTCCTTGGTGATAAATCAGCCTTCTATAACGGCAGCATCAGTTTTCGTCTACGCCAGAAATTGACTGATAAACAAATTGATGTCTCTGATATTCGATTGATCGGTGATGGATTGACCCTGACAGTAGATGCAGGGAAAAACCCCTCCAGCGCGTGGAGTACGTATCAAGTCTCCCTAAGTCCCGTTGCAGGCTGGCAGAATAAGAGAACGGGAAAGCCTGCAACCGTGGCTGAGATCAAACAAGTCATGGGCAAGCTCACCGCAATACATATCAGAGGTGAGTACCGCATTGGAGAAGATGCCAGTGAATTGGATGATGTGATGCTAGTAACAGGTGATGGTAGTTGTTCTGTAGAGTATGTCGAGAAAAATACATTGCTAGAGATCGCGCCCGGCGGTAGCTGGAAAAATCCCCCTCCTGAGGCTGAACAATTAAAGCATAATATCCCAGTTGATCTGCACGGACTCAGCAAAGGGAAGATTACCATTGATATAAGGCTAAGAAGCGGCGAGGCAAAAGTATCATTTGGTTTGTATGGAATTACTAAAAATGACAAAGGTGAAAGTACAGCCACTTTAGATCATGAATGGGATCTAATGCCAGGGATGACTGCACAACTGGAACACAGTTTTGATCAGCATAATAAATCGACTAGATATCTTTTTGGTTCCTTAGGTAGTTTTGATAGTAAAAAGGGAAGTACTAACACGGCAGACTACATACTAACCGTTAAAGGCTGTCTACAAAATAATATTTCAGGCTTGTGGAAGTATAAGGGATACTCTGGTGTATGGGACTTAACTCAATTGGGTAACAAAGTTACGGGTTCTTTTGATAATCAAAATGAAAAAGGCACTATTACTGGGACTGTAGATGGCAGTAAGGCTTTTTTCTCTTTCAAAAATTCCTGGGTAAGGCACCAGAATCTCGATATCGAACTTTATGCAGGGGGAATTGAATGCGCCCTTTCAACAGATAGCCAGCAGATGAATTGCGAGATTGTGAAATCAAAAACAGGAGATACTGGCCATAAATTTGTTCTACGCAGGCACTTTCCAACGACTCAATCGGCAAAAAAAATATCACCCTTGAACAATAATAGTCATGCTTCCAAAAAAATTGACATTAGAGCCGGACTTCCAATTATACCACCTGAGAATACTTCAGCAAATAATCCAGTCAAAGAAAAAAAAATCACTGAGAAACTCGATATCAGTGGAGTCTGGGAAACGGACTGGACAAACTTACACCTCAGGCAAGACGGTAGTAAAGTTATAGGATTATATCCGGACAATGACCACGGTGAAGTTATTGGCGCAATCAATTCGAAAAACCTCTCCGGCATATGGATAGAAGATTATTCTGATAAGAAATGCAAAATTGGCAAAAGAGGTAGATTTTATTGGGGAAGATGGGTCGCGGATTTTGAAGGCGATATGTTTAAAAGTAAGTGGGGCCATTGCAACGACCCACTTACTTATGACTTCCAGGGAAAAAGGGTTTCAAGATTTTCTCAGAGTCAAAAACAGGATCTAACCAACACATTTAACCAACAACTGCAAACTCTGAGAAAAGCCAATATTGAAAAACTAAACTCATTAAATAAAAAAATTAAAATTGCAGCAGTATCTGGCGATAAAGAGAAACTCACCAAGCTTGAAGAAATGCATGATCAGCTCCATCATGCTTCGAATAAGTCGCATTTGTTTGACCAGACAGAAGAAGAAATGATATTAGAATCAAGGAAGCAAGATGTTCGTTTTCAACTTATGGAATCTATTGATGCTAAAGCTCGTGATCTAGCATCATCAGTTGTTATAACAAAATGGCGTAAAGCAATTGACCCAGACACCAACAAACCAAAGAGGGATAAGTTTGGCAAAGAAATATGGATTGATGATGGAGATATCGAACAAACTTTACATCAAACCAGAAGAGCTGCTACGAAATGGGTTTCCATGGGTGCTGCTGAAGAAGAAGCCCTCGCAAAAAAGACACGCTCTGCTACAAGGCAAAAAGTTGAGGCGGAAGCTCAGCTTGACTTAATAAATCAATATTTTAAGAAGCCTAATTTATCTGATGATGAAAGATCCGTACTGCTAGAGAAAAGGGCCTCTGCTGAGTTGAAACGATCTAGCGCCCAAGAACAAATTGATGATCATTCTGACATCATAAGATTTGCATATGCAGCAGATGTAGCGTTAACAGTATCTGGAGGGCAAATGGCTAGAACATTAGGGAAAATTTCCGCAACAGGTGTAAAAGTTGGTGCTTCTGGCATTGGTCTTATTGCCCAAAAAGCTGCTGCAAAGAAAGTTGGTAAAGAAGCCGCGAAGGAAATCGGGAAAAATGTCACTAAAACTATTGTCAAACGGACAGGAGCCAAAAAGGCTTTATTACCTCAAAAGGTATTTGATAGGGCCAACAGAGCTGCTCTTGCCAAATCAACTACACTAAAAAAGTCTTTAAAGAACACTTTAGATGAAGGATTGCTAACTGCATCGAGTGGAAGTGCTGTCTCTGCAGGTATGCAGTACAAGGATAAAGGAAAAGTTGATTTAGAAAAAGTCTTGAAAGATGGTGTTATGTCGGGAGCCAGCTCCATTACTCAAACCAAAATAAGATCTGGAGCCAAATACGTTAAAGATCGTTCTATCAAAGGATTTACGCCCGGATCCCAACAATCCCTGAAGGTTCAACCGAGTAATCAGCAGCCTCAATCCCAACAGGCTAGGCCTGTGGCAAAGGCAAAGCCACTCCTTCAACAGCCACCGCAGATTAAGCCTGTGGCAAAGGCAAAGCCACTCCCTCAACAGACACCGCAGGTTAGGCCTGTGGCAAAGACAAAGCCACTCCCTCAACAGACACCACAGGTTAAGCCTGTGGCAAAGGCAAAGCCACGCCCTCAACAGACACCACAGGTTAAGCCTGTGGCAAAGGCAAAGCCACGCCCTCAACAGACACCACAGGTTAAGCCTGTGGCAAAGGCAAAGCCACTCCCTCAACAGACACAGCAGGTTAAGCCTGTGGCAAAGGCAAAGCCACGCCCTCAGCAGACACAGCAGGTCAAGCCTGTGGCAAAGGCAAAGCCACGCCCTCAGCAGACACAGCAGGTTAGGACTGTGGCAAAGGCAAAGCCACGCCCTCAACAGACACCGCAGGTTAAGCCTGTGGCAAAGGCAAAGCCACGCCCTCAACAACCCCAACCTGTCAACTCTGTTGCACAGACCCCATCAAGGTTAGCTCAATCCTCACAGACTCCGCCCAAGACATCACAGAGTGAACAAACCCAAATTAAAGCCCCAATCAACAAGCAATTAACTTGGGCTGAACGAACTGCTATGGCCAGGGCTAGAAAGGCAGAACGGGCAGCAAAGAATGCTGAGTCTTCTCACAAAACTCCTGATAAACCAAGTCAACTACAAGACGCTATCAAACAGGCATCAAATGCGCATGATAAGGCACCGAAAGCTAAGCCTTCAAAACCTGAAATTGCCGATTCTTGGCCCAGGCAGACAGTACCTGATGATTACAAACCTGTACTTAATAAGGGTGGAATCCCTTTTCGAAAAACAGGTGAAGAAGTTGTCTGGATTGGCATGTTAAGTACCAATGGTAAAATATCAGATGGGCCTTTAATGCTAGGTGGAGCAAAAGCATATAGCCATCAAGATGATTTAACAAGAGGCACCAATGATATTGCTTTTACGGTTGGCTTTAAAGGAGATAAAGTCCTTTTTCGTGGCTCACAACGCTATGGAAACTTGGGAGACGAAGGTAATGCAGGAGGCACCAATAGCAATGGTAAACCAATACACAGTAAGGAGCAGATTATTAGAATGCTAGAGAGGCTTATTCAAGAAGTTAAGTAAGATTCAAACCGTGTTGTGATAGTTGACCGCTCAGAAGAAAGAGGCAATTGAAAACAGTGTCTGGTCTTGAAATCAAGTATCATCCTCTTCTAAGATTCATGGCTTCGCTAATTCAGCGTGAATGAAACACTAATCAGGGTAGAGTAGGAGACAGGCTTGCGCCAATCCCCCCTCATCAAACCGTACGTTCGCTATTTACGAATACGGCTTTCCGATGTTCTTCATCACGAAGCAAGCACTTAAACCCATTTTGCTGTAGTTGGTATTTTGTAAAGCCCGTATTTATTGTAGAGTTCCCGTCTAGGGAACAAATTAAATCCTCGATAATAATTTCGGATTTTGTGACGCTTGCGCAAATGTATTGTCACCCGTGTTTCTACGAAGTTCTTTACATAGCTTAGACGTCTACTACTATTGCGGTAATGGAAATAATTCGTCCATCCTCGCACCTTACGGTTTACCAGCATAATTACATCTTCCATTGGAATAGAAGTATAAGTCCTGCCGGTTACTTCTTTAACGGCCTGCTTTATCTTTCTTACAGATTTCGGTGCGGGCTGGACATGTGGATAAAATTTCCCACTCTTCCAGCTTTTCCGCATCTGAAGTTCAAATCC
>Ga0209142_1001764_pt1 | contig 11438 bp, 10 predicted proteins | sample SaaInlV_120m_DNA_FD_184678 | JGI IMG/M metagenome (GOLD analysis project Ga0209142, IMG submission 184678) | Marine microbial communities from expanding oxygen minimum zones in the Saanich Inlet - Saanich Inlet SI074_LV_200m_DNA (SPAdes) (version 2) | ecosystem: Environmental > Aquatic > Marine... | reverse complement strand
GAATTCCAAGTGCGTGAAGAAGTACACCGTGTGCATGAATATAGCCTTCTCTAAGCTCCCAACTATTTACTTTTCTATCTGCTGCCAATTCCCAGTCTGTAATCTGATTAGATACGTATTTCCAAAAATCAATCGCCAACTGGATTTCTTCTTCAGATATATGATCATTCTTGCCTTTGTTTAGTAAAGCCTTGGTTGCATTTTTTATACCACTCAAGGTAAATAGCTTAATACTTCTGTTTGAAATACTGGTCTTTTCAGTTTCTGTTAATTTACTGAAAATATGCACTTCATTCATCACTCTTCTAGCAATATTAGAAAGCTCCTCTCTTTGATCGTACAAAGTTGCTAATGATGGGCTTGGCCTTACTGCATGCTTATTCAGATCAGCAAACATCTGTTGACTTCTTTTCAAGCCATCATCTAAAAAGAATACGACAGAAATATGATCATGCCCCAACTCAGTGTTATTGTTAACCGCCTCCTCAATGGCAGCTCTTCTATGCTGTCCATCATTTAGGAGAATCTGCGCATCCATAGATATCTTTAGTGTGCCAATATTGGAAGACGATTCATTTATTGGAACAAATTCAGTCTCACCATCGATCGAGGCAGTTAAGGATGAAAGTGTATAGTCTTTACGATTTTCAATCAAATAGTTGGTCATTTCAGGAATTCGACCTTTGTTTAATTTTCTTTGAGCTCTTAACTCTGCAGGAACCTCATCTTCATCAAATACAAAAATTTTAGGAATGATGCGCATTGGGCACATTGCTATATAACAAGGACGCCCAGCTTGAATACCACGTACGGCATTAAAAGAATGGAAAAAATCTGACATAATTTAACAAAACAAGTTATTAATTTACGTCAATTATATATTAATAAATAAACAATGGAAGTTAAATTTAACTTCCATTAGTTAAAAGTTAAATAATTCTGGTAAAAATTCATCATTGATAATATTTAAAAAGATGCTAGCATTTGGTGGCGCACTATGCAAAACATCCTTTATTGCATGATAACCGCCATTAGCATAGCCATTAAGTTTTTCAATTGCGTCATCAGATATAAAATTATATGAACTACTAGATAAGGTTTCTGATATTGCAGACTTTACATTTGCCTTATTATTTACTTCAAATCCAGAGGCTTTTAAATCAGTATAAAGCAAAAGAGCTGCAATTTTATGCCTTGATGCCTCATAAGCCTTAGGGTAGTTTTTTGTAAAAACTGATCCATTTTGAACTGGTTGCGACTGCTTGAGACCAAGCCCAACAATTAAGAATATATAGTAAAGATCAAATTCAATCACCATTGGACCGTTTTTATTAATAAGTCCCTCACCCCATTTAACTGCATTTTTATCCAATTTAAACATTACTTGCACCCATAGAATTTTCAATAAAAAAATCTTTGTTATAACAAAGGTATCCATTATCAGTGATATAAGTTTCATCATTGTTAATTTTTTTAATACTATCAATAAACGAAGCATTTCCTTTTATATTTGAAAAAAGAGATATGTAATGAACGTCTCCACTACTATTAACACCTTCTAAAAATCCAGGTCTTTCAGTGTCAATTAAAAAACCAATAAATTGATGCATCATTGACGCCAAAGTTGAACCTAATGACTCTCTATTAGCAATATCAACTTGTGCAACTGGATGGTCAACAATCAGTGGAAACTCTATACTTGCCTCTTCCAATACAGATCTAGCAAAACTATAAGCCACAATTATATTTTGAGCTCCACTACCTTCATTCTGTTTAATGTTATTCCATCCAAGCTGAACAAATTTATCTATCTCAAGAACTTTGATTTGCGAACCGCTAGGGAGGGTTTCTTTCAATTTTTGGTTCGTGAGTTTTGTTAAGTGTTCTTTTAAGTGGATAAGCGCTTTGTCTTTTGCGGTTGTTATGACCTTTTGAAGAATTTGATTAGCTTGCACATCTTTAAGCATGTCTGACATTCCACCTATTTTCTCAGTAAGTTTATCTTGAGCCTTTTCTGCAACAATATAACTGTTACATTTTTCTGGTCTTTTTAAATCATCATCTGATAATGATGAATTTTTTGACAAACTTCTTTCGGCAGTTCTAGCTTTAACAATCTTCTCTGTAATTTTAGTAAGCTTATCAAAAACATCAGACCCGTCCTTGTCAGCATTTCTTTTTGCATTTTGATCAAACACGCTTTTTTCATTAAGTGCATCTTCATGTCTTTCATGCAATATGTTTAATTCATCAAACATACTTCTTAATTCATCAACTATGCTAGAACCATCATTAGCCTCTGAAATACCTCTTTTAATATCATTGATAATATTGATTTCATTACTAGAAAGGTATGAATCAATATTTTCTTCAATTTTTTTAATACTATCACCATCCAATTCCCTTCCACATATACAACCATTATCTTCAGCAATTAACTCGTCAAAAAATGTCCTTGATGCACCTGGTAGTTTCATTCTATCTAGACTATCTTTCATGGTTACAAGTCCAGAAATCAAGTTGTTTGAAAGAGAAAACGGATTTTTTAACTGTTCAAAAACCAAAGACGAGTGCCTAGAAAGTTCATTTTTTGCACCCTCTATCTTTGACTTAATTTCTATTTGTCTGTCATTAGCGCCCTTTTGTTTACTAATAACATCACCCCAATTATCTTTTAATTCCTTCTCTTCTTTTACATAATCTTCCAGTTTTTTTGTGAATTCTTCATATTTCACCTTTAATAAAGCACATCTATCATCCCATCGTTTAAGCAATGCTTTTTCAGACTTAACATTCCTATCATTTACAGTCGTTTTACTAACCCTGTTTCTAAAATTATCTTTAACAACCCCAACAAAACCTTCAATACTATCAATCCCAAAAAAAGCTTTTATAGTTACTTCTGCATCTTCTTTATTAGAAGAAATAATATCCTTTACCTTATCACCCTTAAAAACAAAAACTTCAACACAGCTCTTGGTAATATATTGCCTTAAATCCTTAGGTGGCGTCCACCCATCTTCCATTCCTGCCCCTTTATTTGGAGTTGTAAAGAAGTCAACCTTGCCGTGATGAAAGTCAAAATCTATTTGAAATACCACTATCTGAACATGATTATCATTCCTTTCAATAGATATTGTAAGTTTAAATAGACCTTCTATAGCTAAATCACCTTCTGTCTTTCTAGCATAACTTTTTATTTTTGCTGGGCTCCAATTAATAACATCCCCTGTTAATGCACCCTGCAGTAACTCAATAATAGTAGTCTTTCCTGTGCCATTAGGCATTTGCAACAAATTTATTACTGGTCCAGTAGGTTTATTTTTAAAAGATATTAGCGTATCTGGGCACCTTAACCCATTGGCCTCTATTTGCTTAATACTAACTTTCATTAAAACTCTCCTGAATCAACACATATACACGGGAAAGATCATTAGTAAAGTCTTTATTTGACTGTATTTCATTGTTTAATTTTCTATTTAACAGGGCTTTAATGGCTTTACAAGCCTCAATAGAAAGACCTTCTTCTTTGCACGCTATATCTAACTCTTCTTCAATAAATCTGTTCATACTAAACCTTTTTTTGTTCTGCTAATTTTAAAATCCACTCTTTTCTGTATTGATCAGCAGGAGTCTTGTCCTCCTCATTATTACTCTCTAAAATAAAGTCAATTATATTAGCAACTTTCAACTTATTATTTGGATCAATCCTTAGGCATCGACCCATTCTTTGAATGGTAACCAATTTAGCTCTTGGGGTTGCAATTAGAAAAATATTCTCCAATGACCGTATATCCACTCCCTCGTTCAACCTTTCACAAGCAACCAGTGCATCTATTTTACCTGTAGACAACATATTAACAAATTTATCACTCTTTCCTTCATAAAAGGTAGCAAATCTATCGGTATAACCTGAAACTACTTTAGCAACCTTCTCACCCTGATCTTTATCCTGTACAAAAAATATAGACGAATGAACTAGGCTTTTATTATTGGATAAAAACTCGTCTAACAAGTATGGTTTATTTTCAGCTTTTTTTCTTACCTTGGACAACTCTCTATATAGGATATCTTTTGTCCATGGCTTTCCTTGTCTTGCTGCAGCTGACTCACTAGCATATATTTTCTTTATATTTTTTTTATCATTTTCTGTATATGTAAAACCTATAGTGTGATAATTAAACTCACAAAGTATTCCTTTTTTTATTGCACTTTCAATTGGAAATTGAAAAATAACCGGACCTATTTCTTTTTTAAGAAACTTACTGCCAACTTCATCATATTCTCTCTCTGGTGTAGCGCTTAATCCAAGCCTGTATTTAACTCCATTATGCGACCCACTTAAATTTTCAACTAGTGTTTTTGAGCCAAATCCATGTATTTCGTCATGAATAATTAATAATCTATCTTTAAGTCTATCAATCCTATTGTTAGATAGTAAAGTTTTAAGTTTTTTTGAATCTCTTGAGATGATTAGAATAGACTTTTTTATACTATTTAAGTAGTTTTGCATTTCCTTATTGCCGCCAAACTCTTTATAAACCCTTAAATTAGAACAAGCTGCATCTTTATCAGATGCAAAACTAGCACGCCAATCATAGACTTCATCCTCCCATTGGCTTAACAATGAGTTACCGTATGTAGATATAATTGCAGAATCTATTTTTTTTGATTCATACAGTCTTTTTATAATCTCAAGAGCGGTTGTTGTTTTCCCTGTTCCAGTAGCCATTTCCAGAATCCCTTGTCTTTTTTCAAGAAATTCAGAAATAGCTTCCTCTTGATGATTCCACAGCTTAAAATCATTATCATCACCATTGATATTGGCTTTGCAAGGACTTTTTTCTGGAGATAGTTTTTTTATTTTTTCAACAATATCTTTATTAAGTGGATAAATATTAAGATCAAGACTTTCACCATTCCATTCATTATCTATGTCGCCAATAGTATCGAGCATTCTATCAATATCATTATCAACCCAACTTCTAAAAACCTGCGCTCTTTCTCTATTACTAATATGACCTGATTTGCTTTCATTGAACGAACCATCAAATGCAACTTTATCTCCATTTGGAAATTCAAAATACCCATTTTTTACATGATATAAAGCCTCATAATCACTTTCACTTAATAAGCTTTCATAATTTTTAGGGACCGCAAATCTTATCTCTAATTGTCCACTTGCAATCATATAAGATAGGATTTTTGATCTGTAATCAACATTATCTGGATCTTTTCCAAATCCAGCAGCAATCAATAAAATATTTTCTGATTCTTTTAGAATAGCCTTATCCCTATCCTCTTGGCTCGATAATTTTTCAAGGATACCTATCAATCTATTATCTTGCACAACCGGTGAACATAATATTTCAATCTTAACATTGTTTTCTAAAATACTGCTCAAGGAGTCTGCATATGTTTTTAATGAGCTACTAGAAAAAAATGCTGTACCTCTTCTATAAAAAACACATTCAGATAAACATGGAGCGATCAATCCATCCCCAATACTCACCCCGTCTTTCTTATTTATATATTTTTTCTCTAACTTTTTATATCTCATCAAAATCAACCTCAAAAAGATCATTGTCATCGATTTCAAGATGATCTTCATTACCAATCAAAGAATAGGTATTACCTATCTTCTCAAATATAATTGTATTTTTTCTATTTTCAAGCATATTCTGTAGGCTTGACGGCATTAAACACCTAGTTGCTGATAGTTTATCTATAATTTCTTTAATACTCAAAGGCCTTTGTTCACGATTCATTAAGTCAACAATTTCCCTAGTTAAAGAAACATACTTTCCTTTAAAACTAGAAATATTTAAACCCAGCATAAAACCTTTCTTTGTAATAAAAGACTCATCATCTTGACAAACCCCAAAGAATATATGACCATTATCTAAATCTCCATATTTTTCATGAATACCGCCTTGCTTCTTTAAACTATTGAAAATCACAAATGCTGAGATATACTTTTGCTCTTTCAGTAAATACATCTTGCAAAAGTCTCTAATAGCACTTATTTGTTGATCATTTATATTTAAATTTTCATACAATGCGTATGTCCCTGTATTAACTATAAGCCCATCTGGCAGATCTCCAAGTGCATTTCCTATAGCCCCTATGGTCAATTTAAGGTCAAACATCTCTAGACAATTAATCTTAACCTCTTCTAATGACATTCCTCTTTTATATCGTCTCAAGGCGTACCTAACAGCACTCTTAACTGACATTTTTCCTCTCAGCCTTACAAAAATACCATTTTCTAATTTTTCCAAATAAAGCCCGCTTGATAAAACAACCTTATCTTTTACAACGCACTCTGGCAAATGCATAAGATCTGAAAGACTAGATGGTGTGATAGGCCATTCAGATTTTTGAGCAGCTAAATCCAAACTTAATGAGGATGTAAATACAAAGCCTCTTTCATTCTCATGCTTTATATCTTTATTGATAAACCAACCCTGGAATTTGTCACTATAGAAAAACCATTCATTTAAAAAGTCTACCAATGAATCATTGGTAGACTCTATGTACAAGCCAATTGGTTTTAATCCAGTTTTTACAACTTCTTTCGCTCTTGTTTTAGAAATAAAGCAATTATCTGAAAAAAAATAATTATCGATCTCTATTTTAAAATTTGAAATCATGTCATCTTGAGAAAACGTTAATATAAAGCCTTTGACTTTGTTTATGGCATTCTTTTCAATCTGTCTTATTCTTTCTCTTGTTACTCCAAATTTATCACCCATCTCCTGAAGTGTTGGGGTATTTTCTTCTAAATGCCGCGCTTTAATAATATCCTGCTCCATCTCATTTTCAATAGTCACAATTGCATAATCTATCAATTCATTAATTGAAGAAAAAATACTGATATTGTTCGATTTTAAAAATCTGTCTGTTAAAAAAAATAGTTTTTTCTTGTCTTTAATTAAAGCATCGACCGACTTAGATAAATTCTCTAAAGACCCTTTGCCAAAATTTTCTAAATTAAGTAATTCCTCTTTACTATTAATATTGGCAATATAAAAATCATAAAGACTTTCATAAATAAGTAGGCCGCCCTCTTCCGCATTTAAAATTGCATTCTTAGTGCGGTTATTAATGCTATTTGAATTATTTACAAAAAAACCTAATGTAATATTTTTCAAAGCCTCTTCTTGATCATTGTCTAAATTTGAAACAACCACCTTATCCGCATTATTATTTTCAACAACAATTGCTTTATTCATCAAGTTGTTTATAGGCTGATCAAAATAATCCATGTTTAGCTTTTCTTTAATAAGATCTTCAATTGCGAACTTTAAATGATTTAAACTTTTTTTACCAAAATTTGGCAATTTGTATAGATCTTGTTGATCCTTATCGTTAGATACTATGAAATCATAGATTGTGTTAAATTTAATAAAGTTAGGCTCTGATAGTATCGCATGCTGCACTCGTATTGGAACATCGTAATACAAAACAAAATCCTCTAAAGAGATGGACTTTAAAAATTCTTCTAGACTTTTGCTGCTTTGCTCTTCTTTATTGTTTTTCTTTAAAGATCTTTCATGTAATTCATTATCTACTTCATTTTTTAGTAACTTCGACCTTGGAGTTTTTCGATTGCTTAACTCATTTTGAATATCAGAAAGAACAACAGGTTTGTCTTTATTTTTACTAAATAAAGATTCAATTTTTTGAATTGCTAATTTTAAAAAAGGTCGTTTTTTATTCATTTTCTGCATATTTACAGTCTTTTTCTGTCATTTTTTTATTCCTTTTTTTTTACGTTTGGTTATCTTCTTTGATTTATACAATAAAGACACAAATTCTTCTAATTTCTTGAGCTCTATCTAACCACACATAGTGCTTTTCTTTTGATAACTATCATCAAATATTATAAACATCCTTCCTTGAATTTTTTTCTTTTCAAACTTACCATATGCAATAGAGTTTCTAAGATACCTAAATAATTCAGGTATTTGTGCCCTATTCTTTATCTAGTCGACTTGTTAGCTCTGGCACCCATAAGTGTTGCAATGAACAAGCACTTCCCCAAACTTCATCTAGTGGACTAATAACTGGATATGATGAATTACGAATATGTTCAGCAATATCTTGGGCTACAAAGACAAACGGCTCTTTACCTGTCTTCTTGATTGTTTTAACTGCGTCTAACATAATGAATTTCCTAGTTAATTATTATCCAAGTAAAAGTCCCCAATAACTGCTGAGTGGTCGCTTGTCGCTTTAATAGAGTCTTTATAAGGGTGGGTTATAGAATCTACTCTCCAATTACTAGAATGATATATATGGTCATATCTTCGTTGATACTTCTTAGAGACAATATGCGATGTGGCTAAAGGCGAACCTTTTGCTTCAATGTTGTTATTTATTAGGTGTGTTTTAAGTGTATCTTTCAAGTTGTGCATTGCAAATGGACCTAGTATCAGGGCTGCATTCTTTCCCTTGTCTTTATTGTCAAAGAACTCAATCTCATCAACATTCAGAGAATCTACTTTTGGTTCATTGGCGTCACAAGCAAAGAAGTCTAAATTCTCTTCATAGATAAAATCTGCTAACGTAGCAAAGTTACTAGACTTGGCTTTTTTATAGTCACACCCTGTAATAGAGTGAAAGTTAAGTAGGCTAACATCAGTATCTTGAAACTTAATTAAAGTGTGTAGAGTTCTTTCTGGAAACACACTGCGTGATACTAAAGAGCTATCTGTAATTAAACCTCCAAACACGTAAGTGGCTACCCCCAACTTTCTATTCTTACCTTCAAACCTACCAGGCACACGATGATTCAAACTGTATGCTGAAGAATCAGGTTTTAACAGTGACATAATTTTATTGTGAACTGGCTCCAAGACTTCTTGTAAAGTAATCACAGTGTGGTCACCAACAGCATCAAGTAGAAATCTCGCTATTTCATCTGATTTTGACTTGAATGATACATTCCACTGGATGATTCTAAGGTTCATTGCTTACGTCAAACCTCTTCTTTTAAGTTCTGAACTTAATCCGCCAAATAACTTTACTATTATTTCAGAGGGGTTGTTGTCAGGATATTCGCTTAATAAACTCTCGAAGTCTGCATAGTTACAATATCCAATAATAGTATTAGATAGAATATTCTCAACTTCATCCCAGTTAATATCAACACTTTCGACCTTGCTTGCTCTTAGTTTTAAGTTGCTTATATCAGACTCTATTGCAGCTTTAATAACGTCTTTTGGTTTTATAAGTTTCTCAGACCAAAGGTTGTGGAAATCACCTCTGCCGATATATAGTAAAACGGATTGTTTATGCGTATGGGTGTGCTGCTGCTCAAGCCAGTGAAGAAGGGCATATTTATAAACCTGCTCTAGTGATGACTTAGCCCCAATCTTCATCTCAATACTAAAGTTTGTATTATCTGAAGTAAATAGTAAATCTGGTTGTACTAAAGCACTATATTTCTTTACAGCATACCTACCTTGCATCGAAAGCTCATCACCTATATTAGTCTTGCAGGTAGTATTTAATAGTTGATTTATAAAGCCTGATGGTGTTAATCTAAAGAAAACATTAAACATGTGGTTGAGCGATACTTCCATATTCTGAATGTGTTGAAGTGACTCTACTGGATTACTATATCTACTTTTTGGATTTTTGATTTTCCCTAGATGTTGCGGTTCCCAGTAATAGAACTCCATTACATCGTAGTATTCAGATGTCCAGTCTTTTCCAAACATTATTTATACCAACTTAATTTCATATCACCATAGCACTCATAAGTTATTTTGGCAAATCATCATGTGCCAAACGGTATTCATATGATTGCTCTTTAGTGCATTTATTGATAATATTTTCGGTTTCAATTGGGTCTCCCATTGTCCAGTACACTATCCCATCTTCATCAAAGTAAGTAATATCCATTTTGTAGAACTTACCAACATATCCATTTGCTCGTATATGCTGAACCATATCTACAAATAGTGATTCATCTACTTGGTCTCTTACAATGTATTCATGGGGCCACGTCTTAGCGTAGGTCTTAGCAAAAATCCAATTAGAGTTTTTAATAAAAATCTGGACTCTTGAGGTAAATTCCTCACTCATTTTTCAGATATTTTGATTAGCACACCTCTCACTTTAGATACAATGTGTTGAATTACTCCATCCCTATCCATGCCAGGATTTAATTTAATGGCGTAAGAAACATAGTCACTATCTAAATATGTATTCTCCTCATCGATATTATTCAGAGCAATATATATAGACTCTGAATGATTAAAATCAATATCCTTTAATCGTAACCAGAATGGAGTGTGACTGTCTTTCATGAACCAATCATAGTTAGAAAATCGTAACTGACACCCATGATTAAAGGCTCTGAAATAAAAACCATGCCCATCCTTTGAACTGGCTGTGAGAAGGCCTTTGAAATCAGATTCTGGCCACCCTCTAATGATTGCATTACATTCATCTAGTAAGTCAGCGAATTGATAGGCGACCCTGCCATTCATTGGGTCTAAGTCAGACATGCTAAGTGGCGGCATACCCTCTTCATCCATTTGTTCGCACAGTTCTTTTAATTGCGTCAAATCTGATGCTAAGTTTGCATTTAAATTCTTCTGATTTTCTAGTTCGATTGTTTCAATAAAAGAACGCCATGATATAACTACAACCCTATCATCATCCCTGCCAATCCTTTTTTTAATCTCATAATGTAATGAGGTAAGCCTTCTATCTGGCGCAACAAATAATAATTTACCTGTATCACTAAGCTCTTTAAGATAATTTATTGGCTGATTATTGGTGAGATTAGCCCAAAATTTACCTTCAATAATAATACTTTTAGTACCATCAAGATTTAATCCTGTTACATCAGGTCTTCCATTCTCGTCTGTTGATAATTCAGTAATGTAATAGGTAGGTACAGATTCAACGACTAAAACGCTCTTTAGTGCTACTCGTGCAACATCATATTGATTTAGTAAATAAGCAATACTGCTATTAGCAACATTCTCATATTCGGAAATAAAATTAGTTGCTATATGCGATAAAAGTGATTGTTTCATAATGCTCCTCAAGATTTAATAATCTTACTTAAGTTAGGTGTGTATTTGACACATTATTTGTTGTATTTTTTTAATCTTTTGTTGTGTTTTTAAAAGAAGATAGCAAGGTTAAGAATGCTAGAAAATAAATGGTAATAAAGCTAAGGTTGATCGGTGTGGTTAGCCAACCTTCGATTGGGTAGTGTTGATCTAACAACGCAGGGATCCAGATACTGGATAATAGGATGATAGATGCGGTGATGATTTTCATAATGGGTTTTATTGATTAAAAACTATTATTATCCAAAATAACAGCTTGAACTAGATGAAGTTTGCGTGTTGAATTGATGAAGTTTAAACTCTAGCTAGATATTAGCCTTGTAATCAAAACATTCTCAAAAT
>Ga0209142_1001751_pt1 | contig 11498 bp, 12 predicted proteins | sample SaaInlV_120m_DNA_FD_184678 | JGI IMG/M metagenome (GOLD analysis project Ga0209142, IMG submission 184678) | Marine microbial communities from expanding oxygen minimum zones in the Saanich Inlet - Saanich Inlet SI074_LV_200m_DNA (SPAdes) (version 2) | ecosystem: Environmental > Aquatic > Marine... | reverse complement strand
TAATTAATCTGTTCAACAATTGAACGATGTTATATAATGAACTATATTATAAATAGGGCTTTATATAAATTTACTATATTCAGCATAATGGCAGAGTGTTTAAAAAACAGAATGAATTTCAAATTTTAAAATCTTTAGAGCGAGACTCGCATCCTACTCAAAGGCAATTATCTAATGACTTAGGCATTAGTCTTGGTAAGATTAACTATTGCTTAAAAAGCCTTATTGAAAAAGGTTTTATCAAGGTTAATAATTTTAGAAACAGTAACAATAAAATCCAATACTCATACTTACTAACCCCAAAAGGAATAGAAGAAAAAGCAAAGCTGACTTTGAATTTTATAAGAATTAAAACACAAGAATACGACACACTAAAACAAGAAATTGAAAGTTTAAAACAAGAGGCAAAGAATATAGATAGGGATTTGTTATGAAGATAGTTCCGGTGATTCTATCAGGGGTTCAGGTATACGACTTTGGCCACTATCACGTAAGCAGTACTATAAAAGTAGGGTGACAGTACCTGTTTCAAGAGGTCATTTTGCGTCTGAATGGGCTAGACAATCTTGCAGATCCTTATCTTAATAGGATGGCTAATTTCTTCGAAATAACGAAAAATTATTTAAATATTTGGACATGACTAGAAACGTAAACTTAAATAAAGAGCAAAAAAAGATCGAAATTATTAAAATTTTAAGAGATTTTTTTAGTCATATAACATTACCGCGTCGCCATCAATTATGGTGGTTGGTGCTTTTAACAATATTATCATCAATTGCAGAAATTGTCAGTCTTGGGGCGGTTATTCCATTTATCACCATCTTGTCTCAGCCAGAGTTGATTTTCTCTAATCCAATGATTGGAGATATTGTGAAATCTTTTGGATTTACAAAATCAGAAGAACTTTTATTGCCAATAACAGCTTTATTTGCTACAGCCGCAGTATTGGCCGGCATATTGAGATTAGTTTTATTATATGTAGGAGTTCATTTAGCTAATGCAATTGGCGCGGATCTGAGTATTAACTTATATAACAGAACACTTAATCAACCATATATTTCACATATTTCACGAAGTAGCAGCGAGGTCATAAGTGGTGTTACTCAAAAAGTTGGAGCTGTTACTAGTATGCTTTTAGCGATAGTAACACTTATAACTTCAACTATTTTGTTTGTAGCAATTTTTTCGACACTAATTTTCATTGATCCAGTAATGTCTTTGATTGCAATTTCTAGCTTTGGCATTGTATATACAATTATTGGATTTAAAACTAAAAAGATATTGCTGATTAATGGTGGAAAAATTTCTGAAAGGCAAACTCAAGTTGTCAAATCTATGCAAGAAGGGCTTGGCGGTATTCGTGATGTGTTATTAGATGGATCTCAGGCTGTATATAGTAAGATTTATGCTTCTTCTGTTAGAGAACTTCAGCAAGCAAGTAGTGAAAATTCTTTTATAAATCAGGCACCACGCTTTGGCATGGAATCAGTAGGTATTGTTATTATTTCATTATTGGCTTACACGATGACACTTACACAAGGAGGTGCAGAAGTCCTGCCTATGCTTGGGGTTTTAGCTTTAGGAAGTCAAAGAATCCTTCCTTTGCTTCAAAATATTTATAACAACTGGTCAGTATTTATGGGAAATTACGCATCACTCTTAGATGTGCATGAATTACTAAGTCAGCCGTTAAATAGAGAGAGCTCTCATAGTTTACACAAAACCCCACTAGCGTTTAAAAAGTCAATTAAGTTAAACAATCTAAGCTTTAGATATAGTAAAAATTCCTCTTGGGTTGTTAAAGATGTCGATTTAACAATATCAAAAGGAGACAGGGTGGGGTTTGTCGGCACAACTGGAAGTGGCAAAAGCACTTTATTAGACGTGCTTATGTCTTTATTAGAGCCCAGTCAAGGCACAATCGCGGTCGATGGTGTATTGATTAATGCTGACAATCGACAGGCTTGGCAATTAAACATAGCGCACGTTCCTCAAGATATTTTTTTAGCAGACGCAACTTTGGCAGAGAACATAGCGTTTGGTTGCCCCTCTGAAGACATAGATATGGCGCGCGTGAGACAGGCTGCACAAGAGGCGCAAATTTCCGATGTGATTGAAGGTAAGGAGAAGGGATACAATATGGTTGTTGGTGAAAGGGGGGTTTGTCTGAGTGGGGGGCAAAAGCAACGTATTGGTATTGCAAGAGCGCTTTATAAAAATGCAACTGTTCTAATTTTTGATGAGGCCACAAGCGCCCTAGATAACAAGACTGAAGAAGAGGTAATGCATGCCATTAACGCTCTTCGTAAGGATCTAACAATTTTAATAATTGCACACCGAGAAACAGCACTCCAAGGATGTGACGTCATTGTAAACCTTGAAGGTGGTGTGGTTAGCAATGTAAAAAATATAAGTTAACTAGGAATTATATTGAAATGAAATTGATTAAATATATACTGAATTTTTTTTGGAAGCTGCACAAGCCATTTGTTAAAAAAAATAAAATTTTTAAAAATAAACATTTAGGCGAGACTTGCTTTATATTTGGTAATGGCGGCTCTTTAAAGTATTATGATATAGATAAACTTCCTGACAACCCATCTATTGTTTGCGCTCATTCTTTGATTGACAATAGATTAAAAAAAATGAATATTAAATATCTCGCAATAACGGATTCATATATATTGTATCCATTTTTATTTAATACGAGCCCACAGATTAGAAAGATTCAAACTAATAAAATCAAAAAAATCTTTTGGGATTCAGTAAGAGGATACAACAAGGGTATTACAATATTTACTAGCTTGACTAATATATACGCTAGTTTTTTTAAGCGGTTAAATATAAATTTTTTTCATCATTTTGAAATGAAAGAATCGAATAGTTGCGATTTGTCTGGAGATTTTTCAACATGCCATGGCGCACTTGATGTTATGCTAGGAATGGCGCAATATATGGGTTTCTCAAAAGCTATCGTTATGGGTTGTGATTATCTAGGAACACCTATAATGCAAGGTCATTTCTATGCTGATGGCAGGCACAAGCCTCATTATTCATCTAAACACCATGAGGAAGGTTATTCTAATTATCGTCAAAGAGTGAAAGCGGTTGGAAAAGATATAGAAACCCTTGTTATTTTGCCAGAAGGTGTCACGTCTCCTGATTTTAACTATGACAGTTACGAAAATTACTTTGGTTTAGAAAAAAATTATAGGGATAATTTTGATTTTATTGATCAGAAATATATAGAATTGTTGAGAGAGGCGGCAGAGTCAAATCAAGCTGTTATGAGAGAGCATGTCTAATATGATACATTATGGTCGTCAATCCATTTCTGATGCTGATATTCAGGTAGTCACTGATGTTTTAAAATCTGATTGGCTAACTCAAGGTCCGCAAGTTCCGTTATTTGAAAGTGTAGTTGCTGAATATTGCGGTGTGAAATTTGGAATAGCTGTTAATAGTGCCACTTCAGCATTGCATATTGCCTGTTTAGCCCTAGGTCTCGGTGAAGGTGATTATTTTTGGACTTCTCCAAATTCTTTTGTAGCTTCTGCAAATTGTGGCTTGTATTGTGGTGCTAAAGTTGATTTTGTTGATATTGATCCAGAAACTTATAATATGTCTGTTGAAAAATTAGAAAGAAAATTAATCCAGGCTAAAAAAGATAATAAACTCCCAAAAATTGTAATTCCTGTACATTTTGCCGGGCAATCTTGCAACATGAGGAGAATTCATTCTCTCAGCCAAGATTATGGTTTTAATATCATCGAAGATGCGGCACATGCGATTGGCGGTAAGTATCTAGACAAGTCAATTGGCGGTTGTCAGTATTCGGATATCACTGTATTTAGTTTTCATCCTGTTAAGATTATTACAACGGCAGAGGGTGGTTTGGCAGCTACGAATGATGAAGTTTTGGCGGAGCGAATGAGATTGTATCGAAGTCATGGTGTAACACGTGACCCAAGCTTAATAACTAAACAGGTTGAAGGGCGTTGGCATTATCAACAAGTTGATTTAGGTTTTAATTATCGTATGACCGAGTTGCAGGCAGCTTTAGGTGTTAGTCAAATGCAAAGACTTGATGCATTTGTTGCTCAGCGCCATACCCTTCAGGAAAGGTATGATTCTTTATTAAATGATGATTTGCCAGTAATTAAACCTTACCAAAATCAAGATAGTTATTCTTCATTGCATTTGTATCCAATTCAAATTGATATAGATAATATTGCCAAAAGTCGTAAGAAAATTTTTGATATGCTATGGAATAGCAACATCGGCGTTAACGTGCACTATATTCCTATTCATACCCAGCCATATTATCAAAAACTAGGGTTTCAAAAGGGAGATTTTTCTAATTCAGAAGCTTATTACGCTAGAGCAATAAGTATTCCTTTGTTTCATGGGATGACTCTAAAGCAACAAGACAAAGTATGCAGGGAGTTGAAAAAAGCATTAGAATGAATATATGTATAATACCTGCCAGAGGTGGAAGTAAGAGAATCCACAAAAAAAATATTAAATTTTTTTTAGGTAAGCCTATTATTGCCTATTCAATAGAGACCGCACTTAATTCAAAGTTATTTGACAAAGTAATTGTCTCAACAGATGATGAAAATATTGCGAAAGTTGCAAAAGAGTATGGTGCTGAAGTGCCATTTATTCGTCCTGAAAAGTTGTCAGATGACTTTACTAGCACTAATTGTGTCGTTAAGCATGCAATTAATTGGTTTTTAGAGCGAGATATAGAAATAAATTATGTCTGCTGTATTTACGCAACTGCACCGTTTGTAAAAGCTACTTATTTAAGGCAAGGGCTTGAATCATTGAGTGATAGTAATCAATTGTTTGCTTTTTCAGTGACAAGTTTCCCCTTTCCAATTCAAAGAGCAATTAAGATTAATAATGGAAAAATTTCAATGTTTTATCCTGAGCATACTTTAACAAGGTCGCAAGATCTAGATGAGGCATATCATGATGCTGGGCAATTTTATTGGGGCAGGTCACAAGCATTTTTAGACGAGATTGGTATGTTTTCTGAGGACTCTATACCTGTTGTTTTGCCAAGATATTTGGTTCAAGATATTGATACATTAGAAGATTGGAAAAGGGCGGAATTGATGTATAAAATACTAAAACTGAAGGACTTAGAATGAGTAAAAATGTAAAAGATGTACACAACAAAGAAAGAGTAGGTATGTGGGATCAAAGTATTGGAAACCATAAATTTTTTATTGATAATTCAACGGGTTTGTTTCGAGATGAGTTTATTGAAGAAAGATCATGTCCTGCTTGTCAAGAAAACAACTGTCAGAAGATGTTTACTAAACAGGGTGGGCAATATGTGAAATGCAAATCTTGCAATATGGTGTACTTAAATCCTGTTTTTACTGATGAGGCGCTGACTCAGTATTACACCAACAACCAGGTTGAGCAAGGAGTTGTAGTACTTGATGATGCTCCATTTTATGCTAATTTATACAATAAAGGGCTCACCAATGTTGAAAACATAACATCAGTAGGTAATATTTTAGATATTGGCTGTTCAACAGGTATCTTTCTGGATATTGCCAAAGGCAAAGGCTGGAAAACTTACGGTTTAGAGCTAAATAAAATTGAATTTTCTGTATCAAAAGGTAAAGGACATAAAGTTCAAAATGAATTGCTTGAGAATGCTTTGTTTGATAAGAAATTTAATGTCATCTCATTGTGGGATGTTTTTGAACATATCAAAGATGGCGATAGTACTTTGAAAATCATGAAAGACTTGTTGACTGACAGTGGAGTCATTTTGTTGCAAATCCCAAGTAGCGACGCTTTAGTTGCAAAGATAATGCAGGAAAAGTGTAATATGTTTGACGGGCTAGAGCATGTAAACCTTTTTGGTGTTAATTCTTTAAAAATACTACTTAAAAATAACAATTTACAGATTTTAGACATTCAATCAGTTATTCCTGAGATAGGTGTTTTGAATAATTATTTATGTTATGGTGATCCGTATAAAGGAAGTAGTAATAATTTTAGTTCTGTTTTTGGTTTAGTTTCAGATGAGCAGATTCTAGAGTCTTTACAGGGTTATAAATTACAAGTGATTATAGGAAGGTAGAATGAAATTTTGTAGTAAATGTGTTATGCCAAATACCAAGCCAGATTTACACTTTGACGAAGGCGGTGTGTGTGACGCTTGTCGAACTCAAAGCGACAAGAATACCAACATTGATTGGAAACAAAGAGAAAAAGATTTTTTGGCCTTGGTCGATAATCATAAGTCCAACGATGATTACGATTGTATTATTGGTGTGAGTGGAGGTAAGGATTCCACTTATCAAGTGATAAAGATTTTGGAAATGGGTTTAAACCCATTATGCATTTGTTTTGAACCAACAATACCAACAGAAATAGGTAGAAAAAATTTAGAAAATCTAAATAATTTAGGTGTGGATTTAATACATGTTAAGCGAAATCCTATTGTCTATAAAAAATTGGCAAAAAATGCATTTATAAGAACAGGTGACAATGAATGGCAAAATCATCTAGGTATTTTTACGGTTGTGCCAAAATTTGCTGTCAAGTTTAATATTCCTTTAATTATTTGGGGAGAGAGTCCACAAATGGAATATGGAGGGCCTGCTGCCAGTAAAGATAGAAATTTGTTAGATAGGCAGTGGCTCGAAGAGTTTGGTGGCTTGCTAGGTAATAGAATTTCAGATATGGTAGGCGTTGACGGCTTAACTAGTAAAGATTTATCTTTGTATACTTATGAATCTGATGAGAATATAAATAAAGTTGGTGTGACGGGTTTATTTTTGGGGTATTACTTTAAGTGGGATTTGAGAAATGTTCTAAAGAAATCAAAAGAACATGGTTTTAGTGTGATGGATAGACCTGTTGAAACTACTTATGAGGACTTTGAAAATCTAGACTGTTATAGTAACCATCTCCACGATTATTTAAAGTATGTTAAATATGGATTTGGACGAGCAACTGACAATGCTTGTTTAGATATAAGACTTGGCTATATTAATAGAGAGGAGGCTGTCAGGTTAGTTAGTAAGTATGATGGACTCCTTCCAAAAAATGCAATTAAAGAGTATCTTGATTACACAGGGTTTTCAGAAGAGGAATTTTTTAAAATAGTTGACTCCTATACCAATAAACGAATTTTTGAGAGAGATGATAGTGGAAATTTTTTAAAAGATATTGATGGGTCTCTAATCAGAAAGAGTGAATACATTGTCAGATAATATAGTTATCATTGATTATAAAATGGGTAATTTGCGTTCTGTACAAAAAGCCTTTGAAGTTAGTGGTTGCAATGCAGTGATTAGTAATAAACACAATGTTATCAAAGACGCCGATAAAATTGTTTTACCAGGTGTTGGTTCGTTTCAAGATGGAATGAAAAATCTATTCAATTTAGACTTAATAGATGTTTTAAATCAAGAGGTTTTACAAAATAAAAAACCATTTCTAGGTATTTGTCTAGGTATGCATCTTGTTGCTCGAAAGGGTTATGAAAATGGAGAAACACGCGGCTTGTCCTGGGTAGATGCAGAGGTTATAAAACTTGATTTTGAAAAAAGCACTAAAGGTATAAAGGTTCCTCATGTTGGCTGGAACAGTGCTGAATATTCGAACTATAATAATTTATTTGAAGGCGTAAATAATGAAAGTGATTTTTATTTTGTTCATTCGTATCATTTTAAAACTAACGAACAAATTGTTACCAGTACAACCAATCATGGAAAGGAGTTTGTGTCTTCAATACAAAAAGATAACATCTATGCCTTTCAATTTCATCCAGAAAAAAGTCAAGCTACTGGCTTAAAAATCATTAAAAATTTTATCCAATGTTAAAGCATAGAGTGATCCCCTGCGTTCTTTTAAAAAATTGGCAGCTTGTTAAAAGTATTGGATTTAAATCTTATAGAACAATAGGTCATCCAATCTCAACAGCGCGCATTTATAATGCTAGGAATGTAGATGAATTAATAGTATTAGATATAGATGCAAGTTCAAATAATGAGGAAATAAATGTTGAACTAATTTTAGATATTGCTAATGAGTGCTTTATGCCTTTAACAATTGGTGGAGGTATAAAGACAATTAATGATATTTTTAAAGTCTTAAATGCTGGTGCTGACAAAATTAGCATTAATTCACAAGCCTTAGAAAATCTAGAATTTATAAAAGAAGCGTCCGACATATTCGGTTCTCAATGTATAGTTTGCTCAATTGATGTTAAGAAAATAAAGGGTGAATATAAAGTTTTCAATAAAAATAAGGGTTTACTTGATATACACCCACTAGATTTAGCCAAAAATTTCCAAAAATATGGTGCTGGCGAAATACTTTTAACTTCTGTTGATTCTGAAGGTTCAAATAATGGCTATGATCTGGAACTAATAAGATTGTTCAAAGGTGAGTTAAGTATACCTATTATTTTGAATGGAGGTATGGATCACCCTGATGATGCTACCAAGGCTATAGAAAATGGTGCAGATGCAGTTGCCGCAGCTTATATTTTTCACTTTTCAAGGTGGACACCGAAAGATATTAAATTGACATTAGCAGAGAGTAATATCCCTGTTCGCTTAGGAATATGAATATTATTTTTCGGGTTGATGCTTCTTTGAAAATGGGTACAGGTCATGTTATGCGCTGTCTAACCTTGGCACAAGTTCTAAAAGAAAATGGAGCAAATATTAAGTTCATTTGTCGAAAACACGAGGGAAATTTAATAGATAAGATTCATTCAAGTGGATTTAATGTTCATGAGTTAGGGTTATTAGAAGAGATTAAAGTTGATAACAAATTAACCCATTCTCCTTGGCTTGGTGTAACCCAACAGCAAGATGCTGATGACTGTATTGATATACTCAAAGCTAAAAAAGTTGATTGGTTAATTGTTGATCATTACGCCTTAGATGAACAGTGGCAAAAGAGACTTAAGCCTTATTATGAAAAAATAATGGTGATTGACGATTTGGCAGATCGAAAACATCAGTGTGATGTTTTACTTGATCAAACATTCGGTCGTCAGCACGACGACTATGTGGCACTAGTACCAAAAGACTGTGAATTATTATTAGGCTCGCAATATGCACTACTTAGGCCTGAATTTTCTAAGTGGAGAGCATATAGTTTAGAGCGCCGTAGTAAGCCAGAATTTAAGAAATTACTTATTAATATGGGTGGTGTTGATGTCGACAATGTTACTGAGAATGTTCTAGATGAGTTAAAGTTATGCAACTTACCAAACGATATGAATATTATCGTTGTGATGGGATCCTCAGCCCCTCATCTTGAGAGTGTTAAATTCAAAGCGATGACACTACCATACAAGACAGAAGTTAGAGTTGATGTAGATAACATGGCTGAAGTTATGGCAAATTCTGATATCGCAATTGGAGCAGCAGGCTCTACTACCTGGGAGCGCTGTTGTCTGGGTCTACCCACTATTCAAATTGTCATCGCTAAGAATCAACTATTTTCAGCAGAAACATTGGCTCACCATAATATTGTAAAATTAGCGAAGGAAATTAAAGAAACTACTTATCTATTAGAAAGTTCATCCGAATGGATGAAAAGTGTTGGCAGTTCAGCTTTAGAAATATGTGACGGTATGGGTAGCTACAAAGTTTTTAACAAGATGACCGACTACAGGATAATTCTTGAAGAGTTCGGCGAGGTTAATCTATGCAATTATATTAATTTAAATGAAAATGATAAGATTCTAGCGCTTAGTATGCGCAATCATCCAGAAATAAAAAAATGTATGCATAATCAAGATAGTATTCCAAATGCAACTCATTGTGAATTTATTAAAAGCCTAGAAAATAAAATAGATCAACGTTATTATCTGGTTAAGCAAAACAACATCATCATTGGGTCAATTAACTTTTCAGAAATAAATTTGCATAATTCGGTAGAATTTGGTATTTACACTAACCCTTTTTTACAATTAAAAGGCGCTGGTAGACTGCTAGAGTCAGCCGCAAGCCAATATGCATTTATTGAGCTGAATGTCAAAATAATTAAATTAGAGGTGTTCTCAGATAACGAAAGAGCAATTCATTTTTACAATAAATGCGGTTTTGAGCTCATCGATACAAAGAAAGTGAATCATAAAAACATTATGTACATGGAAAAAATGAAAATATAATGAGTAAATTTATCAAGATTAATGATAGAAAGATAGGTTTAGACCATTCGCCATATGTTATTGCTGAAATGTCAGCGAATCATAATGGTGACATTAATAGTGCTTATAAAATTATTGATATGGCTAAAGTATCTGGAGCAGATGCGGTGAAATTACAAACTTATCGCCCAGATACAATCACTATGGATATGAATACACCAGAATTTATGATTGAAGGTGGATTGTGGGACGGTCAAAGTTTGTACGAATTATACCAAGGCGCATTTATGCCATGGGAATGGCATAGGCCATTATTTGATTATGCAAAAAAAGTTGGTATTACAATATTTAGCTCACCATTTGACAATACTGCTGTTGATTTATTAGAAGACTTAAACACACCAGCATATAAGATCGCTTCTTTTGAGGCAGTGGACCTTCCTTTGATAAAATATGTGGCTCAAACTGGAAAGCCTATGATTATTTCAACAGGCATGGCGGATTCCGAGGAGATTCAAGAAGCTATTGATGCCGCAAGAGAGGGCGGATGTAAGGAGTTAGCTATATTACATTGTGTGAGTGGTTATCCAGCTCCAGCAGCAGATTATAACTTGAAAACGCTTGTCGATATGCGACAAAAGTTTGGTCTAGTTATTGGCCTATCAGACCATACAATTGATAACACGACAGCAATTACTAGTGTTGCATTAGGTGCCTCAATTATTGAAAAACATGTAACTCTAGATCGCAATGGCGGCGGCCCTGATGATTCTTTTTCACTTGAATCGGAAGAATTAAAGCAATTGTGTGTGGGGGCTAAAACTGCATGGGAATCGCTTGGACAAGTTGATTATGGTAGAAAATCGAGTGAACAAGCTAACGTAAAATTTCGACGTTCATTGTATTTTTTAAAAGATATTAAAGCAGGAGAGATTGTTACTACTGAATTCATAAGATCTATTCGACCAGGATATGGTTTAGCGCCAAAATATTTAGAGACAGTTCTTGGTAAGGTAATAAAAACAGATGTAAAAAGAGGGGAGCCAGTACAATTTAGCATGTTCCAAGAGGGTGATTTTATAGAAGAAGTTAAATGATTGGATTAATTAAAGAGAGCTTACCAAAAATGAAATTAGTTGCAGGTAAGGTGTTATTTATAAAATCTATTAAATCCAAGTCAATGGGAAAAATTCTCCAAGATTTTTTTAAAAGCACATATTCTATTGTAATCCTCCCAAAAATTAACACTCAGTAAAAGTAGAATTTTCTTATAATAAAAACATAAGGAGATTCAAATGAAGACAGCACGTAAATCAGATTCACAAATCATGCAAATACTGAGCCAAGCAGG
>Ga0209142_1001737_pt1 | contig 11555 bp, 11 predicted proteins | sample SaaInlV_120m_DNA_FD_184678 | JGI IMG/M metagenome (GOLD analysis project Ga0209142, IMG submission 184678) | Marine microbial communities from expanding oxygen minimum zones in the Saanich Inlet - Saanich Inlet SI074_LV_200m_DNA (SPAdes) (version 2) | ecosystem: Environmental > Aquatic > Marine... | reverse complement strand
CTAAATGTAAAAAAACTTGGTGCGCATTTTCTTCGTGGCGGTGCTTTTAAGCCACTTAGTTTCCCATATAGGAGTGAGAAATACAATGAAACTAGAGAGCAAGGCATAGAGTGGCTTGTAAACGCCAAGGAAAAGGCTGGAATTCCCGTTATAACTGAAGTGATGGAAGAGGGGTATGTTCCATTAGTTGCTGAGGCGGCTGATATTTTGCAAATTGGTACTAGAAATATGCAGAATTATCCATTATTAACGGCTTGTGCAAAAACCGGTAAACCAATCATGTTAAAACGCGGCTATGGAGCATCATTAAGAGATTGGCTGGGTGCAGCTGAATATATTATGGTGGAAGGCAATGAAAAAATAATATTATGTGAAAGAGGTGTTTCAGCTCCTCATACACACAGGGCAACATCAAGGTTCCTATTTGATTTGCAAGTTGTTCCTGCCGCTCAGGAGCTAACCCATCTTCCGATAGTGGTTGACCCATCTCATGCAACTTTTTGGCGCCCATGGGTTAAGTCTATGTCTTTGGCCGGGATTGCATCTGGTGCTGATGGTGTAATGCTTGAGGTTCATCCAGATCCATCTAATGCAGCAGTAGATCCATTACAACCAATTGATTACGAAGAGTTTGACAATATTATGCAAAGAATGGATATGGTGGCAAAAGCAAGTTATGATCGCCATGTATTAGGTTAATACATCATGATTCGGAATTTAATAGATAACAATATTAACCTTAATAAAGGTGAAAATTTTTGCGCAATACTTGGCGTGAACCCATCTAATGGTGCACGATCACCATTATTATGGAACGCGGCATATTCTCATTATGGCCTATCCACTCAAATGTTGCCGTTAGATGTAAGCGCGCAAAACTTTGATGATTTGCTTGACGAATTAAATAACAATCAAAAATTTATTGGTGGTGCTATCACTATGCCATATAAAGAAAACACAGCCAATTGGCTGGGTAATCGAATAACAGCTGAGGCAAAAGAGATTGGTGCAGTAAATTGCCTTTATCGTGGAAAAGATAATCAATTGTATGGTACTAATACTGATGGAGAGGCATCAATTCTCTCATACCAATCTCATTTTGGAGATGTTACTGGTAAATCTATTGTGATTCTTGGTACAGGTGGTGTTGCAAAAGCAGTATCTGCATATTTTTCTGCTGGAGTTGGAGAGGTCGGTAAAGTTACGATAGTGGGAAGATTAAATAATGGCAAGGAATATGCTGAATCTATTAATGCCAATTGGATCAGTTGGTCTAATATGGATGATATTTTGAAAGAAGTTGATGGTGTAATTAATTGCACATCAATTGGTTTTTTAGATCAAGAAGGTGTATCTCCCCTAAATAAAGATCAGTTGAGCATTCTTTCCGATACTACTAATATATTTGATGTTATTTATCAGCCCTTGAAAACTGAATTGATTTTATTGGCAAAAACACACAAATTGCAGCATCTTAATGGTTCTGAAATGAATATAGAGCAGGCCGTGTTAGCATTCAGTTATGCAAATCCAAAATTTCAAGATTTAAAAGAAATTAAAGCTATAATGTTGCAAGCTGTTGGTGGTGCTTAGCAAGCATAAAATAGGATTTTTTATCAAATGAAAAATAATGCTTACGAAATATCTAAGTGTCCTTTGTGTACTTCTAAAAATTTGAAAGAAGTTGATAATACACTTAGACATACAAGTAACTACAAACCAGTATTGTGTCAGGAATGTAGCCTGATTTTTTTAGATAAGCTATATTTTACAAGTCAAGAAAAATTAGATGATTTTTATAAAGGTGAATATCTTAATGAATATTACAACGATGGCAAAAATGATATATTATTTAATTTTAACAATAAGCTACCCTATCAAAACCTTAGGAAGGAAAGGATAAGTAATTATTTGAATAATGATACAAAGGTTCTAGATATTGGTTGCGGGCCTGGTTATTTTTTAGAGTCAATTCGGGCAGATGTTGCTGAAGTAGCCGGAGTGGAGAAAAATCATGATGAGAGAAGGTTTGTTAGTGATTATCTTAAAATACCTTGTTATGAAGACCATACATTGATTAAAAAAAAATATGATGTCATTGTTTTAAATCAGGTTGTTGAACACATATACAATCCAGTATTTTTCTTAATAGAATTGTCATCGATTTTAAGTGAAAAAGGAGTATTTGTGATCGAGGTTCCGAGTGCAAGTAATCCTATTGTGTCGCTCTATAGAAACAAACCATTTACTAATTTTTGGTTTCAAGAGCCACATTTGTGGTATTTCAACAAGATTACACTTAGATTGATTCTTGAAAAGGCTTTTGGCGATAAGTGCGTTCAGAGTATTAGTGTTTTTCAGGAATCGTCATTTTTAAATCATTATAACTGGATTGTGCATAATAAAAAAAGCTCATCAAGAGATCAGGCAACATCCAACTCATTTCCATTAGTTAATGTAAGTAATCACTCCATTATGGATGATTTAGATTCGTTATTTGTAAATTTTAATATGAAGTATAAGGATATATTGGAAAAGGGGATACCATGTTTGCAATAGTTAAGAGAGAGACGTAATAATTACTTAATTATCAGGCCTTAGAAATTGATTTTACTGTTTAAAATTATTCCAATAATTTAGTTATCAAAATAAGGTTAACCATTGCATAAATATACAAACATAGGTTGCAGATATATATGAAAGATATGAGTTTTGAAATTGAAGATGTGATTTGTATTATTCCTGCGAGAGGTGGATCAAAAGGACTTCCACGTAAAAATGTAAAAATCATTGGTAGCGAGCCACTAATTGTTAGACCAATCCGTCATGCAATTGAGTCTGGTGTGATTGGCACCGTTTTAGTAACTACGGATGATGCGGAAATTGCAGAAATTGCAAAATCTGCTGGCGCTATAGTTCCTTTTATTAGGCCACCTGAGCTAGCACAAGATTTAACTTCTACCGAAGATACACTTCAACACGCCCTATTTGAGTATGAAAAAATGACTGGAAAAGAGTTTAAAGTGGCTGTTTTCTTAACGGCTACTGATATCTTTAGAAGAGTTGAATGGATAGTTGATGTGGTAAATAGGCTAAAGAGCAATCCTAATCTGGAAAGTGTTTTTGTAGGTCTTGCTACTCATAAAAATTATTGGAACCAGCAGAGTGATGGCTCATGGAAAAGACTAAAGCCATGGATGTCAACGTACACCTCTCGTCAAGTTAAAAAGCCAATTATTAGAGAGGATACTGGCCTGGCATGCGCAAGTCGTGCTTGGTTATGGAGAGAGGGTAGAAGAGTTGGCGATATTGTAGATGTAGTGGTTAACGACGACGATTTTACAAATATTGATATTCATGAACAAAGGGATTTACTTTTGGCAAATGCGGCATTAAACATTAATAAAAAACTATGAAAAAATATCCAACCAATCAAGAAAGGACTTCAGAATATTCAAAAATATTTACTAGGCAAAAAGTTCTCAGTCATCTTGTTGAAAATGAAGCTCCATTAATTTTTGATGTCGGGGCTAACAACGGAAGGTCTTTAAATGAATTTAAACAGTGGTGGCCACAGTCAGAAGTTCACTGTTTTGAGCCTCAGAAAGAATGTTGGCCTGAGCTTGAATTATGTACAACACACCATTCGAAGACCGTTATTAATAAAATTGCTACTAGCTCTAAAAACGGAACTTTAGACTTTATGACATTAACCATATTGCAAAAAATCCTATGAATGGGATAACTGATTGGGTAGATGTTATCTATTTAAATAAAGATTTTATATGAGTTTATAATCAAAAAAATGCGCAATATAATAATTTATTTTTTAAAAAAAATTTCAATATTTAGCTTTGTTAAAATATTGTATCTTAGGTTTGACAGGGTTAAGAGGCATTATAAAAGATATGAAAATAAAGAATTTAGAATTACTTACTATAGAAAATTAATTGATGAATATTTAAAAAATATAACAAGCGACGATCATAATAATTTTATAATTCAACTAGAAAAAGAGATAAATAAAAGAAGTAAAAATTTAATCAGCATTCGATCTGATTGGTGGGTTTCGTTTTTCAGAGTAATAGGTTCAGAAAGAGGATGTAATGAATTAGATCAATATATAGGTGTTTTGCGAAATGAGACGCTTAAATTGTCATTTTCTAGCAATTCTTCATTTGCCCTTTTAGAGATTTATGCACTGCTTATTGAGTATGGATTGTACGGTGTAGGTTGTGCAATTCGCAGTCAATGTGCACAAGCAGTCATCCAAGAAGGAATTGATAATAAGTCAAGTCAAAAATCACTAGAAAGGTTTTTTTCTGCAGCCCTCGAAGATGGCGATAAAGATAAAATAGATTCTACATTGCACCTTCTTAAGAGGGTGTCAAAAAATAATCCTGAACTATTATTAATTGAATTTCTACTTAATAAAATCAATCACAGTCATATTATTAGTAAAGATGTTTCTTTAGATAAGGGTTATTTAAATTTAATAAAAGGAAAGCGATTAGCGATTGTGGGACCATCACAGACTGATATTAAAAACGGAAAGGAAATTGATGATTTTGATTTAGTGGTTAGATTTAATTATAAAGGAGACAATCTTTCATTATTGTCAAAATGTGTAGGCAGTAGAACGGATATTTCTTATTTTAACGGCGCAAATGCATGGAGTCTAGAGAAGAGGTATAAGGAAGTGGCTACTAAAGCACTAAAGGCGATTGTATTTAAAGTTCCAGTAAATACAAACTTATTTGATTGTAAGTGCGTACGGAAGATGCTATTACCTCTTGAGCACTGCATGTTAGATAATAGTCCTAACGCATTGCCAAATGTAATTTCTGATTTATTAATATATCAGCCGTTAGAGGTAAAAATTTTTAATATAGACATGTTTCTTACTAGCAAAAGAGATTCGTCATATGGGGTTCTAGATAAAGCATTTTGGAATAAATTTTATCCAAAATTTGGGCACGACCCCTTTAGTCAATTTAATCTCATACAAATTTTTTATAAAAATAATCTCATACAGGTAGACCATATTTTAAAAGAAATCTTGGATTTAAGTGTATCGACATATATGGAAAGACTCCAAGAAAATTATTTGGATAAAGCATTATTTCATTACAACAGGAAAAACTACAAATGGTAAGGGATTATGATTTAATTATCTTGGGTGCTGGTATTACCGGGCTTTCTGTTGCTAGAGAAAGGATTAAAATCGATCCTGATTGTAGAATTTTAGTGATAGAAAAAGAACGTAGAATTGGAATGCATGGTAGTGGCAGAAATTCAGGTGTCCTGCATTCTGGAATATACTACCCATCAGACACATTAAAAGCTAAATTTTGCAGCGAAGGTTCTAAGCTGATGGCTAGTTATTGTGAAAAATATAATCTACCACTTATGAAGTGTGGAAAGGTTATCTTACCTACAAAGTCTGAAGATGAAGATCAGATTGATCTCCTCTATAAAAGGGGGGTGAAAAATGGAGCCTCAGTCAAAATTATTTCACAAAAAGAGCTAAGAGAAATAGAGCCTGAAGCTAGCACAATAGCGCAAAGAGCTTTATACTCGCCCAATACTTCAGTTATTGATCCATACGCAGTTCTTAGTAAAATCCAATCGGAATTAAATAATTCTGATGTAATAATTCTCTTTAATGAAAAAGTAATATCAGCCAACCCTGACCAAAGCACTATCACAACCAATAAAGATAATAATTTTAAATATAAACACCTTATTAATTGCACTGGCCAATATTCCGACGTAGTATCAAAATTATTTAATGTAGGAAAAAAATATACTTTATTGCCATTTAAAGGTCTTTATTATGGGCTAAGTAAGAATTCTAATATTCGACTCAATGGATTAATTTATCCCGTTCCAGACTTGAGTGTTCCCTTTCTTGGAATACACTCGGTCAAATTGGTTAATGGTAGTGTGTATTTTGGCCCTACTGCTATTCCAGCATTTGGAAGAGAGAATTATCAGGGTTTTGAAGGGGTTAATATTAAAGATGCCTCCTCTATTTCGTATCATTTACTGAGGCAATATATAAGCAACAAGAAGGGGTTTAGGGCATACACTCACCAAGAGGCTTCTAGATTTCTTAAAAGCGAATTCTTAAAGAGTATACAAAGTCTTGTGCCAAATCTTTCAAGCAATGATCTTGTAATAAGCCATAAGGTGGGAATTAGGGCGCAGTTATTAGATACAAAGCACAATGAACTTGTTATGGACTTTGTAGTAGAAAAGGTTGATAATACAACTCACGTTTTAAATGCAGTCTCACCTGCGTTTACAAGTGCTTTTTCATTTGCAAAATATATTTTAAATAAATAAGGAGTTAAGTATGGAACACATATTGGTTACTGGTGGTGCAGGTTATGTTGGATCTGGCCTGTTAAGAGAGTTATTATCTGAAAATTACAGGGTAACTTGTGTTGATAATTTAATATTTGGAGGGGAGTCTCTGTTGGATATTTGGCATAATAAAAACTTTAATTTTATCAAGTGTGATGTTAATAATTATGATGCGTTTAATAGAGTCCTTAATGGTAATAAGTTCTATGCTGTCATCCATTTAGCTGCAATTGTTGGAGATCCTGCGTGTAAATTACATTCAAACCTTGCATTAAAGACAAACCGAGACTCTACAAAGTGGCTTTTGGACAAATGTAAAGAAATTAAAATACCTAAATTTATATTTGCATCCACCTGTAGTAACTATGGAAAAATGGAAGATCCAGAGTCTTATGTCGATGAAAACTCTAAGCTTGCACCTGTTTCGTTATATGCCGAACTGAAAGTTGAATTTGAGAAATACATGCTTAACGAAATTGAAAAGACGAGTAATTTTACACCAACTTCTTTGAGATTTTCTACTGTATACGGCCTCTCTCCAAGAATGAGATTTGATTTAACTGTTAATGAGTTTACTAAAGATTTGGCAATGGGTAGAGAACTTGTAATTTTTGGCGAAAAGTTTTGGAGGCCATATTGCCATGTAAAAGATTTTTCTAATGCATTTATTACTGTGTTGCGAGCCTCAAAAGACAAGGTAGCGTATAACGTATTTAATGTTGGCGATACTTCAGAAAACTACACTAAACAAATGCTAGTGGAAGAGATAAAAAAGGCCATACCCGAAGCTAATATTAAATATATTGACAAAAACGAGGACCCAAGAGATTACAGAGTAAATAGTGATAAAATTAAACGCGAACTAGGTTTTGAAATCACTATGCGAGTATCTGATGGTATTGAAGAAGTTAAACGTATGGTTCAAGAAGGAATTATTCAAGATCCAGAAGATCAAAGGTATTACAATATTCCACATGAGCGTCAAGATTAGCACACAATATACACCTGTAGTCGATTGTATTAGATCTGTATATAAAACAGATTCATTTATTCCTTTGCATGAGCCTAGATTCTTAGGTAATGAAAAGAAATATTTAAATGAATGTATAGATTCTACATTTGTATCATCTGTTGGTAAGTTTGTAGATGAATTTGAAGAAAAAATCGCAAGCTATACCGGTGCCAAATATGCTGTTGCAACGAGCAATGGAACTTCAGCATTACATATATCATTACTATTGGCCAATGTAGAGCAGAATGATGAAGTGATTACACAACCTCTTACCTTTATTGCCACTTGCAATGCAATTAGTTATTGTAATGCATCCCCTGTTTTTATAGATGTTGATAAAGATACCATGGGCATGTCACCAGTAGCTTTAGAGATTTTTTTAAAGGAGAATGCTGAAGTTAAGAATCAACAATGTGTAAATAAATCTACTGGAAAAATTATTAAGGCATGTATTCCAATGCATACATTCGGACACCCTTGTCGTATTGAGGAAATCCAGAAGATTTGTAAAGAATGGCATATAGTTTTAGTTGAGGATTCTGCCGAATCATTAGGTAGTTTCTACAGAGGTCAGCATACAGGGACTTTTGGAGAGCTTGGTGTTATAAGTTTTAATGGAAATAAGATAATAACATCAGGCGGTGGCGGTTGTATTCTGACTAACAATGAAGATTTGGCAAAGAAAGCAAAACACATTACTACGACAGCTAAAGAGCCACACAAGTGGGAGTACACACACGATATGGTTGGATATAATTATCGCATGCCTAACTTAAATGCAGCGTTAATAGTGGCACAATTAGAACAACTAGATGGTTTTTTGAAAAGTAAAAGGTCTTTAGCAAAAATTTATAAGAAATTTTTCCAAAATGGTGATATTCATTTTGTGACAGATCCAGAAAATGCCAAATCAAATTACTGGTTGAATTCGATTGTTCTTAAGAGTAAAGACCAGAGAGACTTATTCTTAGACGAGACAAATTCGAAAGGTATTATGACGCGTCCAATATGGGTCTTAATGAATAAATTACCAATGTTTGAAAAAGCTCAATGTGGAGATCTAACGAATTCAGAGTGGCTAGAAGAGCGTGTTGTTAACATACCTAGTAGTGTAATATTGTGAAGGATATTATTTTAATTGGCGGCGGTGGGCATTGTAAATCAGTCATTGATGTTATTGAGCAAGAGGGTAAATTTAAAATTGTAGGAATAGTGGATAAGCCAGAGCTACTAGACTCTAAAGTCTTAGGATATTCGGTGATTGGTAATGATTCTGATTTAAGTAGTTTAGTAAAGAAATATCAATGCGCTTTAATAACGGTTGGGCAGATTAAATCACCAGATTTGAGAATAAAGCTATTTAGTCTAGCCAACAAGGTGGGATTTTTTCTTCCCAGTATTATCTCTCCAAGAGCTTATGTTTCAAAACATGCAGTAGTTGGTAAAGGTACGATTGTAATGCACGATGTACTAATCAACACCAATGCAAAAATTGGAGATAATTGTATCATTAACACAAAATCAATAGTAGAGCATGGTAGTAACATTGGAGATCATTGTCATATTTCTACCAACGCAGTTATTAATGGAGATGTTGTCGTAGGTAGCGGTAGTTTTATTGGTAGTGGCGCTGTTACTAAAGAAGGTATTAGGATTAATGATAATTTCTTTGCAAAGGCTGGTAGTATTATTAAATGAGTGTTTTTATTATTGCCGAAGCCGGGGTTAATCATAATGGTTCAATAAAATTAGCAAAAGAATTGATTGATGTGGCTGTTGAGTCTGGCGCTGATGCAGTTAAGTTTCAAACATTTAAAGCAGAAAATCTAGTGTCTAAGGATGCACAAAAAGCTGATTATCAAAAACAGACTACAGATGCGTCAGAGTCACAATTTGATATGATCAAAAAGCTTGAACTTGATGTAAACGCCCATAAAGAATTACTTGCTTACTGCCAAGAAAAAGACATCATGTTTTTATCTACACCATTTGATCATGAAAGTATTGATCTGCTAAGTGACTTAGGATTGCAAATTTTTAAAATACCTAGTGGTGAAATTACTAACTTACCCTATTTAAGACATATTGGGTCATTAGACAAGAAGATTGTTTTATCTACAGGCATGTCAAATCTTAAAGAGGTTGGGGATGCATTGAATATCTTGATTAATGCAGGCACATCTAAAGATAACATTACAGTATTGCATGCGAATACTATGTACCCAACGCCAATGGAAGATGTAAACCTGAATGCAATGTTAACAATACAAAAAGAATTTGGTGTTAATATTGGATATAGCGATCACACATTAGGAATAGAAGTGGATATTGCTGCTGTTGCAATGGGTGCTTCATGCATAGAAAAGCACTTCACGTTAGATAAAACAATGGATGGGCCGGATCACAAATCATCATTAGAGCCGGAAGAATTGAAAGCGATGGTAGGCGCAATTAGAAACATTGAAAAAGCACTAGGAAGTAGTGAGAAAAAGCCATCACCAAGTGAAAGTGTTAATATTGATATTGTGCGAAAATCTATTGTTGCTAATCAAAAAATCAATAAAGGTGATATATTGACTGATAAAAATATCACGATTAAAAGGCCGGGAAAAGGGATTAGCCCAATGCAGTGGGATGAGATTATTGGCACTATTGCAGTTAAAAATTATAAACTAGATGATTTGATATAATTAGCAACTATAAAAAAATAGAAAATTTTCAAAATATCCTCTTTATTATTGAAAAATAACAGTAGAAAGGCGTTTAAAATGACACTAATAGCCTATTTATCACTGTTTTTGGCTGGATAAACAGGGCTTTAAGGAAAATTTTGGATTTTTTAAGAATGGATGAGAAATAGTAAAAAAATGAGAAAAATCTGCGTTATTACCGGAACTCGTGCTGAATACGGTCTTTTATATTGGTTAATAAAAGAGATAGAAAAAGATAAAGATTTAGAACTTCAGCTTGTAGTCACTGGCATGCACCTATCTCCAGAATTTGGGTTGACATACAAAGAGATAGAAAAATATTTTAAAATAGATAAGAAAATAGAGATGATTTTATCTTCAGACACAGCAGTGGGGATTTCTAAATCCATGGGCTTGGCTCAAATATCTTTTGCTGAAGCTTATGAAGAATTAAGGCCTGATATTTTGGTAGTTTTGGGAGATAGATACGAGATATTTAGTGCTGCTAGTGCCGCCATGATTGCTAGAATTCCCATTGCACACCTCCATGGCGGAGAAACGACAGAAGGTGCTTTTGATGAGGCTATTAGGCACAGTATTACTAAAATGAGTCATATACATTTTGTTGCTGCTAAAGAATATAAAAATAGAGTAATTCAGCTAGGAGAGCAGCCCGATAGAGTGTTTAATGTCGGTGGCTTAGGGGGTGATAATATCAACAAATTAAAATTGTTATCTAGAGAGTCTTTTGAGCAAGATATTAATTTTAGCCTTGGTGAGAAAAATATTTTGGTTACATTTCATCCGGTAACACTTGAAAGTTCTACAGCTGAAATACAATTTAAAGAGTTATTAGGTGCACTTGACGATCTGCAAGATACAAAAATAATATTTACAAAAGCTAATAGTGACACTGATGGAAGAGTTATCAATAGTATGATTGATGATTATGTCACTAATCATGGCAATACAATTTCTTTTACTTCAATGGGTCAACTTAATTATCTTAGTGCTTTGCAGTTTGTGGACGCTGTTGTGGGCAATAGTTCAAGCGGCTTACTTGAAACGCCAAGTTTTAAAATTGGCACAATTGATATAGGTGATAGGCAAAAAGGTCGTATTAAGGCAGATAGTGTCATAAGTTGCTCACCAGAGAAAGAAGATATTAGTAAATCGTTAGAAAGGTTGTATTCTAAAGACTTTCAGAATATCGTAAAAAATACTAAAAATCCTTATGGTTCTGGTGGTGCAAGCAAAAAAATCATAAGTATAATAAAAGACATTAACTTAAAGGGAATTTTAAAAAAACCTTTTTATGATTTAATGGGTGGCAGTAAATGAAAATGAAATTGGTAAACATCCATTTCCCAGAAGTGAGAGAAATATTAGAGCATTAGCCACTTATAGAGGCGCAACATCTGGATGTAATTATGCAGAGAGTTTTATGTTACTTAAAGAAATTATATGATTAATATTTTAAAAAT
>Ga0209142_1001735_pt1 | contig 11557 bp, 10 predicted proteins | sample SaaInlV_120m_DNA_FD_184678 | JGI IMG/M metagenome (GOLD analysis project Ga0209142, IMG submission 184678) | Marine microbial communities from expanding oxygen minimum zones in the Saanich Inlet - Saanich Inlet SI074_LV_200m_DNA (SPAdes) (version 2) | ecosystem: Environmental > Aquatic > Marine... | reverse complement strand
CTAAGCCCCCGTTCAAGTGCCAGATTGTGGGCTGCGTGGTCCAGCTTCACTATAAACTGAAAGGTAGCAACATTAAGCTCGGCCTGTAGCTGACGATCTCTCTCAAGAAGAAGGTACTCCATAGTCACATAGACCAACAGCATCAAAGGGATGAGGAGAACGAACCCCAGCTTGAACTGTATCGTACGGTCATTGAATAGTTGGAGGGGGCTTTTCATAAATATATAATTATATTACAGAAAACTCAACAAAACAGGCTCTTCTCCGAATGATTGAGTGAAGCCAATTGATCCAGTGACTGGAAAACAGGGCACCGTTAATCGATATGTGTGCCGCGTTATTCAGGATTTACCCTTCCTACATCGTCCCTGTTTTTTGAAGATAGAGCAGGCACAAGTCCATATTGAACAGAACCAGAGGCGGATGGAGTCCCTCTCCTTTGTTGAACCCTATCAGCGTTATACCAAACGTTTCTGCCAACTGGTCAGCGGTCTGTGTCGTCATATGAGCATTCAGGCGGTCTCTCTCCATTTGGGTATTCGTTGGGAGACAACCAAGAATATGGATAAGGCCTACTTGAGAGAGTCACTACCAACACTACACCCTGAAGAGCTTACTAACCTGAAATGGATCGGTGTAGATGAGGTGGCTCGGGCCAAGGGGCATGACTATATGACGGTGGTTTATGATCTTGAGCAGGGCAACCTGATCTGGGTCCATGAAGGACGTACCTCAGAAACCCTCTCACTCTTTTTAACAGCACTTCCAGAGGAGACAGCACAGGGCATAGAGGCAGTTGCTATGGATATGGGACCAGCCTACAGGAAGGCGGTTAAGGAACACCTGCCACAAGCAGCAATTATCTTTGATCGTTTCCATGTGATGCAGAACTACAGCAAGGTGATCCGCAACCAGCGCCGCATTGAGTTTCGCCGGGCATCACGCAAGGAGGATCAGGAACTGATTAAAGGCTCCCTCTATCTGTTGCTGAAGAACCCTGAAAAACTGAGGCCCGGGCAGATGGAGAAATTGGAGTCTCTGCGAAACAGTAATGACAACCTCAACTTGGTCTACATGCTGAAAGAGCAGTTGCAGCAATTATGGGTACTGCCAGAATCATTCGATACGATGAAAGAGAGACTGGAATCATGGTGCAAAATGGCAGATGAGAGTGGCCTGCATTATCTGAAGAAATTTGCAAAATCTCTCCGAAGGCATGCAACGGGGATCTGCAATTACGCCAGTTTCCCATTGACCACGGCAAGAATTGAAGCTGGAAACGTGGCTATTGGAATGATCAGAAAAAGAGCACGGGGTATTCAGGATACGGAATATTTTAAACTCAAGATCCGGCAGGTTTCTATTCCGGATCAACCATCAATATTTTATCAAAATACAGCCCAATCTCACTAATTTAAGCGGAGAAGAACCACAAAACAGATAGCCCTAAGGGGAGGGCTAGGGAGGGGGGGGGTTAAGCACCTGATTATACGTCCCACCCCCATCCCAACCTTCCCCCTCAAATGGGGAAGGAGCCAAAAATAGAGCCATAATGAGAACTGCTGGCGACTGGGCGATCATACCGTTTTCGCAAAGAAGGCCTTAACCTCACTCACATCCCGTGTTCTTGCCATGTTCGGCAGACTATTAAGAAAGGTGTGTCCATACTGTTTTTTAAGAAGCCGTGAATCGCAGATCACAAACACTCCCCGATCCTCCACGTCACGAATCAGCCGTCCGGCCCCCTGACGCAGGGCGATCACCGCACGTGGTAGCTGCAACTCCATAAAGGCGTTGCGACCTGCACTGCTCAAGGCCTGTATTCTGGCTTGCAGCACCGGATCACCGGGAGAGGCGAAGGGGAATTTGTCGATCACCACGCAGGAGAGGGCATCACCACGCACATCAACCCCCTCCCAGAAGCTGGAGGCTCCCAGTAGCACCGCATTCCCCAACTCCCGAAACTGGTCGAGCAGCTGGCTCCGTGCAGACTCCCCCTGCACCAGTAGCGGAAACTCCACGTCCCGCTCTCGCAAAAATTCAGCTGCTGCCCGTAGCGCCTTGTGGCTGGTAAACAGAAGAAAGGTGCGTCCTTGGCTCGCCTCAATAATGGGTAGAACCTGCTCCATCATCTGTTCACCATAGGTCGGTGCATTGGGCTGTGGCAACCCCTTGGGGTGGAAGAAGAGCGCCTGCTGCTGGAAGTCAAAGGGGCTGTCCCAATGCGCGGTAGTCGCCTCTTCAATCCCAAACTCACGCAGAAAGTGGTCAAATTTCTCATCCACAGTCAGCGTTGCGGAGGTGAAGATCCAGCTACAGCTGCGCCCCTCCATCGCCTGCTGGAAGGTCTCTCGAATCTCTAGTGGGGTATGGTGGATAACGAAGCCAATTTTATGTAGATCAACCCAGTGAATCTGCCCCTCAGGTGCGGTTCCGGTGAGCCGTATCAGTTGGTCCAATAAGGTCTCACCACGCTCTTTACACCCCTGTAGCCCCTTGCCACGCTCGGCCACCTGTTTCAGCTCTTTGATCAGCGACTCCAGCGACTCCCTCGCCGTATCAATGGCCGATTCAACCCCTTTGTGGTGCACCACCTGCAACCAGGGGTAACGGCCAAAATCTTGCTGCCCCGGACCACCCAGCGCCAGGCGAAGGTCGGCCACCGCCTTCTTGAGGGCATCGGCCCCACCCTCTAGCGGTTTGTGATCAGGGGCATCGGTTAAATGTTCGGCAACGGTATCATCGGCCAGTTCGGTAAACTGGCGATGGCTGATGCGTTCGCCAAAGAAGCTGGTAGCGGTCTCTGCCAACTGGTGCGCCTCATCAAAGATGATCGCATTGGCACCCGGCAGCAGCTCTCCAAACCCCTCCTCCTTCAGCGCCATATCGGCAAAGAAGAGGTGGTGGTTGACCACCACCAAGTCGGCCTCCTGCGCCCTGCGTCGTGCGTTGACCACATGGCAGTTGTCCCACTCTCCACACTCCTGTCCAAGGCAGTTGTCGGTGGTGGAGGTGACACGCGGCCAGAGGAGGTCACTCTCCTCCACACCACTCATCTCTCCAATATCCCCATTCTCGGTCTGGTACGCCCAACGGCGAATTTTGGTAAATTTGGTGGCCTCACGTCGGGAGTAGAAACGCCCTTGATCTTCAGTCAACTCCAGTCGGTGAAGACAGAGGTAGTTGGAGCGCCCTTTGAGCAGCGCGATACTGCCGCCCCGCCCCAGCAATTTACGCACTGCGGGGAGATCTCGATGGTAGAGCTGATCCTGTAGATTTTTGGTCCCAGTCGAGACGATGACACGCTCCCCAGAGAGCAGCGCAGGGACTAGATAGGCGTAGGTCTTGCCGGTACCGGTCCCCGCCTCAGCAACCAGCACGGCACGCTTTTCGATCGCTTCAGCCACCGCATCGGCCATCTCCATCTGCGGTTGACGTGGTTTGAAGCCCTCAATCGCCTTGGAAAATAGCCCATCACTACCGAGCACCGCTGAGGCGCTTTCCTCCATCACGCTCTCATCTCCCCGCCTTGCTCCAAGCGGCACGGGCACCCTTTGCATCCCCTAAAGCCTCTTTGGAGCGGGCAATCAGTGACCAGTTCTCTTCGATTAATAGGCTGCCTCGATCGGCAAAACTGTTCGAGCGACGCGCCAGTGTCACCGCCTCTTGATAGAGCTTCTGCTGGTAACGCACCTGAGCCAAGTCATGCCACAACCCAGCACGTTGCGAGTCGATTCGCAGCGCCCGCTCTAGAAGCCCTTCGGCGCGCCCATACTCTTGCTGCTGCATCGCCTGCTCGATCTTCTGCAACATCCCCAGTAACGGGTCATCCTCTAACTGTTGAGGCTTTGCTGCTCGCGCCTGCTGCGGATAGCGGGGTGCTGGCTCGGCCGGGGGGGGGATCTCCTCCCAGACGGGCTCTGGCTCCACAGCTTGGTAGGTGATCGGTTGTTGACGTGCTGGGGTGACGATAACCCTTTCTGGCTCGGTTCTGCGTGCTGGCTCGACTCTGCGTGGTGCTGGTTTTGCCACAGCTGAAGCACGATAGTAGATCTCTTTTTTGGGGGGAGGTTTGATACTGGAGTGCTCTTCTACTGGAACTCTTGGTTGCCCACCACAGCCGCCCAGCCACGCCACCACGGGCAGCCATAGCAGATGCGATTTACTGTTATTGCTGTTTTTCAGATTAACCCTTGCCATCCTATTTACCATAATTATGCTGCATAAATTGATGCACTCTACCCCCATCCCAACCTTCCCCCTGCAAGGGGGAAGGAGCTACAGCATCAAAGATAGCTAACATTGTACCTCTACTAGGGGTTCACTGCCTTGCACAAACGGGATTGAGCGTCCGTGGTTGCAACCTGACCCAACCCGCCTCCCCTGATCATCAATCCACACTTCGACCACCTCTTCTGGATAGCGAATTCTCAATGGCTGATTGGGCAGTTTTGACATCATCCGCCCCCAGACATGCAGCGCCCCGGAGCTACCGGTTAACCCCGCTGACTGGTTATCATCACGCCCCATCCAGACCACGGCAAGACGATCTCCACTGAAACCGGCAAACCAGCTGTCACGCAGTTCATCGGTGGTTCCGGTTTTTCCCGCAATCTCCAGCGTGGGAGAGAGCATTCGATTCAGCCCCTTAGCCGTACCATCACGTACCACCTCCTGCATCCCCCACTGTAACAGTGCAATGGATGCGGGGGAGGAGACCTCTTTCACGTGCAGGGGATAGCGCTTAAGCGGATTTCCCTGATGGTCCACCACTCCCCGAATCGCCCGTAGCGGGGTGTGGATTCCCCCTCCGGCAAGCGGTTGATAGAGCTGCGCCACCTCCAGTGGTGAGAGCTCCAGTGAGCCTAGGAAGAGCGAGGGGTAGCGCTGAATTTTCCGCTCAACCCCCAGCCGCTCGATGGTTCTTGCCACGCTACCGATCCCCAGCGCAGCCCCCAAACGGGCCGTGGAGAGATTGTAGGAGCGGCTCAATGCTCGATAGAGCGGCACTGCGCCATGTGATGCCTTATCGTAGTTATCCGGCTGCCAAATCGAGTTTCCACTCTTGATCTGGAAGGGTTGATCCAACAACTCACTCACCAACGTATAACGGTTGGGCTGCTCCAGTGCAGTCAGATAGAGCGCCGGTTTAACCAGTGAACCAATCGGTCGCACTGCATGCAGGGCACGGTTAAACCCTGTCGCACGCGGATCACTCCCCCCGACCACCGCCTCTACCTCTCCACTCTCTGGATGCACTACCACCACGGCACCCTGTAACTTTTTCTTGTTACCCCCCAACTCTCGAATACGGCGCTGCAACCCCCACTCTGCGGCCTGCTGCGAGAGTGGGTTGAGGGTGGTAAAGATCTGTAGTCCGGCAGTGGTCAGATCCTCCCGTTTATAGTCACGCAAAATCTGTCTACGTACCAGATCCAGAAAGGCGGGATAGAGCGACTGCCCACTCGGCACATGGGAGAGTACCCCCAACGATTTGCGCTTGGCGCGGTTGGCTTCCCCCTCAGAGACCACCCCTTGTTGCGCCAACAGATCGAGAATCAGGTCGCGACGCTGTTTGGCACGTTGAGGATGACGACGGGGGTTGTAGCGAGAGGGGCCTTTCAACATCCCCACCAACAGGGCCGATTCAGCCAGTGTCAACTGGCTGGCATCATGCCCAAAGAAGAAGTGGCTCGCCATCCCCACTCCATGGATGGAGCGGTGCTGATCCTGCCCAAAGTAGACCTCATTCAGGTAGGCCTGCAGAATCTCCTCCTTCTCATAGTGGAACTCCAGTATCAGGGTGATCAACGCCTCTCGCAATTTACGGGTCAAGGTGCGTTCACGCGTCAGGAAGAGGTTCTTCGCCAGCTGCTGGGTCAAGGTACTCCCCCCCTGCACCATCCGTCCTGCACGGATATTGGCCACCACCGCCCTGAGAATCGCAAAGGGGTTGATCCCATAGTGGTCGAAGAAGGCGCGATCCTCCACGGTCGTCAAGGTGTCAATCAGTTGGGGGGGGAGCTCTTCCAGACGAACCAACTGGCGATCCTCTCCATGCGAGGCGAAGAAACTGCCAATCGGTAAGGGGTCAAGGCGAATGATGTCGACCTCCTCCCCCCGTTGTAGCGGATCGATACGGGAGATAGAGCCCTTGTTAAAGGTGAGCTGCACATGGACTGAGTGCTCCGCCCCATCCCAGAACTTAAACGGGCGTGTATGCAGTTTTATCCGATTTTCACGCTGCTGATAACTGCCCGGATCGACCGCACCAGACTGTTTGCGGTACCCCAATTGACGCAATGCACCCAGCAGTTGACTGGCCCCCATCGATTTACCGGCATAGAGCTCAACAGGCGCAGCATAGACCCGTGCGGGGAGTTCCCAGCGTTTACCCTCGAACTGCACCCGCACGGAGTAGTCTAGCCAAGCGGTGTAGAGCAGCAGAAGTGGGACAAAGAGCAGTAGTGATCGGGTCAACAGCCAACGCAACTTTGCGCCAACCCACTGCCGCAAGGCGGAGGGTTTTCTCTTTTTAGGGGGCGCTTTTTTTACGGCTCTCTTCTTGGCCGCGGGTTTATCTGCTGTTTTTTTGGCTGTTTTCTTTCTTACTCTCTTCTTTACTTTCTTCGGCTCAGCCTCTTTCTTGGTACTACTCTTTACTGCAGGTGGCCTCTTTTTACGGATCACTTCAGCAGACGAATCATCGAATGGACCTGGTCGACCTTAAAGTCACGATCAATCTTCTTCTTCATCTCTTTGGCCTCTTTCTCTGAGGAGAGTGGCTCGGTTACCAAGCGCAGCTGCTTCTTGATCTCTTTCAGTGTGACGCTGTACCCTTTCTGCTTTACCCGTTTGAGAAAGCGTTCGGCGCGCTTTCTGCTTTTACGGCTATAGCTCACCACCTGTACCTCCCACTGCTTTCCACTGCTCGCCTTCTTTGTCGAGAGTTCTTTGACGGGTGCCTTAGCCGTGACTTTTTTGGCTACGCTCTTCTCTACCACCTTCGACTCTACTTTTTTCAGTGGAGTTGCGACCTTTGCAGGGGTAGTGGTTTCTGTTGGCTGCTGGGCAATCGGCTCCACGATGGGAGAGAACTCCTCCTCATTGACCTCAATCAGGTTGAGAGGCTGCTCTTCGGGCCAAGGCGCGACATTGCTCTCTAGAATCTTCACCTCCTCTCTGGGGTCATCCATCAACAGTGGAACCAGAATAATGGAGAGTGAGAGCAGTACGATCCCGCCAACGATACGTTGTTTAATTTGGACCTGTTCAAGCATGGTGGAGATTCCTAACGGATAAAACGGATAAGGGGGGGACTTAGATGGGCAAGCCGCCTATTCTGTTGGGTATTCTATTGGGCCTCTAACACCGCCGCAACTGTATAGAACGAACCAAACACCAAAATACGGTCTTGCGGGGTCGCCAGAGCCTCTGCCTCACGGTAAGCCTCGATGATTTCACCACAGACAGTAACTTTTGAAACATCCACTGCGGCACAGATGATTTCACCCAAAACTGTTGCGGAGAGGCCGCGAGCCCCCTCCAGCCCCCCCACCATCCATTGGTCTATTGATTGGGAGAGTGCACGAATCACCGTCTCCACCTCCTTATCCCGCAACATACCGACCACTGCTATGGTTTTTTCGCTGTGGGGAGAGTGCTTCAAATTGTCTGCCAAAACTGCCGCCGCTTGCGGATTGTGAGAGACATCCACCACCACCTGCGGTGCGGTTGCAATGGTCTCAAAACGGCCAGACAGTTGAACCTTTCTCAACCCTTGCATCACCCCTTCAACACCCACCTTCTGCAACCAATCCAGCTGATTGAGTACCTCTAACACTGCGGCACTGTTCTGCAGTTGGATGGCCCCCTGTAGCGCAGGGTAGGGTAGAGCATCCAACGTAGCCCCATGACTCCCCTGCCAGTGCCAGCACTCTGCCTCTTTCTGCTGCAGGGTAAAGTCTGCGCTAAAACAGGAGAGGTTTGCCCCCACCTCTGCTGCATAGTCGAGTACCGATTGAGGCGGATTTGACTCACCAACCACTGCCGCTTGGCCGCTACGGAAGATACCCGCCTTCTCACGCCCGATCTCCTCTCGTGTCTCCCCCAGCCACGCTTGATGGTCGAGATCAACGGTGGTCAGCAGCGCCACATCCGCACTGATCAGGTTGACCGCATCCAAGCGCCCGCCTAGCCCCACCTCTAAGATCCAGAGGTCGAGTGGCTGCTGCTGCAACAGGTAGAGAGCCGCTAAGGTTCCAAACTCAAAATAGGTCAGTGAGGTCTCCCCCCTGGCCCGGTCGATCTGCTCAAAGGCTTCACAGATCTTGGCGTCAGAGGCCACTTCGCCATCGATACGAATACGCTCGTTGTAACGCAGAATATGGGGAGAGGTGTAACAGCCTACACGCAGTCCAGCACTACGGGTGATCGACTCCAGCAGTGCAATGGAGGAGCCTTTGCCATTAGTGCCCGCAACGCTGACCACCGATGCGGAGGGGGAGAGTAGATGAAGGCGCTCAGCAACGGGGCGGATACGCTCCAGCCCCAGATCAATCTCTTCAGGGTGGAGGGTCTCCTGCCAAGCGAGCCACTGCTTGAGGTTTTTCAATAGCGCCCTGAGTAGTCTTTAAGCGACTTTAGTATTGGGATTATTTTCCATCATCATCGAGAGCAGAGAGGCGAGGCGTGTACGCATCTCACGTCGGTCGACAATCATATCAATGGCACCATGCTCCAACAGGAACTCACTGCGCTGGAACCCTTCAGGGAGTTTTTCACGTACGGTCTGCTCAATCACACGGGGTCCGGCAAAGCCGATCAGTGCGTTGGGCTCTGCTATATTCAGATCCCCCAGCATCGCAAAGCTGGCCGATACGCCCCCCATGGTGGGGTCGGTCAATATCGAAACAAAGGGGAGGTTACGTGCCTGCAATTTATTGAGGGCTGCACTGGTCTTGGCCATCTGCATCAACGAGAACAGCGCCTCCTGCATACGCGCACCCCCACTGGCACTGAAGCAGATCAGTGGCACGTTATGCTCCAGCGCTGCATTGACCGCACGGACAAAACGCTCGCCCACGACAGAACCCATCGACCCACCCATAAATTTGAACTCAAAGGCGGCGGCTACCAACGGCACCCCTTCTACCTCTCCACGCATCACAATCAATGCATCCTTCTCGTCGGTGCTTTTCTGCGCCTGGGCAATGCGGTCTTTGTATTTCTTCAGATCTTTAAAGTTGAGGTGGTCGATTGGCGACAGGTTTGCGCCGATCTCTTCCGCGGCCTCTGCATCAAACAGTAGCTCTAAGCGACGACGCGCACTGATGCGCATGTGGTGGCTACATTTGGGACAGACATCATGGTTACGCTCTAACTCTGCACGGTATAGCACCGCCTCGCACGAAGCGCACTTTGTCCAGACACCCTCTGGCACCGCTTTCTTGCTGCTCTCTGTACGGATTTTTGGAAGAATTTTTTCAAACCAAGTCATAACGTTTTACCTTGTATCTATTTTGTATTAAGCGTTTCATAAGCTCTTACACTCTACCCCCACCCCAGCCCTCCCCCTGCAAGGGGGAGGGGGCTTGAGGCATTAAAGCTCATCCAGTGCTTCGCGCATTTCGGCAAGAATACCACCAATCGCCTCTGGAATCTGATCCGATGCCCCTTTCAGCTCTTCCATTTTATTGACCAATGTACTCCCCACCACCACCGCATCTGCAAACTGCCCAATCGCAGCCGCAGAGGCGGCATCACGAATACCAAAACCAACCCCTACCGGGAGTGAGCTCTGCTGGCGAATCGCCTCTACTTTAGCCGCTACTTCTGACACATCTGGTGCCTGAGACCCCGTAACCCCTTTGACCGAGACGTAGTAGATAAAACCTTTGGCTGAAGCTGCGATCTTTGCAATACGCTCTTCCGTGCTGGTAGGTGCCAGTAGATAGATCGGCGCCAGCTCGTACTGTGCACAGATCTGTTCAAACTCTGCCCCCTCTTCTGGAGGCATATCAACCGTTAGTACACCATCCACACCTGCAGCCTGCGCCGCTTGGGCGAATTTTTTCGCCCCCATATTTTCAATTGGATTGAGGTACCCCATCAGTACCACTGGGGTGATCGCATCGGTACGACGAAACTCTGCCACCATCTCCAGCACATGGTGGATACTGGTCCCCGTCTCCAACGCGCGTTCACTGGAGCGCTGAATGGTGGGGCCATCAGCCATAGGGTCAGAGAAGGGGACACCCAACTCAATCAGATCAGCTCCCGCCTTAACCATGGCGTGCATCACCGGAACGGTTACCTGACGGTTAGGATCTCCTGCGGTAATAAAGGGGATCAACGCCTTGCGCCCCATCCCTGCACACTTCTCAAAACAGGATGCTATTCGGTTCATTGTTTCACTCATACCGTTACCCCCTCAATCTCCGCTACCGTGTGAATATCCTTATCACCACGACCCGAGAGGTTGACGATAATGTTTTGTTCCTTATCCATGGTAGGTGCCAGTTTGGTAGCATAGGCCAGCGCATGGCTTGACTCCAGCGCAGGTAGAATGCCCTCAATGCGGGTCAGATCATGAAAACCTTGCAGTGCCTCTTGGTCATTGATCGCCACATAGTGTGCGCGCCCTTCATCTTTGAGCCAAGCATGTTCTGGCCCGACACCAGGGTAGTCCAATCCGGCAGAGATGGAGTGGGTCTCGATGATCTGCCCATTCTCATCCTCCATGATGTAGGTACGATTGCCATGCAATACGCCCGGCTTTCCGGCACACAGTGGTGCTGCGTGCTCTCCGCTATCTAGGCCATGTCCTGCCGCCTCAACGCCGTAGATCTTCACCGCCTCATCGGCAAGGAAGGGGTAGAAAAGCCCCATCGCATTGGAGCCACCGCCAACACAGGCAACCAGCGCATCCGGTAGCTGCCCCGCTTGCTGCTGAATCTGCTCTCTCGCCTCGCGCCCAATAATCGCCTGAAAGTCACGTACCAGTGTTGGGTAGGGGTGTGGCCCAGCAACGGTACCGATGATATAGAAGGTGTCATCGACATTGGTGACCCAGTCTCTCATCGCTTCGTTAAGTGCATCTTTCAATGTTTTTGAACCGGAGCTGACCGGAATCACTTTGGCACCCAGTAGCTTCATACGATAGACGTTAAGCTTCTGTCGCTCCACATCCACAGCCCCCATATAGACCACACACTCCAGCCCCAGGCGCGCCGCAACCGTTGCCGTAGCCACGCCATGCTGCCCAGCCCCAGTCTCTGCGATAATGCGCGTTTTACCCATGCGCTTGGCCAGCAGTGCCTGACCGATGGTGTTATTTACCTTATGAGCACCGGTATGGTTGAGGTCTTCTCGCTTGAGCCAGATCTGTGCACCACCGAGCTGCTCGCTCCAACGCTGTGCATGATAGAGCGGGCTAGGACGGCCTACATAGTGCTGTAGATCCGCATCCAACTCCTGCAAAAATGCCTCATCCTCCATGTATCGAGTATAGGCATCGGTCAACTCCTGCAAAGGGGCCATCAGTGTTTCAGAGGCG
>Ga0209142_1001707_pt1 | contig 11660 bp, 18 predicted proteins | sample SaaInlV_120m_DNA_FD_184678 | JGI IMG/M metagenome (GOLD analysis project Ga0209142, IMG submission 184678) | Marine microbial communities from expanding oxygen minimum zones in the Saanich Inlet - Saanich Inlet SI074_LV_200m_DNA (SPAdes) (version 2) | ecosystem: Environmental > Aquatic > Marine... | reverse complement strand
ACTTAGTACCTAGCTGTGTTTGGATGTTTGAAGTAACACCGTCAACGTAGTTTAGTTCAGCTGTTGTAGCTGTAACACCATCTAGTAAGTTAATCTCTTCATCAGTTGCTGTGATTGCTGCGTTGATACTGGGGAATGTAGTTTTTAGTGTTGACTTAATACCACGTATATGGTCATCACCTTCTGATACGTTATCTGTTGTTGTTGGGTTTGACGCATTAAGTGAGTCAATAAAATTAAAGCTTTCTAAACTCATAGTATGTTACCTCTTAAGATGATGCTGCTGTTACTGTAACTGTTACCTGTAGTGTGTCACCTGAGATAACTGAACGGCTGGATGCAAAGTCTACAACACCATATAAAGTACCAGTAGTACCTGATGTTGCAGAACCTAGGAAAGCACCAGCTACTGTTGCTGTACCTGTGACTGCGAAGTCAACGGCTGAAGCATTGGTCATACTACCTGATGCTGCTGCACCCTCTGTCCATTCTTTACGTGTTCCTGAGTAGTCTGTTACTTCTGACCAACTAGCGTGTGAAGCTAATGTATCACCAGCTACTGGTGTACCTGTTCCTTTAAGTCCAATGTACCAAGTAGTAACTGCTGTGCCTGCGTGGAACTGTGTATCTAAGATGTGGTTAAGACCTTCAGTAGTAATTAAGTTCTTCTTTGTCTCTGACCACTTAGTGTTGCCATCTGCATCTAAACAAGTTACTGTCCAGATGTTAGTTAATGATAAGTCTGCTGTTGTATTGTTATTCATTTTATTACTTCCTATTGCTATTAAATTAGTGTTATTATTTATGTCCACGTTGTATCATCCTCTGTTTGTTCTGTCCAGTCTGTTGTCTCTTCTGTTATTGCTGTCCAAGCATCTGTACTTTCTATCTCTGAGTTCCATAAGAAGTTGGATGCTGAAGAGGTAGACACTGAAGCCTGTATAGTTAATGATTCTGGATAATTGATATTGTTAACAACACCAGTGCTAATAGGCAGTGTGGCATTACCAACTGCTTTCAAAACTGATACTGATATTATACCATAAGTTGCTTCTAATGCAGTGTTAATTAATGTAACTTTATCTTCATCATTTACATTCTCTAAGACTGAAGAGAACGTTGCTGTTGCTGGGTAAACTGTATTGTTATTGCTGGTAGTTGTGTGACCACTAGATAGTGTAGCTAAACCTGTAGCTAACAGAACTGAAGAATCTGTCCCTGTAGTTGTTATACTCATACTGCCTGATACAGGTAACACAAGCACACAACTTGTAGTAAGTCCTAATGCTGAAGCTAACGTGCCATTCAGTAAACTAACCCTGTCTTCATCGTGTAACTCTGACAATAGTATTTGGGTAATATTGGCACTCACTGGCATTGCAACAGCTACACTGTTGTTGGTGCTTAGAGAACCAGCAACTGTAGCCGCTGATTGAAAGGTTTCGTTAGCCCATACGTGAGTAGTGCTCCAACTATCTGAACTGTCAGCCCAGGTATTCTGCACCCTCTAGCCTTCTACGCCAGAGTAAATGTTACGTACTCGCATCTGTGAACCTGAATGTCTGTCTCTGCCATCTGCTGCCTGTAAGTCTTTAGTAGCTGCTTTGTACATAGTAAGCCACAACTGAATCCTCTCATCATTCTTAATGAAAGGTTCTGCTTCTAGTAGTGCACCATATAGTAACACATCAGGAGCATTCTCAGTTAACCAGTTAGTTGTAACAGTACCTGCAGTACCATCACCAAGAGACGTAAACTTCTCGTAGAACGCCATTTCTAATTCATACTCTGCATCAGGTATAGGTGCTAGTTGAATCTCGTCTCCAATCAACGTATAGGCACTAGGAAGACCTGATGAACTACCACCGTACAATCTATCTAACATCTCAGGTGTAATGTATTCAAGTGGTTGAATCCTATCAGTATTGATTTGGATGTTACGCATTTGAAGATAACCACCAGGTAATTGGAAGTAGCGTTTACCTGCTGTAGTGTTCATAGTAGAACGAACTTCCATTGGTCTGATGCGTAAATCTCTGTTGATTCTTGCTTCAGCTAACGCAATGAAGTCTGGTATTCTAGCTGTTAAGTCTGACCTATCTAGCCAGTCAGCAACTGCATCTTTTATTCCTGTGTATGTGTTTAGTGCCATTTAATATCCTTTAGGTTATGCTTTATAGTTTACCTTTAGTTGTTCTGAATGGGGCATTCTCTGGGTCATTCAACCACACCCTCATCCTTTCTTGGTCATTCCATACACCATCTCGCATCATCTGTTCGACAACAATCATAGGAATGCTGGCTACTTTGTGTGAGAACTGTGTATCACCTTGGTACTGATTACGTCCACCATCTAGCTTATCAAGGTGGTTAGAAGCTACAATATCTTTAATTTCTTGTGTGTTCTGTGTGGATACACTTGTTAAAGAACCGTCTAAGTTCTCGATTAGTTTTGATTGAATTGCCATACCGTCTCCTAATTAGTTTAAGAAAACAGCCCTCCTGTTAAGGAGAGCCATAGATTTAAACTAACTATTAACCAGTAGTGTACTGAATCTTAGCGTTACCAGCTTCGTTGTTACAGCGTAAACCGTACTCAACTAAAAGCATCTTCTTATCTGAGTCACCATCTTTAGCGATGTCAACAGTTTGGAAGTCACGTAAGAAATCAACAGACCACATATCGTTATCCAAGATGTAGATTAAGTCTTGATTACAGTAACGGTCCAACTGAATGTTGAAAGTACCGAAGTCAGTAACGTAAACTTCTACAGCATTGTAGATTGATTTGTTGTCATCAACAACTGAACGTGTTTCAGAAGCACGACCAGATAAACCAGTTACAACCTTCTTGTTAGTTGCACCAAGAATGATAGTAGATGGAGAACCACCTTCAGTCCAACACTTCTCAGCAGCATTAACGATGTCATCATCAGTAACAGCAGCGTGAGTACCAGTAGTACCAGCATCAACAACGTTAGTTGTGATAAATGCAGCAGCACCTTTAGTAGCACGAGCAGTAGTTGCGTCACCTGCAGCAGCAGCTTGAGTAGAAAGCAAAGTTGTTTCCATATCACGCTTAATCTCTTTAGAAGCTTTAGCTAATTGATATGCCATCTCAGACTTCTTACCAGCTTGGTCAACAGTTTCGTGTGTACCAGTAACTTCAAGAACCTTCTTAGAGATTTGAGTGTAGTTACCTAAACGAACTGTGTCAGTCATAGAAGCTGCACCAACTGCTGCTCCTTCAACGTGCTTGTTAGAACCTGAAGCGGCTACTAACGAGTCAGTCTGCCATTCAAAGAATGTGTTAGATACTTTACCTTTCTTAGCTACGCTAGATAGGAACGGAGTATCCGTTGGTGAGATGTCATAAATAACGTCCGAGATTTGCTCACGAATCGCTTGTGCGTCATACGTTTTAAATTGTGTAGTAGTTGCCATTTGTATTATTTCCTTATATTAAAGCGGTATGCTCCTCATTAGAGCATATCATAAAATATGGAAGCTGCATCATCTTGATTGCCAGACTTCCTTAACCTTGTACGCTTCTTTTTAGTTGCTTCATTATTAGAATCAGCTTTAACCTTACCTCTTCCAGACTTCTGTACCTTAGGAACTTTCTTAAGTGCCTTCTTCTTTGGGGCTACCTTAGCTGTCAGTCTATCAAACTCCATAGCCTTCTTAAGTACAAGAACACTACGGTGGTCCGCTAGTTGGTTGACCTCTTCAGGTAAGTACCCCACGCTGAGTGCAAAATCTCTGATGTCTGCTTTAACAGTGCTATCTGACTTCTCCCACTCTGGCATTACTTGCACTAACTTAGAGAACTCATCCTGTACGAATGATGCTCTTGCTTGTGCTAGATGTTGTTCCTGCTGATGCTGAACAATCCTTTGTTGTTTATTAGTATTAACAACCTTTGCCTGTGCGTCTCGGTATTCATCCTTCTTAAGCATATAAGTATATGGGTCTTCCTCTTTAAGGGTTTCCCAGTCCACTTGTTTGAACTCTTGAAGTTTGGTTTGCTGTTGTTCTTTTAACATATGCAACCCGTTTGCGTACATTTGTCTCTCTTGCTCTAGTTGAGCACGTTCGGATTGAATTGCTTCATTTTCCTTACGTACTTCTGCTAGTGCTTGAGACTTACGAGTATAGTCAGATTGTCTTTGATATCCAGCTTTAAGTTCCTCTAGGTTAACTTCATACTCTTCACCGTCTACTTTAATAGTATAGCTTGTGTCTTCAGTCTCGGTTTCTTCAACCTCTTCTTCCTGAGTTTCCTCTTCACCTTCTTCATCTTCTTCTACTTCTGATTCGGCTTCCTCTTCCGAGACCTCTTCATTTTCGACTTCATCTTCCTCTAGTTCATCAACTACCTCTGACTCGTTATCAGCTGTAGTTTCAGTTTCCTCGTCTGTAGGTTGGTCATTTTCTGATTCCCACAATCCTAGGATTTTATTGGTCGCCTCTTCGGCTGACCCTTCTTGTGCTCTTTCAAACGCTACTTCCATCTGGTTATTCGTTTCTGAATCCATTAGGTTTCTCCCTTAGTTTTTAATAATGTTCTGAATAAAATTCTTGCTGTCCTTCAGCCAGCTTACCAGTATTGATGACACTTTGTATGTGCTCATCAATCAGCCCTAAAGCTTTGATGGTAATATAAATTCTATCTCTTTCTGTTTCTTCACTGATTTTAGTTTGTAGTAACATCTTAATCAGTTCTTCTTTTGTCTCCGCAAAAGCTGTCTTATACAACGGGTCATTAACAAATCTTTCTGCATCCTTTCCCAGCTGTACATCCTTTCCCTTACTTCCCATCTACTTCTCCTATGTTGGACCTATAGCTACTGGTCTTCCCTGTTCCCTTTCTAAAATTAACTCTTGTTGTTTGAGAGCTAAGTCTGCCTTCTTAATTTCTAACTCTTGTGCTTTGATTTGCATATTAACCTGTGCAGCTTGAGACTTAAGTTCTAGTTCTTGTTGTGCTAGTAATGCTTCAAGTTCCATTTCCTTCTGTTTAAGAGCACTTTCAGTCTGCATCTTCTGCATCTTAAGCTCCAGCTCTTTAGCTTTAAGCTGCATCTCTGCCTGCTTAGCTTGCTCTTCAGGACTAGGTGGCTTCTTAGGTGGTTGGTTGTCACCTGGGTCAGTAATGAAGTCTTCTACATTCTTCATACCCATAGCTCTGATTTGTTCAGCTATCAAATTATATATGTTCTTAGGCTTAATTAAAATACCACCAGAAGGGTGCTGTGCAATCATCTGGATTGACTGTGATAGTCTACCTAGGTGCATAAGGTTCATATCTTTGTTACCAAAGCCTAAGCCTACCTGTGCAGTACAGTCCATCTTTTCTTTCCACTCAGACGGATATAGTGTAGTCCACTTGTTGTTTAGACGTACTATCTTCTCTGGTGCTTCAAACTTCTGAACTAGTTGGTACACATTGTTAGCTAGGTCTTTCATACCTGTCTCAGCGAATACTCGTGCAATTAGTTCAATCTTTTGTTGTGCTGCTGTCATTACTTGACCAACACCTGTAGCTGTCTGGTGTGACTTTAAGCCACCTTCAGACATACCCATCGACTGCTTACTCACACCTGTCCTTTCCTCTCTAATACTGTCAAGATATCCTAACATATTGAATGAGTTCTGGTCTAGTTGTGGTGTAGCTAGTGGTGTTACAGCTCCTGGTGTACGTACTCGTACAATACCACCAGGTCTTGATGTCATTAGGTCATCTAAATTAGCTTGACCTTCTACTACTTGATAACGCCCGTTGTTTGTTAGATACATATTGTCTAACAAGTTACGCATTAACGTAGTCTTTATTAATTGGAGGTCGGAGATTAAGTCATAAATACTCAGACCGTAGAACTTATGAGGCATTGGAACAGGCGTAAGGGAGGAGAAGGGAACGCTGTCCACTGCCTCATTATCTAAAATCTCATCCCCGACCTTCGTTATCTTTCTTAATTCATCGATACCGTCATTATCATAGTCGACTCTGAAGTAGCACTCAGTTACCCAAACACCCTCATCAACATCCCCACCATATACAGAGTCACCATCATAATCAAAACGTGCCATACGCTCAGATTTATATTCAGATTCTGTGGCAGAGAATGCAGTGTCAACCTTAGACTTAGGGTAACCTTGAGCAATTAAATCACTCTTAGTTTTCTTAACTCTATGACCAACAAATCTTGCATCTTGAACAGTTTTAGCGTACTTGTTAATTAGAAATTCTTCTGGTGGTACAGGTTCAATTCTGACCTGACCACTTTCTTTTGTTCTTTTTATTACAACATCGTGAAGGACTGGAGGAGGCATCATACCTGGGGCTAGTATCTCTCCTTCTTCAAGCTCGTTAATGGCTGTATGTTGTACTACTTCTACGCTGTCGTCAATAAGTAATACTGTAAATTCTTCTTCAGTTAGGTTCTTGTATTCTTCTCTAGTGACTTCAGTTGTGTCGTCCCAGTAGTGTTTGACAATACCATTCTTTTGTAATAGGGCATCTTTGAACCAGCTATAGATAATACTAAAGCCTGGGTTCTGTTTCATTATCACGTAGTTAGTGTAGTCAGTAGCTTGTTTAGCCATCTCTACATCTTCAGGACCTTGTGGTTCGAACTGTACTACCTTATCACCACCTGTGAATATCTTCATTAGGCTCGGCATAATCCATTCGATTACGTCAGCAACATCTCGTGTGACAATTTGTGAACGACCTTCTTGCTCATTACCGTACTTCTTACCGTAGTAACGGTCCATAGCATCGGTACGTTGCTGTGTTAACTTACCGTCACCGTAGCCAAGAGCCCCTTGAATCTCTTGTTCAACGTATGCCGATAGTTCTTCCTTAGTCATTCTTTTCTTAGCCATAGATTATTTCTTCTTTGTTGATTTAGTAGCAGTAGGTGCTGGTGCTTTAGCTGCTGCAATTAGCAGTACCTTAAGTTCATCAATACTTGCTTTCATTTCAATAATATTATTTTCTAGCCACTTTGGATTCATCCCTTCTCCTGTGTTATACTACCCAACTTAGGTCCTGCTTTGGTAACTCCTTGTTCCAAGCAGAATTACTCCCTGTAAAAACTACTTCGGTCACACAGAGATATCTGAATGCATCCGCTGCGTGTGAAGTCCAATCGTGTACTGGCTTCTGTGACCATATCTTCTTCTTGTCATCATATGAGCTACGGTACTGAAGTAAGGCATCATATCCTTTCTTAGTCTTCGTCTCATCAAACCAACATCTATTCAGCGTAGTACGTACAGTATCAATACCGTCCATAACCTTTAGCTTAGGTGCAACTTGGAAGTCAATACCAAGTGAATAAGCTAGGTCTTTACGTGATTGACCTGTTGAAAATTCTCTAACTACTATATCGTGAGGTGCTATATGTGCACCATATCTGTAACCTTTCTGAGCTAATACATCAATATAGTGTGGTAATCCTTCACCACTGTTCTCATAGTAATCAATAACGTTAATTGCTTTACCGTCATACTGTGCAAACCATATAGCTGTACTATCTGATATGCCTAAGTCCCAAGACGTTACCACTTGCTTAGATGGGTCATACGGTACTTTACCTATACGCTCATCATCGTGTGCTTGTTCTAATTCCTTAGCATAATAAGCACCTCTCAAAGCAGCTGACCAACTACACTCATACTCCTGTGCATACTCAGTCTCAGCCATATCTTGCTGTGCCATTTCTAACTCTTCATCATCTAGGATACCAGTCTCAGAAGCTTTAAACAAAAACCTCTTCCAACCTTTCTTTTCCTTAGCTGAATGATATATATCGTAGAACTCGTTCTTACCCTTAGGAGTACCAATGAAGATACCCCAACCCTTTCTATCTGACAAAGCAGGTCTAATAACTTCTGAGTACATCTTAGGATTCATCTGTGCATATTCGTCCAAGATAACACCGTCAAGGTAAATACCTCGTAACGTATCTGGATTATCAGCACCATATAACTGTATCCTAGCACCCATAAAGTCAGCTCTTAATTCTGCTTCATTAAACTTAACGTCAGGGAAATCTCTAAGTAAACGCTTTAATTCGTCCCAAGCTACTGTCTTTGCCTGCTTAAATAAGGGGGCTAAGTACGCATATCTTGGGGCTTTCTTACCTGTCTGTAAGTCCTGTATAGCTGACTTAATCATTTGATTAATAGCAAATACAGTCTTACCAAATCTTCTGTGACACACAACAACATTGAATCTACCTAGCTCGTTGTGTAACTTAGCTTGTAATTTCCTGGGCGTATAGGGTATTACAATTCCCTTACGTTTCTCCTCCCTAGTGTCTAGCATTAGTGGACATTATCCTCACGTCTATTAGCATCTGCAATATCATCTTCATCCTCAGACCAGCTAATATCAAAGTTCCTATCTTCGTGTATAACGTGTTGCTTAGGAGTCCAACCACCTTGTGTCTTAAGCCAGAATGTAGTCATACTAGCTGACTCACCACTCATAGCCATCTTATAAGCAACACCAGCTACAGAAGCAGTCCTCTTCTCTCTAGCTGTGTCTAATGTATGTCTGTAATACTTGACTAAGGTAGCGATTGACACACCCATAATGCGTGCTATAGTATGTTGGTCTAAACCAATAGTAACCATCTCTTCTACCTTTGAGTAGTCGTCATCTGTGGGCTTGTACTTAGTAGTTGTTCTCCTACTTATCTTACCACCCTTACCTTGACTGACCTTAGATAGTCCTGCTCCAGGTCTACCTTTCTTTCTGACTACTTCAACTACTACGTCACTAGGTGCTTTACCTGTCTCAGCAGCAACCTTATATTTGACATCTTCAATTACTTCTTTCTCAGTTTTCTTATTCATAAAATTTATAAAAATAATATTTCAATAGGTGTATTATACCATAAAAGCTAATTGACATAAACTTATTCATTTATAAACCTAAAGTCTTATTGACTATAACCATAAAAGATAACTATATCTCTACTACGTTAGTTATACTTCTGATGTTCTATCATTAGTTGTGGAGTAATTATGTTAGTCAGCTAGTAGGTTGTTACTAATGACTTACTTAGTGTGTTGTGTGTAACTACTGTGCCCCGATATAGGGTCTTAATATAATGAGATTAAAAGAAGGGCTAACTATGTAGAGTATTATACCATAAACAACAAAGCCCTTTTGATTAAATCTTAGTGTATATCCCTAAAGAGATATATAACCTATCCCTATATATCCCTAAAGAGATATACTTACTATACACGTCCTAGTGAAGAGAGTACACTGTGGTTAAATACCGTGTGTGAATACTATACCCCCATATTAGACAATGCTTATATACAATGGATTTACTTGAATTTTATATATAGGTGGGTTTCAGCGATTTGCCAAGTTTCCAAAAGGGGTTGCCCGCCCTCCCGTATATGGCATTAATACCCCTATAAAAGCAAAGGTTATACCAAAGGCAGGGGCAGGGGATGTATATAAGTGTATGCTAATGTATATATACTCAACACAATTGTTTTAATACGTGGTATGTATGCAAGGTTTTAATATATCTTTAGCAAGGCGTGGCATTAATAGTATTAATTCTTTGCATTCTAGTATCGAACCAACCCACCAGCTCTTAATGCAAATGATAATCATTCTCATTTAGAAGTATATACTAATGCTAATGCAAATGATAATCATTCTCATTTACAACCTGTGCTTTGTATTGACCATATTAATTTACATATTTATAGTTATTTAAGTTAATAAACACTTGACAAGTATAGTAATGCTTGATATAATAGCATCAACACAACAAAGAAAGATAATTTTAATAATAACAAAGGCGGTATAAAATGACAAACAATACAATTAAGGGCTGGATAGCATTTTACAATAACAAACAATTAGAGATAGTGATAGGCAAAGATGCATCCAGTGTATATGATGCTCAACTCTTTGCAATTAAAGCAATGAATATCCCAAAATCAAAGAAAGGTTTACTTTCAATACAACCAGCATATTAATAAATAATAATTTAATAGCATTAGTTAATAGTGCTATTATGCGATTAAACAGAAAAAGGATAAAACATTATGAATAAATTATTTAATAATCTACCGAAAGACGAGGTAAATGAAGAAGAAGCAATTTACACGGTTGGTGACTCTTTGTTGTATCAATTCTACTGTGGCAATTGGTCGGCTTCAGTTAAGGAAATGACGGATAACAATTACAGCACAACTGATTTAATCAAGTATATCAATTCACTAGACGCTTGTATTGGTGGTTGGTTGGATTGGTTCGACCGTGAATTTTTTGCTGAATTAGGTGCTTCAACTGTTAAATTAAACTAAAGGGAATATAATGTTATTTATGATAGTAGGATAGGCGATAAATAGATAATAATTAAATGGCATTTGAAAGAGTGTCATTTTGTGATTAAATAAAAGACAGGTAGGTATAAAATGAAAAAGATTAACTGTATTGAACTAGAGCAATTAATATATAACAATAATAGACCGACTCAAGCCGATGGTGACGCTTTAAAGAATGCAAAAGGTAAAGAAGCACTATTGTCCGCCTTGGATAAATTTAGATTACCAAAAGAATTGAGATATAAATACAGTAAATAAATAATAATTAAATGGCATTTGAAAGAGTGTCATTTTGTGATTAAATAAAAAGAGAGGTATAAAATGAGTACATTAATACAAGATATGAAAGGTTTTAAGGTAAGAAACTTTAAAAATACGGCTTTAATTATTGCAAAAAGGGATAAGCGGTTTAATGATTTATATTATTCTAGCAATAAATTAGATATTATACAAGCCAATAATATGCTATGTGATTTAATGGTCGCAGGTAAGCATATAATTGATAGTGAGATTAAAAATCAAGGCAGATACTAATAAATAAAGGGGATATAAAATGAGATACTTCAGATTAAATGATAGTAAATGGGTAGAATTAACACTAAATGAGTGGTGCAATATTGAATATGGATTAAAGCCAATTTGGTTATATGATAACAATCTAAATAAATATGGCATTGGATTATATTAGTATAGGATTATAACCATTTTAAAACGGTGGTTATATTCGTATAATAATAAATAGGTGATAAAAATGGATAAACTAGAAAAACTAGATAACTTACAAGAGCAGATTAATATATTACTAGAAAAAGGTGATGATGACAGTTTTAAATTAGCAATGCGGATAAAAAAAGAAACTGATAAGCTAATGAGTGAGATTTATACCTTTGATGGGGATAAGTAATGGTCAATTTAGTTGAAAAAGTGGGTGGATTTCTAATTATATTTGCATCTTGTGTGATGGGTGCTTATATTTTGGTTGAATTTATGCTATTAGGCACTTAATTTATAAATAAATGCGGATAAACGCTTGACTTTGTGTTAAATGTGTGAAATAATACAGTTAAGTTAAAAGATGCCGAAAGGCTTCGACAATAAAAAAGGATGGATAAAATGAAAACATTAAGTGAACAAGTAAGAAAACTAGAGGTTAGATTAGCGGGTCTTCAAATAGAAGTTGATAATCTAGCAATTGAGAATGGGAATTTTGCTAACTTCCTTGAGCGTATGGATTACAGCCCTTGTGAGATAGATAACATTTCAAATGGTTGGTATACACATAGAAC
>Ga0209142_1001703_pt1 | contig 11686 bp, 13 predicted proteins | sample SaaInlV_120m_DNA_FD_184678 | JGI IMG/M metagenome (GOLD analysis project Ga0209142, IMG submission 184678) | Marine microbial communities from expanding oxygen minimum zones in the Saanich Inlet - Saanich Inlet SI074_LV_200m_DNA (SPAdes) (version 2) | ecosystem: Environmental > Aquatic > Marine... | reverse complement strand
GGTTTAAATCTTAAAATCTCAAGGATAATAACAAACATCTGACGAATTTCGCGTAAAAACATTGCAAGTTTTCTTGCTATCCACTTAGGAAAAAAATTTATGCCAGACAAGACACGTACTGACTGATCCAACCCAGCAATAGTAGAAATATAATCATTCTTCTTAACCCACGTAGAAAAATATCCATCACCGTTATCTTTAGCAGAAAATATAAATCTTGTCTCGTGTTTTTTATCTAGCTCGTCAATGATCTTATAAATAGTTGGCACGCCTGTTGGAGCCCAAATTCCACTTTCAAAACTAGTTTCTAATCCGGAAAATAGTCGTGTAGCATACAAAATCTTCATTTAAATCCTACAATTGAGTCAACTATAATTTTTGCTGCATCGCCTGAACCATAGTGATCCTTATATGGAAAATTTGAACAATCTACACTTAGAATTCTGTTTAAATTGTACATAATATCAACTTTATTATGTAGTGAAACTAGCTGATTCCACCCATGTTCTAGTGTCTCAATCCACTCTGTTTCATCTCTAATAGTCAAACATGGTTTTTTTGCGAAATACGCTTCTTTTTGCAAGCCACCACTATCTGTTACTACAGCTTTAGCATTAACAAGAAATCCCACCATTGTTAGATAAGGTACTGGCTCAACCACCTTTATACCTTCAATAGAAAGTGAGAACTGCTCAATCATTTTCCTAGTTCTAGGATGGAGTGGCAATATTACCTCAATTTTTCTGGCAATATTTCGTAACACTGATAGAATATTACTTAGTTTTTTCTTATCATCAGTATTCTCCGCACGATGTATTGTAACCAATAAATACTGATTTGACGATAAATTATACTCATGCATTATTGAGGTATGATTTATAGCTTGACTATAATAAATAAAACTATCATACATAACATCACCTGCAGCAACCACATTCTGGTTTCGCCCTTCAGATGCAAGGTTCTTTTGTGCCAAAACAGTTGGACAAAATAATAAGTCTGACAACCTATCTGTTACAATTCGGTTTACTTCTTCAGGCATTCCCCATCTATAAGAACGCAAACCAGCCTCTACATGTGCTAATCGGCACGGCTTCTTTGCCGCAACTAATGCGGCTGCCAATGTTGAATTTGTATCCCCATAAACTAATATCCAATCAGGATCTTCCAAATCAACCACTTTTTCTAAAGCAGACATAATTGCTCCAGTTTGTTGGCCATGAGTACTACTACCTACTTTAAGATTATATTCTGGAGCAGGAACATCAAGTTCACTAAAAAAACTCTGAGACATATTGTAATCATAATGCTGTCCTGTATGAACAACTACTTCTTTGATGTCTCTATACTCATCTTGCCTAACAACTCTTGAAATAGTTGCAGCTTTAACAAACTGTGGTCGTGCACCAATAACTGTTATTATTTTCATTGGCAATATTACAACTTAAATAGAATATTAATTGCTTGCATATATATCTTTCCACAACACAAACTTAGATAATGCATTTAACTTTTGAGAATTGTTCATTTGTTTATTTTTCTTAAGACGCAATATAGGGGTAACTTCAAACTCATTTCCTTTAACTATATTGTGACAAATATATTTATGTAAAACAATTTGAGAAATATACATTTTATGTACGACAATTTCGATTGTATCTGAGTTATTTATTTCAACATTTTGTTCTTTTATCAAAAAACCTGCATCTACTTTATGATCAATAAAGTGACAAGTAACTGATGGTTTAACAGAATTCTCCAACATCCAATATAAAGAATCAAGACCGCTAGTTTCAGGTAATGCACCTGGATGATAGTTTATTACCCCATACTCCATTAATGAAATTATATCTTTACGCAAAATACGTGCACCAGAAATAATAGCTATGTTAGTGCCATGAGTATTAAAAATACCCTTAAGTTTTGGAAAATTATCATGCGGGCACACTACGTATTGATAGTTAAATCTTTTACAAATATCTTTTGGATGTTCATATTCACCATAAGTAATAGGTGTAAATAATTTATCTGTATTAACACTCTTCAACTTAACTAATGGCGCCGCAACTACCAACACGTTGTCAATGCCAGAAAGATATAGGCTTATCAAAATATCATATGTCTTCCTATGCAGACTATCATAAGAAAAAACAGCTACATTGTATTTCACCTTAATATTCTAAAGGTAACGAAACAGTTACTTGATCTCTAGCAGATAAATAGGCTGCGATTAATATTTCAAGAGAATGTAGGCCTTCACGTCCATCAGTTTCAGGATCTGCCTGCCCCTGTAGCACATCAATCACATTTTTATAGTACAAAGGATGGCCGAAGCCATAAACTGATGTAGTTTGATAATTAGCATCTTTCACTTGATCATCATAATCCTTTGATTCATCAAACTCCCAATGCTGGATTTCATTAACAGCAACACCGCCTACTCGCACCGTGCCTTTTTCACCAAGAATAACAATACTGCCTTCCAAATTCTTTGGGTAGGTGAGCATAGTCACACTCATAGAACCTAACGCTCCATTACGCCATTTAACGTTTAACACGCCGGTATCTTCTACCTCGATATCACGAGTAGTACTCATCATTGCTTGTACTTTATCAATTGGTCCAATAAGCCAATCTAGCAAATCGACATAATGACTGGCCTGATTCATAAAAGCACCTCCATCAAATTCCCATGTGCCACGCCATTCTGCTTGATCATAGTATTCTTGTGGACGCGTCCAGAAGACATTGAGGTGTACCATGTGTATCTTACCAAAACGTTTTTCCAAAATTGCACGTTTTAATAATCTTAATGTATCATTGTGACGATTTTGTTTAACTACAAATAAACGTACAGCTGCTTCATCACAGGCCTTAACCATGCGCACACCATCTTGCCATCGTGTAGCCATTGGCTTTTCTGTCATCACATTTATACCGTACTTGGCGCAGAGCTCAGTTTGATTAGCATGAATACCGCTTGGTGTACAGATAGCAATTAGGTCAAGCTCTTCACTTTTAAGCATTTGCTCTAAATCAAGATAACCATTAACTTTATATTTCACTTTATATTTAGATAAAACTTGCTGATTAGCATCACAAACTGATATTAATTCAATATTCTTTTGATGTGCTTTTATAGAGTCGAAATGATTTTTAGAAATTCGACCACATCCTACAACAGCTATTCTAATTTTTTTAGATTTTAATAAATTCATTTTATTTACATATTGTTCGGAAAATCCTTGGAAATTTTCCCTAATCCTTTATTACTTAAATATAATTCAGTTAACCATGATACCCAATGTCTTTGGCCTCTCCTATCAAATAAAACTTTGTAATAAGGCGTAATTACACTATTTGACTCATTATTCATAAAATATTCGAATGCTCTCATTTCAAATTCATGCCAAGCATCTGCACCAAACGGAAAAAATGCCACCTTAGAAATGAAACGTATAGGTTTTAATAAACTTGGATTAATTGCTCTTGAATTAACTGAAATATCATGCCAAACCCCTCCCCAATTATTCTCACCTAATACACTCTTGTATAAATTTTGATCTATCTTATCTACTCGAGGTACGCCCTCCCAAAAATCAAGCATTGTGTTACTCCACAATGGCATTCTCCATGAATAATCATAGAAATCATAGGACCTTTGCATATTAACAATATATTTACTCTGACGCCCAAGGTATTCCAAACATTCAAAAACACCATGCAATGTCTCTATATTATTCTTGGGAACATCTCTTTGCAAAAGAAGAGAATTTAGATTGTTTTTAATCTCATATCGTCCAACAGCCTCCTAAGTGCATTAATAGGAATTCCACCTTTGTTTTTAATTCGAGTAAGACGATCTTCACTTAAAGCATAAACTATACTGTTATCATCGAATAAAGCAACACTCGAATTATGACCGTCATGTATACCAATAATTTTCAAGGAAATCCCTCCATTTTTTAAATCAAAATATTGAACTACTTAACTAAATTATATTCACGTTTTTTTTGACAGCTGATCCCACCTAATTTATGTGAAATTAAATACTGGTCAGCAAGCCAAGAGACAAAATGCCTCTGACCTCTCCTATCTAAAATAACCTTACTATATGGGGTAATTGCTGAATTACATGAAATATCAAGCCAATATGTGAATACATTTCTTTCAACCTTATGCCAATTTTTTCTACCAAGTGGAGTCAATAAAAGTTTAGTCATAGCTCTAATTGTTTTTAGCCAAAATGGTCTAATATCAAAATTATTCACGGCATGGTCACTCCAGACTCCACCCCAATTGTTCTCCAATAAAACTTCCTTGTATAAAGACTGATTGACCTTGTAATTATAAGGAACACTTTCCCAAAAATCCATGAAAATATTATCCCATAAAGGGAGTCTAAAATCATACCCAGAAAACTTATATGAATTTTGTTGATCTATAACATACGATGTTTGCCTACCAGTATATTCTATGGATTCAATAATTCCATGACTACAATCAATTGGCAATTCTTTCGGAATATCGCGCTGATTCATAATGTCATAAAGCCCGCTAATTATTATATCTTTCGATTCTGGAGTTTTGAGACATTCCCATAATGAATAATGCTTGTTAAAATATATATCTAATAAATTTTCAATATTGTTATTCTCTACTTTTAAGATATTTGAAGGAACATGGCCGCCTGTAATAAAGTCTCCAGAATTTCCATTTACAAATACTGCATCCTTATCAATAAGTTTGTTAGACTTGATATGATACACTTCCGATATATCCTGAACTGCAGGAACTGATGCATATGAATCAAATAAAGTTAAATATTCTTTATATATTTCAGAGTCAAAAAAAAATTTTTGAGACTTTATGGTTACAGGAACGTTAACCCATCTATATCCCAATTTTCTGGCAATTTCTTTACTGGTTTTAGACTCAAAACTATTCTTTCTTCCGTAAGAAAAACACACGACATCTTTAACTCCAATTTCTTTCAGAGTGCTAACAATTAATCTAGAATCATATCCTGCACTCAACGGAACAACAATTTGTCTTCCATCTACATTCTTATACATATCCTCTATTACTGTAATTATTACATCAGAGAGATTGTTTTTGATTTTAGTTTTGGAGTCATTTTTAATCTTCCATGGTGAGTAGCTGTAGTAGTAGTCTGTATATATTTTATCATCATGGAATAAAAGAAAACCCCCTGCCTCTAATTGCAAAACCTCTTTTATAAGTGTTTTATTTCCAATAGTATATCCCGACATAGAAAAAGCAGTAAGTGATAATTTATCAGGCTTAAGATCTTTCAAATCTAACAAATCCTTAATATCATATGCAAAATTTCCAATAATAAAATTACTGTTTTTAGAGTAAAAAATAGGAAAAGATCGTATACGATCAACAAATGAAAACACCCAATATTCGCTTTTAATTGTAATTGAAAAATTACCACGCAACTTAAGTAGCATGCCCTTTATTCTTTCTATCGAAATTTTTTCAATATTAGTTTTTGACAAACAATCAATTATCAAATAAAGGTGAGATTGGTTGTATAAATGACCAGAAAACCAGACTATCAGCCCATTATATTGGAACTTTTTACAACTATATTGTTCGCGCATTAAAACTGTAATCATAAACAAGTAAACCTATAGTTAGTCATTAATATCAAATGATTGACGTGCCAATTACCATTTTTCATTAGTTCAGCGTGATACTCTCGTCTTTCTCATTACATGGGTTAACTAAATACCCAGTTAAATCATTAATATTTTAAAAAAAATACTACTTACTAAATGTAGCACTCTAGCTTTTATTCCTTTTAAACTATCAATATATGCCTAAAAATACACAAGATATAAATTATAATTCAATTCTTCTTGTATTTCTTTTTTCTATCCGTACAAACTAATACTCATCAGCCATATGTTTTCTGTATAGCAGTATAATTTTTATATTGTTAATGCATACACCATTCAATCCATATTAGAAATCTTATTTTAAAAAGGGTCAAGATAACTTTAAAGGCTCTTTTCTAAAAATTCCAAGCAAAACTCTGTGAAGATTTTGCTTGCGATTATTGAATCTAAATTCACATTCTTTTAATCCATTCCTTTAAATTTTACCAGTCTTGTTTTAGTATTGGGAATAAGAACTGTATAAACCTTACCACTACGCCTACAATCCTTCTTTTTGAACAGAATATTCATCTTCTGGCACACAGCTTAACATTCTTTTATTCTTTATAAAACGTAAAGCCTCTTCTGTCGCCTCTATCTCCATACGGGTTCTGCAATCTATAGACATAGAACCCATATGCGCAGTTAGAAGACAATTATCAATTGTTTGAAGGTTTCCAGAGTATGGTTCATTATCAAATACATCTATTGCAGCACCTTCGAGATGATCATTTTTTAAAACTTCATAAAGATCATTTTCATTTATAATTCCACCACGAGATGTATTAATAATAATTGCATCTTTTTTCATAGTCATAAGTTCTTCTCGACATATCATATTTTTTGTGTCTTTGGTTAATGGAAGGTGCAGTGTAATAATATCAGCCTCATTATAAATATTTTCTTTTTCTACCCATTTAATAATTTCACTCTCATTGATATTATAATTTTCACGGATATCATTTAGTAGTATTTGTTTACATCCAAACCCTGAAAGATGATGGAGAACTCTGCTGCCAATCCTGCCCATACCTATAATGCCTATAGTACACTCAGATAATCTTCTTCCAAAATATCTATTCCAGCTTCCATTATGAATTTTCATGTTAGATATTTGAACAGACCTAAGAAGAGAAATCATTAATCCAATTGTCAACTCTGAAACTGCTGGCGCAGGAGCATCTGGGGTATATGAAACTGCAATACCTCTATTTCTTGCTGAAATAAGATCAACACTATCTAGTCCAATTCCTACACGAGAAATCATTTTTAGCTTCTTGCCACATTCTATTACATAGTCTGTAATAGACTCTGTTCCAGCAATAATAACATCAAAATCTGGTACCATTTCAGCAAGCTCATTTTCGGTCAACTTGCGCCCAAGCGGATTAATCACGTAATCAATGTTAGACTTTTCAAGCAAGTCAAGAGGTAGCCTATTTTTTTTTCCAAAAGGAACTGTTGTTATTAATACTTTCATCTTATTATCTATGAAAATTATGCTTTCCTAAAGCAATCTGCAGCATTTTTATAAAAATCATATAGTGCATAACTGTCGGCAACATAAGCAATAAATTGAAATCCCATTTTATGGAAATTATTACATGCATCGAGATCTCTGGAAAACGTGCCGGCTATTTTTCCAGATGCTTTTATAATCCTTAAACAAGATTCTAGTTGAGACACCACTTCTGGATGTTCTAATTGTCCAGGAAGACCTACCGATTGAGAAATATCATACATCCCAAGATATATTAAATCTACTCCATCGACATTCACAATTTCAGATAAATTATTTATCCCTTCCTTACCCTCGACTATAACTGAAACCAAAGTATCATTAGCATGTCGTTCCAGGCTTTTAGTTAACCCTTCGTGAGTATAGTTATGGCACCGTGTATAAGGTGAAAGCCCTCTTTTCCCTCTTGGTCCATATCTGGCAGAATCCACGATTTTTTTTGCATTATCTGATGTTGAAACATGGGGGACCATAATTGCTTCACATCCAGTTTCTAAGGCGTGCAATATTGTATTCTCATGATCATTTCCTACTCTAATAATTGGTTGGCAGCCATGTAGTTGTGCCGCTCTAACCATATCCTCTACAGTCTCTAATGTTAAAGCACCATGCTCCATATCTAAAACAATAAAATCTATACCCGTACGAGCAATTACATCGACATTAAAACTTGATGGCAACATACACCATGTACCAAAAACAGTTTTTCCAGATTCCATTTTTTTCTTAATCATAGTGCTTACCTTGTATTTTTATATTTATGAAATACTGAATCAGTGTGCATCAATTTTTCAACTTGCCTACGATCATTTTCAGTATCAACAGATTTAGAGATATATGGGGACGGAACCATCCTTACTTTATACCCATGTTGCAATGCCCGAATCATTTCAATTGATTCTTGCAATTCTAATGGTGTAGGCAAAAGTTCATGATTAAATTTTTTCATAAAATGCCATCGAAAAGGCATAATACAAACTTGCTTCCACCAAATAGACCTCTTTTCCTCATGATCAGTTGATGGGATTGGGGCACGAGACATATATAATGCATTCATTTCAAGATCACAGACAACCTTAATCTCACCAGGATCTTCTTTCTCACCATTAGTTAATTCTCTAATAAGATTAGAAACATAAACATCATTATTATTTAACAGAGGTTGAATAGCAAGATCAATCATATCAGGATGTACAAGGGGTTCATCCCCTTGTACAACTACAACTATATCTTCATCATCTAATTCTAACTGTTCTGCAGCTGTAGCAACCCGCAAACCAGGGCGTGTAATCCCAGGATCTGTCATTATTACATTCCCTCCAAACCCCTTTACAGCGCTCTCTATTTCAGGATCGCACGCAGCAACAAAAATATCTGTTGTATAACTACTTAAAGCACATCTTCGGTATACGTGCTCAACCATTGATAATCCTTTAATGTCGCATAAAGGCTTACCAGGAAAACGTGTAGACCCCATACGAGCAGGTATTCCTATAACAATTCTCATTACTTTAACCCTATAATAAAATAACTATCCAGATTATTATTCAATCAATTTCAACCTGTTTCGTAAGTTTTCCTTACTAATAACCTCAATACCATAATTGTTTGCAATAGCTAGGTATTCTTGCGGTACATTTCCCCAGCTAGTCTGAAAAGAATCATATCCATTCAAATGAGGTTGTAATAAATGGGTAACATTATCATCGATAAGCACCATATCTGATTTATTACATTTATTTATTGACCTAATTTTATCCATTGCTTCAATTTTTGATGTAATTTGTGACTGGTCAAATATGTGATTATCTTGAATATTCAATCCATTTTTATTAAGAATAGTCTGCACAGATTTCTTATCTTTCAAGGTTGCGATGTACAGTTGATCATGTAACTGTAGATTCTTCATAATAGTTATTATGTTGCCATATATTGGATGTAATTTGACCCACTCATCAACGTCTTTATTTCGTAATAATTCACGCATTTCAAAAAAAACCTTTTTAAATGGCTCTATAAAATCATGCCATTCTTTTATAAGGTTATCATAAGTTAATTGATTATCAATAATAATTCCTTCGTTAAGGGCACGGCGAAGAATATAGTATTCACCAGCTCCTCTCACTCTTGGACGCATTTGGCGAAAACTAGACTTTTCATTAATGCTAAAATCTTCTATAGAATGACGAAATTCCTTACGAGACTCCCATTTCTCCCACGCATTCCAAGATGTCACCATACACTCATCAGTACTATCGCACACAACCCCATCAAAATCAAATACAACAATTTTATATAAACTATACATGCAAATATTTATATGGATTAATTAATTCTCCTAACCCGTCTATAGTACATTTAAAATAATCACCATTATCAAGATATTGTCGATCCCTAACACGCTTTGGTGTTCCAGTTAGAATTACATCCCCTGGATTAAGTGTAATCCATGATGACAACCAAGTCAGTAAATCTGATTCCTTCCACAATCTATCGCTCAACCTTCCTTCTCTCAAGATACTATCATTATGATATCCTTGAATCTTCTGCGAATCTGGTTGAAAATTTGTATCTATCCACGGCCCAAGAGCACAAAAAGTATCTGCTCCTTTCGATCGCGCAAGATGATGGTCCCATCCTTGAACATTTTCAGCAGATACATCATTTGCTATCGTATAACCAAAAATAGGATTTTGTGGCTTTACTTTAATAGTTGGCGATAATTTTTCAGCTACTACAATACCTAATTCACATTCTCCCCAAGTGGGTGTATCAGAAAATGGAGACACTATAGACTGATTATGTCCAATAACCGAACTTGGAGGTTTGAAGAAAACTAACGGCTCAACCATTTCCTTTTTTAACCCTGTAGCTCCTGGATAATTGATTGCAATTGCAATAATTTTTCCTGGCTGACATGGTGAAAGAAGGTTAACCTCCTTAAACAATACTTTCTTTTGCAATTTAAGCCCGCCTGCCCATGGCGCATCTGACCATAAAATCACCTCATCACCATGCAATTCTCCGTAATAAATTTGATCTAAATACACAAAACGGATAATTTTCATTGTTTTTCCATGTCTTGTTGCACCTCTCCAATCAATTGTAAGAGTCCTTGACCTAAATCAACATGTAGTGGAGGGATAAATTTCCTTCCTAATTTAGGTTGGTATGAATAAGGTGTACGAATGTAATGGCCCTCATATTCAATATCAACAAACTCAATATTGTCTGTAATTCCCATAATTTCAGATAACATTTGAAGCAAATCATATACACGCATTGGCTCTTGTCCGGTCAAAATTATACTTTGATTCTTAAAACTCTCGCCAAGTATAGAGACACTTGCAGCCGCAACATCCTCTACATGAATATATTCCCTCATAGACTCTTGATGACCTTCATATCGAACATGGTTGGATATTAATGCATCTCGTACTATCCTATACATTCCATTATGCTTGTCAGAACGTGGCCCATAAACCGAACCATATCGTAGAATTGTAAAATCCAATCCGTAAGTGCGTTGATATTCTTCTATAAAAAGTTCTGAAGATTGTTTGCTGCACCTATAAAATCCTCCATCACGACTATTGACGTAAACTGTACTCGCATAAATAAATCGATTAATCTTATATTTCCTACATGCATCTAATACATGTGTATTTCCAAATACATTAATGCGAACCGTATCTAATGGGTTATTAAGTGCTACATTCAAATCTGAAATAGCTGCAAAATTATAAACAATGTCAGAACCAGAAACCGCATTATCTATTAACTCAAAATCAAGTAAATCCCCTACTATCATCTTCTGATCATCACGCAACCAAGGAGAAACCTGTTGATCAAAAATTGTTACCGAATGTCCAGCATTACTGAGCTGATCAGCCACGTGAGACCCTATAAAACCAGACCCTCCGATTAATAATATTTTGTTTATTTCTTTTTTCATAATTATTGTTATTAGTTTTTCGTTACAAATTGTTTCTGCTTATATTTTTCCAGCAACTTAAATTGTTTCACAATTCTTGTTGATACGCCAACTGTACCGTACAAATTTGACACCTCATACCTACCATGGTTGATTTGAAATTTAACTGCATCAACTATTTTATCTTTATTTTCAACTACTTTTATAACTGCTTTTGTTCTTTCTCTCCCATCTTGCCTCGTACCCACAAGGACCACTGGTGTTCCTAAAAATGATGCATCTCTAATGAAACTTGATGAATTACCAATTGCACAAACCGCATTATCTAACAATGGTATATATTCTTCTGGTTCAAAGTTTTTATATGCATGCAATTGGGTGGAATGGTTATACTCCCTAAATCACCTAATTGCCTGCGAAACTCCATCAGATCCAGCATCAATATTTGGCCAAATCAGAAGCGTTTGCATATTAAGCTCTTTAATTGCGGACAAAACCTCTTCCATCTGTTTCTCAGAGCTAGAATACTCAGTCGTAACAGGATGA
>Ga0209142_1001700_pt1 | contig 11694 bp, 10 predicted proteins | sample SaaInlV_120m_DNA_FD_184678 | JGI IMG/M metagenome (GOLD analysis project Ga0209142, IMG submission 184678) | Marine microbial communities from expanding oxygen minimum zones in the Saanich Inlet - Saanich Inlet SI074_LV_200m_DNA (SPAdes) (version 2) | ecosystem: Environmental > Aquatic > Marine... | reverse complement strand
GTCCAATTAAAATCGTACTTTCAGAAACCTCTAACTCCTTACGCAATTGCTGACGACGATTTTGATCTGGACGAAATTTTTGTAAATCAAAACCGTTAGGGATTATCTTTGTTTTTTTTGACAAATATCCAGCATTACAATGTTGCTCTGCACTAAGGTTTGAATTATAAATAATACTATGTGAAAAAAAAGATAGCCAGCGTCCCAATACAATCAACCAACGAGTCTGGATTTTCTCACTTTTGATATCATACAAAGTCTGTCTCACATTCCAGAATAGTTTTACCTTTCTGCGCATTGGGTCAAATAAAAAAACTGCTACAGTCGCAGCTATATTCCCATGATACATCCAGCCTTGTACTATATCTGGATTGAAAGCTCGCATAATATGTCTCAGCTTCTTAATAGTCCGCCAACTGGGGTGCTCCCCTTGTCCCAAATTTAACGTCTCCACCTTAACACCCAATGCCTCAATCCTTTCAGTGATTTTCCCTCGACCCATTAATGAAATAACCGTAGAATCTATTCTATCATCACGCAATGAATCTAACAATTTATACAACATCATCTCTGCTCCACCAGTGTCTAAATCGGTAATGATATGTATAATTTTCATATTTAAAAGATACTTAAGACTTTTTTAGAAGACTGGTCCCAATAAAAAAGTAAGTTACAAATAAAATTAAGATTGGTTCTATTGGTAGCCTATACTTTACTCCTATTATCGGACCAGTTACAGCTAAGAAGTAGCCCACCAAGAGCAGGAGTGTAGTTGTCGTTATAGGTGGCAATGCCACAATCATCTTAAATACACCTATCAGTGCTAGCATAGTAAATATTACAGATATAATAGTACCAACTGCCAAAATCAATAAATAGAAAAATCCATCACTATTTTTTATGTAGTTAAATAGTTTTTCAAATGCCCCATTGCCATCAGTTTCATAGAAAGAAGGGTGCTTCATTGATCGTAGAGCTGGAGCATACGCCACGCTTGGGGATAGAATATTAATAACAGAACCTATTGCCCATGCCTTTAGTACACTTATAAAACCAAGTTCAATCAATATTTCTTTTCCTATATTTGCTTGATAATTACTACTAACAAATGGATTTGATGATAAGCTCTCTAGATGATCACGTTGCAATGCCGAGTTTAACTTATCTCTTGCCAATTTTTGCCCTTGTTGGTAGCTACCCTGGCCGGAATATTGATAAGTCGCAGGGATGACCCAGCCCAAAAGATGTACGCCTGCTTGAGATACAAATGCTGTTGATCCATACTGCTGGAAATTACGCTGGTGAATGCCACCTAATAAAGTACTACTAACGACCAAATAAAGCGCTACTAACATCCCAATTTTTAAGATGGTATCTCGACGCCACAACCTCCAGCTTACCAAGCTAATTAATAAAATTGGTAACAGGTAATAAGAAGATGGGCGCACCAAGGTTGCTAGTGATATAAACAATACTAAAAGAAAAAACCATTTAGTACGCCCACACTTTAGATATTGTAACAATGAAAAAAGAAACAAGATGAATAAAAAAAGAAATAAAGTATCTGTCAAAACTAAAGCAGATAGCACTATCATATTTAAATTAACAGCAGAAAGAATTCCAGCGATCCAAAAACCTTTACTAAAAATAGAGTACGCTATCAAAGCAATCATTACACAACTAATGCTATCCAATAATATTTGAATCAAAATGATATTGTACACCGACTCTCCAAATAAACTGTAAATAGAAGATATAAATAAAGGGTATCCTGGTACTCTTTCTGAGGCTATTCCTAAAAAGCCAACTTCTGGTATTTGCTGTGCCAACTGAATGTAAAGTGCCTGATCTTCAAGAGATAAATATTCTAATTCAACAAAAAATAAAGCATAAAGAGTGCGAATCAATAGCGCTATTAAAAATAGAAATACCACTCTCTTTGCCATATTATGATTCATCTTTTTCTAGTACTACTATTAAACGGAATGCCATCAGACTGCCAAGAAATGGAAGAAGTTTTTCCTCTATTTTAAGTATAGTATGCACCCACTTATAAGGAAGTAAAGACCACGGTTTAAACCCGCCAGATAGCGGATAAGCAAAAAGACTAAGCCAGTCTGAGCTATTTATTTTAAACCCTTTTACCGTTGCAAGAAATAGTTCTGAATCTCGCTTAAAGAGTATCGTTGGAATTGCCTGGTTAGACTCATAAGGGTCTTTATTTGCATCTACCTTGCATGGATTGCTCATATTCCAGTTCATTTCAACTGGCTCCTCATGCCCCATTTTATACAGTAATTTACTAATAGGAGTAATACCAGGCTCCATCATAATAATTCTCCCACCAGGCTTTAAAACACGTTGCGCTTCAGTAAAGAAAAGCAATGGGCATTGCAGGTGATGTAGCACATCAAACAGCACAATATTTGAGAACACCTCATTTCCAAATGGAAGCTGTTGCGCATCAGCCACCACATCTAATCCAGTAGAGCGTTGGATATCGCTTTTAATTATCCTACCACTACTAATATTAAAATTACCAATACCTCCGCCAATTTCTAAAGTGTCTCCGGCTAATGCTGAATTTTCAATTTTTTGATATAAATCATTATATACGGCCCGCAAGATTGGCTTTCTATTCCATTGTTTCTGATAACCATTTAAATCCATGTTTTAAGTATAAAGCTTATCACTAATTATATAATTCAAACTCACGATACAATTTTCAGTTTTTTATAAGCAAACAATACCATTTTTAATAATAACCAGCCATGTTTAAAACGAGATATTTGTGTTTCTCCATACTCTCGCGCTGCATAGCGTATTGGAACTTCTATCATTTTCAAGTTAAGCTTACTAGCTCCAAATATAAGATCAAAATCTCCAAAGGGATCAAAATCTCCAAAATATGATCGATTGGCTACAATTTTATTATAATTAGCTCTAGTTAGCACTTTAGTTCCGCAAAGGGTATCGGTAATTCTTTGATTTAACAACCATGTAAAAAGTACAGAAAAAGTCCTGTTTGCCCAAAAATTTAGAAAACGCATTGCCTGATCGTCCATAGGATAAACTAAACGCGTACCATTTATAAATTCTCCTTTTCCAGAAGAGATTGCATTATAAAACTTTACAAGATCTTCCGGTGGAACGGTAAGGTCAGCATCTAGAATCATTAAAATATCTCCATGCGCACTATCAAACCCCTTGCGCACCGCGTCACCTTTTCCTTGACCATTCTGAACTAAGAGTTTAATATCCTTATCAGGGTATGCCGCTATAACACGATTTATTTCATCTGTAGTTCCATCTTTACTACCTCCCTCTACAAATAAAATTTCCATATCACTACAAAAATTCGGAAGCCTTTTAACCGCATTCTCTATATTCCCTTTTTCATTACGACATGGAATAAGAACTGTAGTGGATGGATTCTTTAACCTTGCATCCCTAGTTGATCGAGCTACAATATAATTTCTAAGTGACAATCTACGAATAAATGGCAAAGTTCCAAGAAAACGATTAAAAAATGAACCAAGGCCAAGCAGACTTCTTGGGATTAATTGTCGCCATTCTTGCTTAACCGGCTCAAAATCAGTTAATTGTAAAAAACCCATAGTATCTTCAGTTGAAAGCCAATTCATTTCAACTGAAGGCATTTTTAGGCCAATTTTTTCACCTAAAGAAAGGAGTGGCTGCCAACCCCAAGAGTAGTAAGAGATTATTAAGCGAGTATTTTCATTACATAAAGATTGAATATTTTCAAATGCTTTTTCACAATCGTCTAAGTATCCAATTGTGTCAGATAAAATAATAAAATCAAATGGTCCACCAATAAGGGAATTTATGAAAGTTTTATCCTCAATATCGCCATGAATAAATTCCAAGTCAGGGTATTTTTTTTGAGCTCTAGAAATCATATTCGCACTTAAATCCACCCCAACCCCATGAGACGGATTAAGAGCCCCTAGTAGTTGTCCAGTTCCACAACCCAACTCCAAAACCTTCGCCCCCTCGCTTACCAAAAACTTCATGTATTCATTATCATTATTATAGAAATAATCATTTTTTTTAATCCATTTATCTCGACTAAAAGACAATAAATCTAACGCTTCTTCAATTATTTTTTTTCTGTTATTATTTTTTGACATACAGTATATAAGTTAAATTTCTTGTAAAATTTTGGCAACCTCATCTTTCTCGGATAGTATCGGTTTATGGGTGAAATTCCAATTTATATTTATATTTGGATCATTCCAAACAATAGATCTCTCGCAACTCTTTGAATAATAGTTTGTCACCTTGTAACATAAGGAGGTATCATTGCTCAGGGTTAAAAAACCATGAGCAAACCCTTTGGGAATCCATAATTGTTTTTTATTTTCTGAAGAAAGAACCTCGCCAACCCATTGACCATAAGTAGGGGACGATCTCCTAATATCAACCGCAACATCAAACACCTTTCCGTGTGCCACACCAACCAATTTATCCTGCTCCATTGGATAAACTTGATAATGCAACCCTCTTAAAACATTTTCAACTGAATATGACTGGTTATCCTGAACAAAATTCAAATCAAATCCTATTTTTTTTTCAAATTCTTTCTTATTAAAGCTTTCAAAAAAATATCCTCGCTTATCATTGTAAATTGTTGGCTCTATTAGTAGTACATCAGGAATAGTTAATTTGCTAACTTTCATTGATCAATTCCAGTCTCATTAACAATTTTCATTAAATATTGGCCATAACTATTTTTCAACAAAGGTCTAGCCAGATGCTCTAACTGAGTAATATCTATCCATTTTTTCTGATACGCTATTTCCTCAGGGCAGGCAATTTTTAAACCTTGTCGATTTTCCACTGTTTGTACAAAGTGATGCGCTTCAAGGAGGCTCTCATGAGTGCCCGTATCTAGCCATGCATACCCTCTACCCATACTCTCAACTGACAAGGCGTGCTTATCTAAGTAAATTCTATTTAAATCAGTTATTTCCAACTCCCCCCTTGAAGATGGCTTGATTTCTTTTGCATATTCTACTGCTTTACTATCATAAAAATAAAGCCCTGTAACTGCATAATTTGACTTGGGGTTTTCCGGCTTCTCTTCTAAACTTATAACTTGTCCTTTTTTATTAAAGTCTGCTACACCATAACGCTCTGGATCCTTGACATGATAAGCAAATATCGTAGCACCAGATATACGCTCATTAGCCGATTTCAGTAATTTTGGCAGTGAATGGCCATAATAAATATTATCCCCAAGAATTAATACAGATGGTGCTCCAGATAAAAAATCTTCACCTATTATAAATGCTTGAGCAAGGCCATCTGGCGTCTCTTGCACCGCATAACTTATTTCCAAACCCCATTGAGAACCATTTCCAAATAACTTTTCAAATCTTGGTGTATCTTCTGGCGTAGATATAATTAATATTTCTCTAATATCAGTTAACATAAGAGTGGTAAGAGGATAATAAATCATTGGCTTATCAAATACTGGCAGTAGTTGTTTTGATACAACCTGAGTAACAGGATAGAGACGAGTACCAGATCCACCAGCAAGTATTATGCCTTTTCTTTTCATTATACTTTTTGCAAATAAAGCTCTTTTAAAGCCTCATTTAAAGCAACCTTCCAATGTGGTAAATACACTCCAAATACACTACATATTTTCCTTGTATTTAACAAAGAATTGTTCGGTCTTGTCGCTATTGATTGATATTCTGAGGCTTTTACAGGATGTATATTTTCACAATTAACAAGAAAATTATCCCCCATTTGTTTAGATTCTTTTATAACGTATTTAGCCAATCCATGCCAACTCACTTTTCCAGTGGAAGATAAATTATAGATCCCGCTATATTTTTTTGTAAATTTATGATCATTAAATAATCGATACAGGCAAAGTGCTGAGATATTGGCAATTAATTTTGCACTAGTAGGTGCCCCGATTTGATCTGAAACCACTTTTATACTCTTCCGCTCTTTTCCTAATCGCCTTATAGTTCTAATAAAATTATCACCGTACACCGAATACACCCAGCTAGTGCGAAAAATAATATATTTGCAATTGCTTTTCACAATCTCTTTATCCCCCATCAATTTACTATCTCCATATACAGAAAGTGGATTTGCTTTATCCATCTCAGTATATGCACCTAACTTTTTACCATTAAAAACATAATCAGATGAGTAATGAATGAGCCAAGCATCCAGACGCTTGGCTTCTTTTGCTAAAAAAGAAACAGCTTTATAATTTACAGAATAAGCCTTATCTTTTTGATGTTCAGCCTTATCAACTGCAGTATAAGCGACAGCATTAACTATAACATCTGGAACATAGTCACGAATAATGTACTGCAGTCCATCTAAATCCCTAAAGTCTGCCATATCTCGGCCACAAGATTTAATTTGCCCTAATGACATTAATGAGTGACGCAACTCTCTTCCAATTTGGCCATTACCTCCTAAAAGTAATATTTTCATCAGTAATGTTTTTTCACCCACTCCAAATATTCTCCACTAGCAACACTTTTAACCCAATTTTGATTTTCAAGATACCATTGAACGGTTTTTTTCATACCTGAATCAAATGTCTCTATTGGAAACCATGCAAGATCATGTTTAATTTTAGAAGCATCTATAGCATAACGCTTATCATGCCCGGCCCTGTCTTTAATGTACTTAATTTGAGACTTATATGACTGACCATCCTCTTTAGGGCGCAGCTTGTCAAGCATACTACATATTGCATCTATAACATTTTTATTAGTTTTTTCATTAAGGCCGCCAATATTGTAAACGTTTCCTATTTTTCCAGACTCAAGTACATAGCAAATTGCATTACAATGATCATTAACATATAGCCAATCTCTAATTTGCTGACCATCTCCATATATGGGTATATCTTTATTTTCTAAAGCATTATATATAACTAGAGGTATTAATTTTTCTGGAAATTGGTATGGGCCGTAATTATTAGAACAATTTGTAACAAGTGTCGGCAACCCATAAGTTTTATTATACGCCCTCACCAAATGATCAGCTGACGCCTTGCTTGCTGAATATGGGCTATTTGGCTTATAACAATAGCTCTCTGTAAAAGCATCCTCATTCGGCTCGAGAGACCCATAAACTTCATCTGTGGAAACGTGCAATAAACGAAAAATATCTTTTTCCTTAGCTTTCAAGCTATCCCAATAAAAACGTACCGATTCCAGAAAATGAAATGTTGAAACAATATTTGTTTGAATAAAATCCTCTGGACCATGAATGGAACGATCAACATGAGATTCTGCTGCAAAGTTAACAATATATGTTGGCTTATATTTTTCAAGCAGCTGAGTAACCAGCTCAATATCCCCAATATCCCCATGCACAAATATATGCTCTGAGTTTTCTTTTATAGAATCTAAATTATGCATATTCCCTGCATAAGTTAGCTTATCCAAATTAATGACAGACCCTTTATTTTTTGACAGCCATTCAATTACAAAATTACTACCAATAAAACCTGCCCCTCCAGTTACTAAAATTATCATAATGATTTATTATTCATAGAAAAAATTATTGTTTGTTAACTTCTAAAGATGATCTTTCTAGCAATAGATCTAATGATGGCTGCATGTGTGCTGTAATAGCAATTTGATAAGAGAATAGCCCTTTATTTACTTTAATTAGTAAAATATTTAATAGCAGCAAAAAATTTGAAAATTTATTTTTTCCAAATATTAAAGGAAATGGCGCCGGAATGCCTTTAATTTCATCTACAGTATAGCCAGTATTTCTTAATAATCTTTTAAGTGATGAAAAAGTATAAAGTCTAATATTGGTCTTATCTAAAATTCCTCTTTTCCCATATCTAAACGTACCAAATAATAAAGATATTCGTGTAATAAAGAAAGCAATATTTCCTGAAGTTATAATGACTTCAGGATTAAAAGATGAAAAATTATTACGTAATGTTAACAAAAAGCTATCAACATCCTTAACATGCTCTAAAATATCCATTAAAAGTATAGTATCTAATTTGTCTTTTTTAGTAAGATGTGGACTTAACTCCTGTTTTTCTTTGCTCTCATTAATTAAATCATGATTAATGGCTCCATCCATATTATAAACAATGCACAACTTTTCAAATAACATTCTAGTGACAGCTGTAGAATCTGGCTCTACATATATAACTGCAGAGTTACTCTGCACTCTATCTACAACAAACTTATGGCTACTAAAGAAATTTGTCTTATCATAAAAGATATCATTATAATCAAATTTTGGATTGTAAAATAATTGCGCTCTACGCTGAATTCTGGATAAAATTGTACTTTTTAAAATATTTTTAGCATATTTAATGCCATTAACATTACACACTTCATTTCCATAAAATGTCGGTATTGATAACTCCTTTATTCTAAAATTATTATCAATGATTTGTATAATTATATCAGTATCGAAATCAAAATCATTTGAATTAAATTGAAATGGAATTTTCTCAATCACCTTTCTGCTATAAATTCTATATCCAGAATGGAACTCATGAAGATTAGACCCTAGCAGTTTATTTTGAATTGCTGTTAAAATTTGATTGCCAAAGTACTTGTATAAGGGCATGCCACCTTTTAGCGCATCTTTTTTATTAATCATTCTTGACCCAAAAACAACATCAGCTTCGTTTTTTATAATAGGCTCTATCAATGATGGAATACACTCTGGAGCATACTGACCGTCACCATGAAGAAGTACAACAATATCAAAATTCTTTTTTAACATGTATAAATAGCCAATTTTTTGGTTTCCGCCATATCTTTGATTTACCGGATTCTTAAAAATTGTAATTGGAAGCTCGGAATTTTCTACAATATACTTACTGGATACACGGACAGTATCATCTTTAGACGAGTCATCTATAATCAATATTTCTATTTTATAAGTTTTATTTTTTATAAAATCTCTAGGTATTCTATCCAAAACACTTTTAATATGAGACTCTGCATTATATGCAACAATAAAAATTAAAATTTTCTTTTTAGGCGTACTCTTCATAAGGATTATTTTTTAGTTTTTCTTAAAAAGATCAAACCGTATAACGCCAATATTACAAGAACACCTTCTATTGGTAGACGGTAACGTGAGTTACCAACAAATAAGACAACAACAGAAAAATATACAATCATCCCCAAGATAATTGAAAGTAAGGCGTAATTCTTTTGTCTAATCATTTCAATAATTCCCAAAATTCCCAAAAATCTTAGTGAAACTACATAAAGTAATGATAAAGATGATATTAGAATAGCCTGCAATGGAAGTTCAGTTAGCGCGCTAAAGACTACATACAATCTATTTGAATAAAACTCCGTTGTATTATTATTCATTGCTTTAACCGTATCTATGCCTAACAAATTAAAAAAGTTTACGCTACCCCCTCCTCCAAAGAAATCAATCAAGCTATCAGTATATGCAAGTAATAATGCGCTCAATGGGTAAGAAGAAAGCTTAACTTTATAATACTCAACTAAACTATTAAACCTTTCCTGACTACCTAATTGACCCGATTTTTTTTCTACAGAATTGATGTGTTTAAATTCTTCTTTAAGTATCTTATTTGAAGCCTCACTTCTAGAAATTTTTAACTCTTTAGACTCTGCAAATATTACACTATCACGTAGATAGACTGTCTTACTCTGTGAAGTTGCTAACACATACCCCCATCCAGCATTTGCATTATGCATAGCCCATGGAAAAAGTACAACTAAAGAGGTAATTATCCCAAACATCCCATGAATAACGCCTCTCTTTATAGTAATTACTTTTCCATAAAGAAAATTTACCAAGGGAAGTACGATAGGTAAAATAAATATCAAGTATTGTCCAGTTGGCCTAACTAAGCAGCTTAAACTTATGAAAACTGCTGTAACTATAGCCCACTTTAGCTGCTTATCACTTAGCATATACTTCACTAAACCCCACAATGAAAGAGCTACAAGAAACACATGCAGTGTATCACTTTGCACTAAATGCGCGATAGCCAAGGCGTTAGGGTTAAATACGACTAATGCTAACGCAACAGTCTTAAACTTAGGGATAAATAATCCCACTATATTACTAAATAACATACCTGTCATCCATAGTAGTACAATTTGACCTACTATAATTGACAATATTTCACCGTCACTTATCCACAGCATTATCGCCTCATATAATGGGTACAAGGGTGTTCGGTATGTCATGGGAATACTTGGGGATTCCAGCATAACAAAAGAGCCGTATTCAAGTAGCGCAAGCGCCGGATTGTACCAAGATCTTGCGTCTGCAGCCTCTGTCAAATGCAATTCTTGCTCAATATACCAAAGTAATATTGCATTAATCAAGGAAAATACAAAAAGAATCACCCAAAATACATTCTTATTACTAAATAAAAATTTATCTTTTTTTAGTCTATTCATTGTCATTTTTATGCTTAAATAGGGAAATTTTAAAGAAAAAAATTTTTTTTTCATATGATACATTATTTATTACAGAATAAGAAATTAAAGCCAACTCTCAAAAAGAGTAATTACATTTTTTTGCTTATACTTTTCTGGCAACATTGAAGGGTTTGCAAAATCCAGTTTAACTTTTGCTTTATTCATGGCGTAAATAAATTGCTTTTCATTAGTCGCCACCGTCAAACCTTCTGCGGAAATTTCCATAATACCACCAGATGATGCTGTTGCAATCACTGGTGTTCCACAAGCCAAAGCTTCTAATACTGAATTAGGCATACCCTCCCATCTTGATGAAAGTAGAAAAACATCCGCGCCAGATAGCCACCCCCATGGATTGTCACAAAATCCTAAAAAATTGACCCGATCTTGAATTTTTAACAACTTTGCCTCTCTTAGGAGTTCATTTTTAATAGTACCGCTACCTAAAATTACTAGTGTTGATTTTTTATCATCTAACACGCTAAACCAAGACAACAAAAGATCAAATCCTTTCTGAAAAGTCAACCTTCCTGAGGCAATATAACAAACTCCCCCTTTGTCAAACCTGTTAATTGGAAATGCAGATGTACGTATTTTGTCAATATCAACAGGATTTGGCAGTATATTTATATTCTCTTCAGGTATGGAAAAATCTGAAATAAATTCATTTTTCATTTTAACTGAAGTGCAAATTACTTTATCTGCACCCTTATATAGTAACCGGTAAAAAGCTGAAATTAAATTCGGATAAGAATTATTTGAGAGACTCGTAGAGGGCATATTGGCCTCTCTAATCCAAATTTTTATATTTTTTGAAAAAAGCCAACGGGATAATAAAATTGGAATATTAATATAGCCAAAAGTAGAAAAGATAATATCTGGATTTATCCGTCTTATATTTTTTACTAACGAAAAAAATGAACGTCTCAATGTCACCGTCTTCAAGTTACAAACTAAAATGCCTTCTGGAATCATTTGTTGCAATGGACCACTCTTATCAAAGACAAGAATACTGACAGAATAACCTTTAGTATGAAGCTCATTTAAAATATTAAGAGTAACCCTTTCCGCCCCCCCTCCTGAGAATCGTGGCAATATAAAAAGTATCATTATCTTTTATTTTTGTAAAATTTTATCACCCCAAAACCTCTGACAACTTTTTAAAATTTCTTATATAGAACATCCTAAGAAGCCTTCTTCTTATTCTGGTTCAATTTTATACTTTCTTGGT
>Ga0209142_1001692_pt1 | contig 11731 bp, 13 predicted proteins | sample SaaInlV_120m_DNA_FD_184678 | JGI IMG/M metagenome (GOLD analysis project Ga0209142, IMG submission 184678) | Marine microbial communities from expanding oxygen minimum zones in the Saanich Inlet - Saanich Inlet SI074_LV_200m_DNA (SPAdes) (version 2) | ecosystem: Environmental > Aquatic > Marine... | reverse complement strand
CCAGAGCTCAGTGCTGTGAGCTCGGGGGTCTGTAAAGTTGAACGCCTTGTTTTGGTTTGGTTTCAAACGTCGAGGGGACCGGAGAGCAGCTCAAGCCTGATTGGTCTTACTGAGGTGATCTCGGCGTTGGTCCGTTGTTGGACTTGTCGCAGCAGGCTCTCGATTGCACGAACGCGGTGGGGTTGCAGCGTGCCGGACAGCCAGAGCCTGAAGGTTGTGCTTTGTGCGGTGTTGGTCATGGTCCCGCTGCAACGGCTGAGCATGCGCACCAGCACATGGTCGTCGCGGTAGTTGTCGTAGATGGCCCGAAACTGTTCCTGAACGTTGCGGAAGATGTTGGAGGCGGTGACGCGGAGCGCGTCCATCATGGCCTTCTTTCGCGTGTCGATCAGCTGATAATTCCCGTCAAGCAGCAGTTGCAGACGCGACTGCTTTCGTACAGCATTGCACAGTTGAGCTTGCAGGGGCTCAATGTCCTTTTCGACGGAGGCGATCTGGCCGTGGAGTTTCTCGCGCCTTCCGACGTTGCTCTGGAGCTTTCGCTTGATCTGGTCTCTGGTGCGGCGGAACTCGGCCGATTCCCGTTCGATGTTCCTGCACCCACGTGGCGGCGGCAGGTCGTTTCTGAGTCGTTCCACGGTCTTTTCCAAGCGTGACTGAAGCCGTGCACGGCGAGCTTCCAGGTTGGTCATCTGCATCTCGAGTTCGCGGTTCTGTTTCTCCTGCTTGCGGAGTTGCACCAGCTTCTTCCCGAGCGCTGCTTCGAGTGCCTGCGAGCTGCTTCTCAGCTCACGGTATTCAGGCGAGTCGATCGGCCGGTCCTCGAACTGTCCGGCTTTGTCGCGGAAACAGTTGCTGTCTCGGCTGGTCAGTTGGTTGATGCCGAAGTGGGTGTCCAGGTACTTGAAATCGTTTTCCTGCAACCAGCGTCGGAGGATGGCCCAGACAACGTCCTGGATGTCCATGTCCGGGTGGGAGGTGATGATCGACACCTCAATGCATTCTCGTCCCGCCCTGGCGGCCCGGACAATGATGCGGCGGAACGACGGATCGCGTCGCCACGGGGATTGCTGGCAGTGGAAGGTGCTTGTACGTAAGTCCTTGCCGCTATTCTTGGGTAATGACCGGCAGAACGTGATGGTCGTACCGTTCTCGTCCCATCCGCCTCCATCGTAGCCCTTCTCCCAGGTGATCACGCGGTCCGGAGGGAAGGCCTGCAACGTGGCCAAGGCGTAGATGCCCCGATCGATCACGAACGTACGTCCCTGGCGCTTCTCCGGAACAAACAGTCGGTTGAACTGAGCCAGACTCATGAAAAAACGCTCGCGCATGTCGTAGTAAGGACTGTAGTGTTGAATGAAGCAGGGGCGCCCTGATCGCGTGTGGAACGAGTCCAGGTTGATCGTCTTGACGATGCTGTGCTGCCGCCCGCACCAACCCTTGAGCACTTTCAGCTGCCCGGTGTACTCCTTGGTGTGCGGGTCGAAGTAGAACAGGTCGCCCCGGTTCGGGCCGTCGGACAGAAGCGCACCGTTGCGACTGTAAGCACGAAGTACTTCCTCAGCGTCGGCCTGCTCGTCGAGACCGTCGCGCTGCTCTTTCAGTTCCGTCACAATGGGGCCGGTGAAGTGTGCCAGACTGCGTCCGCATAGCGTCTTGGACTGTTCGACGTTCACCGCCCCCTGCAGAATCTGCGTGATGAACTGCCGCTGGAGCGGGTCGCTGACGCCCTTCATCCCCTCGACGAAGAGCGCTTGTCCCGCATGGTGAATCATCTTCGTGCCGCCGCCTGCAGGAGCAGTCTGAGCTGGTATGGGTGTGGGCGATTGCTTTACAGAACCATCTGATTCCGTGCTTGGGATCCGGTCATTCTGTAAACCGATCGCCCTTTCGGGCGCTGACTCGGCGTCGAAGCGGCCCTCGGGATCGGAAGCGAAAATGGCACTCGCAGTCGTCGTCGAAACGCGGACGCCGAACACCTCGGCGATCCTGCTGATGATCACGTCACGGTAGTTGCGGTCCAGTAGATGGCGTTCGCGGTACAACTGACGCGCGTAGCGGATCAGCTCAGGGCTGACTTTTCGCTTCCGCGCGCGACCGGCGAACACGCGTGCAATCTCGTCAATATCACTGGTAAGCAGAGCCGTAGCCCACCTTCTGATCGTACGCGGGTCATGCCCGAATGTCTCGCCCAACTCACGCAAGGAAACACCGGCATTGCACAGACGACCAACCAACATCTTGCGTGACACCGACTCCGGATCCGCCCCAACACGTTCCAGAAGCGCCACCCCGAGGTAAACCTCGTAGGTCGTGCCCTCACGGCTCAGGAAAACGGTGATATCCGACGCGGCCCCCTCGCCGCACGCAAGAACAGGATGTAACGTGGTATCCACAATTGTAAGCCCTTTGTCGAGGTTGCTTACAATTGCACCGGTTGCCCGCCCGGTGCTTTGAGCGCAGAATTCGGTTGGATCAAGCGGTGTTCTTGAGGATGTGCAGCGCGATCTCGATTGGAGCCGGTCTTTTGCGCAGGGCAGCGCGTGTCTTTCGAGACAGTCCACTGCCCGCTTTCCGAGCATGCTCGAGGCTGGACCTGACGAGCTTACGGTTGATTCTGGCGAGACGTTGCTCAAGGGTTTCGCAACCGTCCAGCAGTATACGGTAATACGTGGTGTCTTCCAGGTTTGCGATGAGGGGGACGTCCGGAAGCATCTTGTTGAGGACTTTCGCTGTGAGCTGGTGACCGGTGCGTTTTCGGCAGGCTCGATTCAAGCGGCGGAAGAAGCGTTCGAGGATGTTATTGGTACGCTGGGGTTGAACCAGACGCTCGCCGGTGGGCGTGTCAAGCACGATTGGGTCGCAAAACAGCCTGTCCCAATACTTGTCGAGTTGTTCGAGCATGGCGCTGTACCCGGGGTGCGCCATCAGTTCTTGGTCGGCCAGGAGAGCGTGGCGGAAGTCGTTGACCCTGGACTCGATGGTGTGAATGTCCAGGTCGTTGCCGTCGTCGTTGAGCCCTTTGTGCGCCTGTGGCTCGACGATACGCATTGCGATTCGCAAGTCATCGAAGACCTTTGCTTTGCGCTCTATGCGATCCGCCGCTGCCGTCAGTTCACGATCGGCGCATACCGGGCTCATGGCCTTTATGGCGCGGTCGTACAGTCTCTCCGTGCGGGAGTCGAACCGTTCGCAGTCGCGCAGAGTCGCTGCCGCGGGCAAGACCGCCTGTATCTGCCGGTAGAAAGCCAGATGAGGGCGGTCGAAGGGGAAGCCGCATCCGTCCCCTTGGTTTTCGGCCTCCAGGGCGGATGTGACGAACGCTCCGAGAGCGGCGTCACCGGGCAGCGAGGCGATAAGTCCGGGAGGTGGCGCGGTCCCATTTTCAATATGTCCGAGCAGACAGTCAAGTTCCTTGGAGTGGACCTCTGTCCGGTCGCGGAGTTCGCGGCGCAACCGTTTCAGCTCGGCTTTGGGACCGTGATGGCTTAAGCGTTCACGGATTACCGCGTAGTCGTCGGCCATGAGGTCTTTGCCCAGATCACGCAGGAAGTGGAAGTGACAGATGAAGATCGGCACGTCGGTCAGAGTATTCTCGACAGCGTTGAGGATGGCCGAGGACATGTCGCAACTTACTGCGGCCGGCGTCCCGAACCGAGTGGTCAGGTTCCGCAGGAACTCGGCGGTTGCGCCGCCGTTTTCGGTTGCCATCTTGGCGTTGAGCAGGACCATGCCGCTGAGTTCGTCGATGCCGGTCATGAGGTGAGCACTGCCCTTCTGGCAGGTGGAGTCAAGATGCAGTATATACCCGCCGTTCACGCCGAGGTGTTTCCGCAGTTGCGGTGCGGCTTCGGCATGGGCGATGCCGAGACTGATGACGAAACGGGCGGCCAGTTCGCGAATCTCACTCTCGGAGACCCGTACATTCCGCTTCGCCAGCTCGGAAGCGGTTTCCGCAACGGTAAGCAGCCCCTGGAACAACGAGCGTCCGGCAAAGACCATGACGTCGTATCCGAAGTTGCAGCCTTCGGGGACCAGTTCAGCCAGTTCGCGGCTGCGGAACGACGGCTTGTCGGGACAACGGTCGCAGGACATGATCGTCTCATGCGCATCGAAGTGGCCGATATGTAGAGTGGCGACCTTCCGAGAGTGGGTTTTGAGCACTTTGAGCGCCCCGCCGCATAGGGGGCATGAATCCTGTTCATAGACGAATCGCAGCTGCGGCGTGTCCGGGAACAGGCTGACCATCGACATTGCTCCCACCAGCCTGTCGATGACTCGTCTCAGTGCTCTCGCCGCAGCGAATCCGCAGTCCCCCCTTTTTTTAGCAGGTCGTGCCTGAGCAGCAATGCCTCTATGGCTTGTGGCGTTGCCTGCGGGGTATGCGTTTGCAGGCGTTGCGAAAGCTCCGCACAACTGCTGCCCGGATCCTTGATCAGCTCCACCAGGACCACCACCGCTTCGCCGTCCGACAGCTGTTCGACTCGACACTCCGTTTCCCTCCGCGCCGCAATCTGACGCGCACGAATCGCGGTAGTCGCGGCCAGGTAGACGAACCGGCCACCGATCTTCTCCCTGTGCAGGGCGGGATGCGACCGGAACCGTGAGATGAACGAGTGAGGGTTGACCGCGAGCATCTCCCCCAACTCCGCCGCGGTCAGGCCCGCCGCTGACGCGCATACCAAGCCGGTGACCGTCTCAACGAGATTGCCGTAGCTGCTGAAGCATGCATCGCGGTGGCGCCACAGCCCGTTGACGTCAAACTCAACGACAGCGGGAAGAGCGTAGTAGATGCTGTTGCAGTTATAGCTGGTCACGCAGCCCCAGTTCTTCAGGTGTCTCTGAGCGGTTCGCCGCGAACACTCCAGAAACACCATGAGTTCACTGAGGGTCACGATTCTCGCCAAACCAAACTGCCTGAGCGCCCGTCTCACAATCTCGCTTGTCGTCTGCATGCCCGCCTGTCCTCCACTTTGCGATTGGCGCACTATATGCCTAGGTGGCCGCATTGCAATATGGTGCGCCATTGGCGGGCGACAAAACAGGCACGGAAAAGAGCGAAAAGCTGGAAAAAGCAGAGATCGCACGCAACTATAGTGCGCCAGACGAGCGTGGTATCGACAAGGAGAAGTTCCTATGACCACGCGGCAAGCAGGTTACGGAATCCAACCGAATTCTGCGCTCGAAGGCCCGGTGCGGCCCAAGGCCGAAAAAAAACGGGCGTCTCACTTTACAGAAGCACTGAGCTCTGGCACTCAGGACTCCCTCGGTCCTCTGATCAATGATACAGGGAACGGGGAAGAAGGTCAACTTGAGGGAGGGGTTCCGCTGAGGACTGCAAGCCTTGCAGTAGACGCTGCCGAGCGTGACGGCTGGGCTGGTGATTCCCTGATGCAGCACCCCGTTCTTGAGCCCGGCGTCCCGGGCACGTTGACACTTCCCCCTGACGGGCGTGCGAGGGACTTCTTGCCACGCCGGAGTAAACGACGAAGGCGGGGCACTCGGTGGTAGTGCGCCATGCCGGGGGCGCACGCCGCAAATGAGGATTTGGCGCGGCTACGCGACAATATCCTCAATTTGTCTTGTTAGGAGTTCTTTCGTTTCTCTACAAGTCTAATGATCTTGGGTTTCACCACGGCTTCATGAAAGAGCACTGACAAACCAACACAGAAAATGATGCCGAGAATCAATTGACCAGGCCAGTCGGCCTGGTCTGGGAAAGCACTATTGCTGATAGAGATGCCGACTCCACCCCCCATGCCACAGGCAAGGCCATTCCACAAACGAACCGATGTACTCTTCTTGAGTTCTTCTTTGGCAAGTTGCTTGCGCTCCGCCTTCGGAATATCTTCATAGTGTACATAGTCTGTCATCTCACATTCCTAACGACGTGGTCTCCTGACCGGAGAAGCTACTGGTTGGCGGTTCATTCCAGGGCAGTGACTGTCCCGTCCGAGGGTAGAAACGGGACTGGATCGTTGGGAAGAACATGGTCGGTGAAGGGGCGGGTGACAAGGCGGCTGTCGGGTTTGGGGATGTTTGGTTCCGAGCCAGCTTGAGACTGTCCCAGGTTTGGCCGTGACCCATGTTCGCGGGTGAGAGAATCGGCCGCCCCTACCGGATGTCGTGATCAGGCCGGGGCGGCCTATTGAAGGGACAGGTTTTCAGGACGCCTTATGGAACGTGAAACGGAGTCTGCCTTCGTGGCGTTCCATGGTGATGGCGACGGTGGTCTCTGGAAGCGGATCGCTCCCGAGGTCGTCGAGGAATGCGTCGAGCGCCTCGAATGATCCGTGGCCGATCTCAAGAATGGCGGGGACGGAGGCCTGTTCGAGTCCATCGAGTAGCATCATGAGCCTGAGCCGTTCGGCGCAGGTCCAGCGTTCTCGGCAAAGAGCACAGCGTTGTCCATGCTTGCCGGTCATTCCGTCCGCGGATGAACACACCAGTGAATTCTCCTCGAAGCGTTTCCGCATGGGGATCATGTCAGTGATGACGCCCTGCAGTTTCTCCCGGCGACGTTTTCCGACGCTGAAGCGGTCGCCTTGGAAGCGGACGAAGACAGGTTGATCCTTGTTGAAGAGGTCTCGGATCATGATTGGGCCTCCTGGCGCGGCCCGAATACGGTGTGTGCGGCGCGTTGGACATGATCGAGTGCGACTGCGGCAGCGCCTTCCCGGGCGGCGCGTCGTAGGGCTTCGTCAACGAGCTTGTCGATGCGTCGCGGCACGCCATTGGTGATGTCGAAGACCATGCTGAGTGCCTCCCCGGCAATGATGTCGCGGGTAACGCCGACGGTCTCGAATCGGTGTCGGAGGTAGTCACGAGTTTCGGCTCGGGTCAGTGGTGCCACCTCGGCGTAGACCGTTACTCGCTGGCGCAGGGGTTCGGATACGTGCAATGTGAGTCGGTTAAAGAACTCGTCGGTGCCGGCCATGATCACAGCGAAGCGATGACGTCCGTCCAGGCCATGGGAGCAGATGACACGGAGTGCCTCGAGGGTGGCGTGCGGCAGGCTTTGTGCCTCATCGACGACCAGGACCGGAGTGATGCCCTTCATCTCGGCGACACGGTCGGTGATGCGCTTTGTCATGCGGCTTCTTCCGATGGTGGGCTCCAAGTCGAGTCCAGCGCAGACGAGCCGGAGCATGTCCGGCGGCTCGCATTCGGCACAGGCCATGTAGATCACACGGTGTGTGGTGGGACTCAGCTTGGAGCACAGATGCCCGAGCAAGATGGTCTTGCCGCATCCGGCGGGACCGGTCAGTACGGCAAAACCGCCGCGATCGACCAAGCCTGCGAGCTGTTCGATAGCGTCTTGCCGTTGTTCGTCGAGCCAGATGTGGAGCGGATCGGGGACGAACGGATCACGTTCGAAGCCGAAGAGTTCGCGAACGGGCAGGTTGTTGTTGTTCATGCTGATGGTCCCTTTTCACGCGTAAGGCCGTCGTTGCCGCGTAGGTCGAGTTCATTGGCCCGCCCCCGGAACTGCTGCTCGAACCAGACGTCCACGCGGTTGAGAGCAATGGGGGCGTAACGGACAAGGATCTGCTTGCCGGCCAGGCTTGAGTCGGTTTCGAAGCGTTTCGCACTGAGGCTGAACGTGCCGTCCTTCTTGACCTTGCGGTGCGTCTCGAAGAGGAACAGCTCGTCTGCCTCGTCCACGTCGATGGTTCGCAGCCGGCTTGCACCGTCGATCCAGCGTTGGCTGGGGGTGGTGCCGTGGGCTGAGTGAACCGCACCGTTGTAGTGGGTCTCGGTCCAGACTCGGAATGCCCGATTAAGCGCGTCCAGGTTCTGCGGCAGCCCCTCCAGCTCCAGCGCGTCGAGGAAGCGCGTACGCACTGTGCGGAAGAATCGCTCGATTTTTCCTTTCGCCGCGGCATCGCGGACGCCCGTTCGCAGCACACGCATGCCGAGAACCGCTCCGATGCGGGTGATCTGCGGGGAGATGAACACCTTGCCGTTGTCCACGTACAGCTTCTCGGGAATCCCGCGACGGCAGCACGCAGCACGCAGCGTCTCCAACCAGACCTCCATGCTCTGGCTGAAGAAGAAGCGTCCTTCACACAACAGTCGCGAATGATCGTCGATGATCGCCACCAAATACGTCTGGGCCTGGCGATGCCGACCGTCGCGCTGCTTCCGACGAATGTGTGGGCCGTACATGATGTCGGCCTGCCAGAGAGCTGCGGACCAACCGGCTTCGAAGGCACGCCGTTCCTGGGGGACCGGGGAGGGACATTCCGGACGGTTGTGCGACGTCCAACGGTAGAAGGTGCTTCTGCTGGGCCGGCCATCCACGATCAGGCCGCCCTTGGTGAGGTGGTCGTAGACCGTACTGGTGCGCACCGCCGGGTGCTCGTGAAACAGCCGCAGGGCCTCGTCGCAGACTTGCTCCGGCATGCCCGGAAACGTGCCCTTGTCTCGGCGTGGCGCATCGATCAAGGCGTCAAGTCCGCCGTGCCGGTAGCGGTACACCCACCCTTCAATGGTGCTGGGTGCGTACACGCACAGTTGACCGTCGGGCTGTGTCCAGGTCCTGCTTGCCTGTGTTTCGAGACCGTGCTTGAGCGTCGCGTCCGGATCGAGCATCAACAGCGGACTGATGATCCCGAACCGGAAGTAGGCCGTTTGCCTCGTGTCGTCATCCATGCGATTCCTCCTGATTCAAAGAGCCGTGACCAGCGCGCTGTCCGGACCGCCCGGACATCGTTGCGCGTACGCTCACAACCTGGATCAGGACTCACGGTGTCGCCTGGACGAAACTCTGGGGGGAACCATCGCCTCCCCCGCGACCCCCTCCAGCCGAGACACCCGACACAGCCGAAAATGGGACTCAGACACCCCCGAAGCCCTCCGAACATGCCGAAAAGCGACCTGGAGAGCACCACAGGAAGCCGAAAAATGCCCAAAATGCCCGAAGCAAGGCGTGAGGGAGCTCGGGTTGAACCCACAGCCACCACTCCGCTTCGACGAGCTTGGCCTGAGGCCCATTCTTCGCGAAGCGGCGGCTGTGGACAACCCCTCGAACCGCCCGAAGAAACGCAGAATCCCCCGCTGGATCAAAGCCGACGTCCGAAGACCCCCAAGAACGGAACACGCCGACACAACGCCGGTTGGACAGCATGCAGAACAAGCGCAGAACCAGCCCAAGCCATCAGAGCAGCCCAAAGTCGCTGGGCCTGACCACCGGAACCGCCAGGTTGCCGAATCCCGAGCCGAACACAGCCTTCAGTGGACAGCAGACCACTTCCGTCCCGGAACTGCCGAACCCAGCTGCCTGCCGTCGGACAATCCGTATAGCCGCGTGCCTCGCACCATTCCTCGATCCGCTGCCGACGTCGCAGGACCCAGTCAAGGCACGAGCCGATGATCCTCGAGCTGTAACGCTTGAATGGAACGCAAAACGAGGGCAGAAGACTGATCGTGACCCGACAGCCGGCACGCCGACACTGAAGCCGGCGCACCTCAATCCACTCGATCCCCGGATCCCAGACCTGCCGGAAATAGACCCCCTTGCCCTTCAGCGCAGACTCGCAGAGCAGGCAACAAGCAGGAATCTGCGCCAGAATCGCAGGATGAGATGGCGAGTAGGCTTGAATACCGGCGGGAAAACGACAGACTAACTGCACGGTTGGTGGGACGGTTTCCGGAGTGCGGCTAACACGATGATGGAAGCCGTCCCTTTTCCTCCTCAGGACAATCTCAACGTCAACGTCTCACGAACGACACGGCCGGAAACATAGCCCATCACCGTGAACGCTGACACGCCGACCTGAGATTCTCCCGGAGGAGTGGAGGAAGGGACACCCAGACAGACGTGCCCGCCACCGGTACCAGAGAACGTCGGCAAGACAAACGGCGGTTGGTCTGGGTGGCAAACCAACGGCGAGTGACGTCCTCGAATCAACCACGTGACGTCTCGATTGCGGACGATTGTTGCCCTGAGTTCCATGTCGGCATCAAGCCACTGGTTTTGGCCCACCGTGTGTTCGATCCTGTTGTTGGTCTTGTTGTGCCGGAAGAGGCGCGAATCATCGGGCGTGAGCAACACGACGGACACTCGTGTGTGGTTATCGAGACCGGCCATGGACGGACGCCTGACCTACGAAGGTGGCGGGGATGGCTTCGCTTGTGGCTCGCCGAACACATGGGCTACTCAGTCGTCAGGTCCCAGGCACTGAAGCGCACCCCGGGTAACGTGGTGCAGGAGATACAGCTCAAGTACCGCACTCACGAAACTCTGGGCTGGTGCCTAAGATCTTGGGATGACGGACCGTTCACGTCTGAAGGCCAGTCGAGGGGGGGGGCACATACAGTCGTTGTCGCCGCCCGCTTCAATGTCCCTGTGGCCCCCGCCACGTTCGAGATTCCCACCCCGGTGGGGACTCGGGTCAACGACCAGCGGATCAAGCTCAGCTACACGGTGGCAGCTGGCCCGGAGAGTGGCAGCACACCGCTCGACGTGTCGGGCACGGTGGTTGACTCGGAGGGCGCACCTGTTGCTGGGGCTGATGTGGTAGCCGTTGCCGTGGGAAGTGACGCCACGGGCAAGCCCCGGGCCTACAGCCGACGCGCGCGTCCACCGCAAAATGCGGTGGTCCGCGAGGTCAAAGCCGACGCTACCGGCAGCTTCACCGTTAGGGGGCTTCCGGCGGGGACGGTGATTGTTGGCGTACACGTTCCGTCGCGTATCCACGCATGGGGCAAAACGGAGTGTGTTGCTGGTGAAAGAGACGTCAGAATCTCCATTTTCTGGGGTGGCTCTGCGGCAGATCAAGCCAGAGGCGAAGAGCTCAGGAAACTCATTGCGGAGTACGGCCCATGGGGGCCGCCCGACGCAGAATGAATCCAGAACGAGTGCATTCGCGCGGACGTCGTGTCGCTGGTCGCGTCACCACGCCGGTGATGCTTGTGTTCGCCAGAACGGAGAGTAGTAACGCTTGCCGATATTAACGGACGGCGTTATGTTTTTGTATGATCCGGTCATTCAAGAACAGAGATGCTGAGAAGCTCTACGAGCGCCACTCTTCACGGACGTTGCCGCACAGCATTCAGCGGGTGGCTCTGCGGAAGCTCTGGGTGCTTGACGCGGCGGTGGACCTCGCCGAGCTTCGGGTGCCTCCGGGGAACCGGCTCGAAGCGCTTTCGGGTGATCGACAGGGGCAACACAGTATCCGGATAAACCAGCAGTGGCGGATCTGTTTCCGCTGGCGTGAAGGCCACGTATTTGACGTTGAGATTGTGGATTATCACTGAGGCAAGCAAATGAAGAAGAAACTCCCTCCCATTCATCCCGGTGAGATCCTTCAGGAGGACTTCCTGGTTCCGATGGGGCTCAGTCAGTACCGACTGGCCACCGATATCGGGGTGTCCCCGCGCCGGATCAACGAGATTGTTCACGGGGCGAGGGGCATCACGGCAAATACGGCGCTCCGGCTCGGGCGGTATTTCGGGATGTCGGCTCAGTTCTGGCTGAACCTTCAGTCACATTACGAGCTGGAGGTCGAGAGTGACAAGCTGGGCGACAAACTGCGCGAGGAAGTCCACAGCCTCGTCCCTACCTGAGTCCGGCTCAGACGGAAGGCGAACCAGCCAGTGGCCGTGGACCGGGAGAACTGCCGCTGCCTTCGGCTCTGGCAGTCCCCCAGCCAGTCACCGGCACGTTCACCGGACAGGACGATGACCGCCTGGCTTCACCCGAGACCAGGCCCGCCGCAGCCTGCCC
>Ga0209142_1001677_pt1 | contig 11782 bp, 11 predicted proteins | sample SaaInlV_120m_DNA_FD_184678 | JGI IMG/M metagenome (GOLD analysis project Ga0209142, IMG submission 184678) | Marine microbial communities from expanding oxygen minimum zones in the Saanich Inlet - Saanich Inlet SI074_LV_200m_DNA (SPAdes) (version 2) | ecosystem: Environmental > Aquatic > Marine... | reverse complement strand
AGTTACAGATTAACTCTGACTTTTTAATAGCCTTTTTTAAATCTCTTTTATAAATACAAAAGGCAGGATATTCAATAAATACATAAAGCCATTTAAGTAGCTTTTTAAAGCCACTATGATAATTGGCATTAATTGCTAGATCCGTTTCACTCCTGATAAAAAGTTTAGATTTTCCAGCAAAAGAATTAATAGCGATAGGGGCATAAATACTATAACTATATAAAATAGACTCATCGCCAATAGTCTGAAAATATTGTTGTATTTTGTGTCTATTTAATACATACTCTAAATAAACAAATATTTTAAAAGAAAAAATATGATCTATAAATGATAATTTCCACCCATCAGGAAATTTAATCTTTTTATCTTGAGCTGAAAATGCATTAAGATTACTAAAAGATAACAACTCTATATTATTTTTATTTTCTTTTTTAAGGAGTTCCACCATGCTCTTTTCAGCACCACCCGTCATATATGCTAGGTATTTTGAAAAAACTATAGTTTTCAATTTTTCTTCACAATGCAAACATAGGACATGTAACCATCTGGCAAATATGAAATATTTTCTATACTAAAATTATTACTATTATTAAATAGTTCTTCCAGATAATAAGGATTTGGATTCCAAGCATGGTATCTAAGATTCTCTTTTTTCCACATATGGCAACTAGGATGCGGTAAATACATAAACAACACCCCTCCAGATTTTAACTTTTTAGTCCACTCATCTATAGCCAAAAGCGGATCTGATAGATGTTCTAATAAATGAGAAGAAAAAACGTAATCAAGCGAACCATCTTTTGCTAAAATTTTATAGGCGTTCTCATCTTTATTATCCTCAATAGGTCTGGCACCATCTAATAACCAATCTGAAGCGCCTATATCTACTCCAATACCTTTGCAATATTTTTGTGCCAAATACTTTACACCTTCAATAGCTGCACCTTGTTTTATGTGATCTGAATAATACTTAGTAGATTTATAAATTTTGTAACTATATGCGCCTTTACGCTGAGCTAGGTTTTCAGAAAAATAGTAATAAATATCGTAAAAAAAACTTTTTAAGATATTTACAAGATAAGTGATATATTTCATGAATTAGATCCTATTTATAAAATTGCATACAGATTTCACTCTTATATTCCAAGTATACTTATTGCTTACATCCTTCAAGGCTTGTTTAGCAATTGTATTAACTGATTCCTTGTTATTTAAGAAGTAATTTACCCCATTAACGACACTTTCCTTTGTTTTCGGACAAAATGGAATTGAGTTTTTATTATTTAAAACCTCAGACACTGAGCCTATATTACTAGCAAGCATTGGAATACCTGTGGCCATATATTCAAACACTTTTAAAGGTGATGTACACCACCAAAGATCATTTTCTTTTGTAAGCGCATAGAATAATAAATCTGCAGACATCTGATATTCTAATACAGTGTCATTGCCTTGGTGTGGTATAAATAAAATATTATCAAACCCTCGATAATATTTCTTATACCTATTTATATCTACACTAGAGCCACCAACCTGTACAAACAACATATCTTTAAAATTACTAACTATACCTTTAAATAATTTAGCATCATTACCTTTGTATAGACTACCAGTGTGCACCACTATGGTTTTATCAATAGGGAGATTTAATTCCTTCCTAAACTGTTTTTTTGGAATTTTCCTTAATTTATCATATTTATTTAAAAAAACACCATCATGGGCGGTTAGAATATATTTTTTATTGATATTAAAGGAATAAATATAATAATTTGACAACGCTTGTGAAATGGCAACAATCTTAAAATTCTTACTTTTACATAAAAGAACAAAGAAAAAAAATGCTATTTTTCCTTTAGGCTCTTTATGTGCTTCATAAATTGATCTACCACCAAAAAGTACTACAACCATCGAAATCAAAATATCACGTGTGAATATGACTTGCGATTCAATAACAGTTCTTTTAATTGCCTTCCAGATGATAATTAAATATATTGTCCATTTATTGTGCGCAGGTGATACTCTATTCCAAGAAAAATCTACTACAGTATCTTTATCTCCTGGGCAAACCAATTCAAAATTATCCTTAAGTTCATTATAAAATGCCATAGACATAGATTTTATTTGCTTTGCCTGTGCAGCTTGAGAAGAAATATTGGTTCGTGTTATATATGATAACTTTAACATAATCATGTATCTTCTATTTGTCTATACAGGCTAGTAACTCTGCTTGCATATCTTTCCCATGTAAAGTCTTTTGCGCGTCTTTTAGCGGATTCGCCCATTCTCATTGCATCTCTTGGATGATTCTTCATCCAAACCATTCTATCTTGTAACGCATTAACATCTCCCGCATCTACAACAAATCCATCAATTCCATTTCTTATAATAGACCCCGAACTTTTTGTAACAATCGATGGCAGCCCCATAGTCATAGCCTCATAGACAGCCTTTGCGGAACCCTCCAGCCAAGATGGCAAAACAAAAACATCACACTGTAATAAATATTCATAAGGATCTATAAATCCTGGCATCAGTATCTCTCCAGACTTAGTATTGGCAATATTACTCTTCACCTCCGGATATACACGTCCACACAAATGCAGTCTATCTGATTTAAAAACAGGATGAGACCATGCACTTAATAACTCTAGAACACCCTTTCTTTTACTAACATTGCCAACAAAACAAAAGTTAAGATCTTTTTTCAAAAATTTAGCGTTTTCTTTTAATTCTTTCGAATTAACCTTTGCTCCAAATTCAATCACATTGATTTTATCTTTTTCAACACCTCCTAAAATCAACTCGTCACGAACAAATATTGAAGGGGCAACAATATAATCAGCCATTTTAAATGAAGTATATTCGATTTCTTCTAATCTATCGCTAACCAATAAAAAATCGCATATCTCTTCATTTTTTAGCCTTCTATTATATGATAAGGGAGCGATTGGAACATCTAATACCACTCTAACACCTCTTTCTTTCAAATAGAAAATAAGTTTTGGACAGTATTCCCATAAATGCGCAATTCCGCCATTTTCTATTGCCATTTTCTTGAAGCTTGTCATAACAAACCATTGGAAAAAAGCTATATCATATAATCTGTGATTGTAACCACCTGGAATCAGGAAGATACTAGCAGCATTCATAATGCGCGGAATATGCCCGAAAATGCCCATTGTCTTGTAATCAACTAATTCGTATTTATTTACAAATCCACGACAAAAACATATTGTAGCCTGGGAATCGTCTGTCAGATTTTTCAAAATAAAATCAGTCCTGACTCCAATATTGCCCGGCTTTCCAGAAAAAGAATTTAGAACTTGATACAACATTTCATGTTTAATCCTTTATAGACAGCTCCATATATCAGCTTAAGTCGTGAAACCTTATTTGAAAAAGATCCTTTTTGAATAAAAATAAGAAGCACAAGATATGGTAAATATATTAGCCCATTGATTAAGAACATAGCCCAAAATTTTACAGTACACTTTTCAAAATTAATCTTATTTCTTATTTCAAAAAATGCTCTATCACTAGGGTAATCAAGATCAGAGTATACATTTTTCACTCCAGCACGATACCTATATGAACATTCTAAATCTTCTACTAAACTTCTGGGAGTTAGCCAAATCTTTCCTCCCATTCTAACCACTCTATTAGTGTACTCATGATCATCACTATAAATAAAATATTCCTCATTTGGAAATCCAATCCGGGGAATCCAAGATTTGTGGAAAAAGAATCCACCATATGGTGCGTAGTCAACATTCACACAAGGATAGTTAGAAATATCTTCAATACAAACATTATTTTCACTATTATTAATATTATTCTTAGTCGATAATTTCTTTGACAAACTAAAGCCTAAAAATGTATTGGGTCTAAGCTTGATTGATTTTTGCTCCAAAATTGCCTTCTTTAATTGATTTCTATCACTTCTCATTGATAAAAAGGCATTGTTTGCGTCACTTCCAAGATTTTCGTATTCTTGTAACAAGGAGCTGATTGAACTCCTTTCCGGAAGATTATCATCATCTAATAACCATACAAAATCTGTGCATATAATTCTATGTGCATATTTTATTCCAGCCTTAAATCCAGCTGCAGAACCAGTGTTCCCGTGCATATCAATAATATGTATGTCTTTATTTTTAGATTTAACTAAATTAACTATGTTGTCATGTCCGGTATTATCAACAACAACAATATTTATATTAAAAAATTCTTGCATTTCCAATATTCTATCTAACATCTTAGAAAGGTATTTCCACCTGTTTCCATAAGTAACTGTTACTACGCAAATATGGTGATCAGTCTTCATATTTTTTTAATCTAAATATAAGTTGATATGTTAAAAAATTTCTAATAAAAGGTATTGCAAAAAACTTAGCGAATTGATTGATTTTGTGTGGACGATCAATGAAACGATATTGTCTACTTAAACAATCAATTTTTAAGCCTGCATTATCAAACACTAAGTTGGCACTTTTTCGGGTAAAAAATCTCAAATGTGTTCTGTCAAAAATACCTCTATCTCTCTGTGGCCAAAGTCCAAAAATAAGATTCAACAATACAGTTACATGTTGTACATTTGGTAGTGAAATAATTACCACTCCATTATCATTTAATAACAATTTACACTTATTCAAAACCGATAATGGGCTAACAACGTGCTCCAACACATCTGCAAATATAATGCAATCAAAGTTTTTATCGAAAGAATTTAAATCAAGTTCTTCTATATCTCCAACATAAACTTCATCTAATTTATTTTTTGCTTCTTTAGCGGCAATTCTATCAATTTCTATCCCGACAACATACGCTTGGCTTTCAGCCTTTATAGTTCCACCTAATTCACCAGTGCTACAACCAAAATCAAGTACTTTTTTAATACTGCTAGGTATTAATTCAAAAATATCGGGCCTTAAGCCTGTATAAGATTTATTAATCATTTTTTTCTCCATGTAGATTCTTTATCATCAACAAAGCTAAACATGCGCTAAGTATCAAAACCCAAGATGCATTTTCTACTGACCCAGGACCTACAATTGGAATAACAAAAGTTAGTAGCATCAATCCATATAATCCTGACGCTGAATATATCAATGCCATAAAAATAAATAAAGATAAAGTGAATAGAGGTATTCCTGAATATAACAAAAATTCTATAAATATAGAATGTGGATGTGGAAGAATTTCATTCCCATTGGCAAGTTGTTTTTGATTTTTTTGAAAATCTCCTGCTTCGATTCCTAATAACGGATTTTCGCCTATAATTTCAACACTATCTTTCCAGGAGCCAAACCTTCTATCTTCCTGCTCGTTCTGAATACTCTCTATAGACAAATAATTATTAAGTTGACCCGCATACTTCCCATTTCTAGTTTGATCTGATAAAAATAAAACACTTAAGCTAACAATAAATAGTACAACAAATAACGATATAATCTTATTTTTACTCTGGTTTTTGACCAAGACAAACGAAATTTGGAGAAAAAACAAAATAGCAGTTAACAAAAACGGCAATCTACTTAAGGCCACAAATTCAGCCAATAAAACTAGGGCGAATATAAATACTGTATTTCTCTCTATGAAGGAGCCCATAGTTTTAAAACTTAAAATCGAATATAAAACATATAAAAAGAACATATATGATCCGTAATGATTCAGTTTAAAAATGCTATGAATTCTAATGTTATCCCTATAGTCATTTCTTAGAATACTAAAACCGGCGAAAAACTCAATAAAGCCATCAATTGCCAAAATAATTATGAGAAATCCAATACTCTTCCTTATTAAATTCAAACGATAACACTTAATAAGCAATACATAAAAAAAAGCAGATAAAATAAAGATAAAATAAAACGTAGCAAAGTCAATCAAATCTTGTAAATTAAACTCTTCAAACCCAATGGCAAGCTCTTGCAAGAATTTAATAAAATAAATACCTCCTATACAAAATAAAATCAATGCTGTCTTGTTTAATCCAGTATGCATTATTTTAATTATTGACGATATAGACAATATAGACACTAAAAGTACTAATACATAAACTCCAGTGCCTCCATTCGATGAAGTTAATACTGCCATCCACAAACAGGAAAGAAAAAATACATAGTAATTCTCTTTACAGACTATAGAGCGCATAAACATACGATTATTTTTCCTTAGACATTCTAGTCAAAAACTTTGATAATCTTAAAGCCAATGCCATAATTGTAAATACGGGGTTTGCATGGCCAGATGTCGGAAACACACTTGCCCCCAATATATAAAGATTGGATATTCCGTGTAACTTTAGGTTTTTATCGACTACCGAATCATCTGAACTGTAGCCCATTCTCGTAGTTCCAGCAGGATGGGATGCGTCTAGCTTCTTGATTTTTAAATTCGGGTACACAAACAAAGGCCCTTTGTTTTGACACACATCATCGAAAATATCACTATTGTAAACAGATTGCGCAAGTAGTTTAATATCACTATAGGAAATAGACTTACTAAAATCAGAGCAATGTAATTTCTTTTTTTTAGATGCGCCAACTAGGTTGTACTCTAGTCTATTGGTTTCAAGGGGTAAAATTTCACTATAAAAACTAAATTTCACACCTTGAGGATTTCCGGAGATCAACCCTAATCTAAATAATAGATATTTTCCGAACTGTAGCGGGCATTTTAATATCGAAGATAGCAACTTCAAAAAAGTAACGCCCTTATCTCTCTCATACTCACTTGAATGCCCAACACCCAACTCTCTTTTATAGCTTAACCTTTTTATTATTAAATTTAAAATTTTAATTCTTTTCACAAATAATAATAAATTCTCAACAGCATCACACTTAGACCAAGACAAAATTGGTTCAAGCCGAATAACATTGTTCGAAATCTGTCCAGTAATCAGTTTGTCTTCTGGGGACTTAAAGCCAATAAATGTCGATTGACCACGAGACAACTTTCCAAAAAAATCGTTGGCCTTTAACTCAAATTTAATACAAGAACATTCAGCTATAGAGCCTTTAGGGTGATTTGTATAAAACTTCCCAACTTTACTTATTTTTTTATTTTTACCAAAGCCAGAATTTAACAAAACTCTAGTATTTCCAACTGTATTACAAGCAAGAACAACATTGCAAGTGCAATTTATAGTGTGTTTTTCTCCTTGATTATCCTTAAGTACAATTTTTACTATGTCTTTATTATTAGATATTAATTTTTCAACTTCGCTATTAGTTACTAAATCTATAGGGCAATTTTTGTTTAAGACAGGAACAATATCTTTAAAACTATTTGGAGGATAAGAGCCTATAAATCTCTTAATGGAAATCAAATTCTTGTCTATGGAATCTGAACATTTCTTAATTAAAGAGAAGTTAGATGTTTCTGGGAAGTTATACAGTTTCGCAACTTCATCGTAAAATCCTTTTATTTCAACAAATGTTATTGGCCAATACGGCTTTCCAGTTGAAGGGTTAATCCTAGCAAAGTCGGAAGCGTCCATCAAAGAAATTAGCCCACCCCAAAAATTCGAATTCCCTCCAACACCTTGATTCAAGGAATCATCCCTTATTAAATCATTAAAGTGAATATCATTATATTTACCTATTTCTGGGTGTGTACCTCCTTTTTCAATCATTAGAACCCTAAGGTTTTTCTTACTTGCATGGTCGGCCAAAACTAAGCCTGCCGGTCCAGACCCTACAACTATCAGATCGTAATCCTTTTCAACAGCTTCTTGAATATTGACTAACACTTTTTAATTGTTGCTTTTAAAGCGGAAGCGCCTCTCTTAAAATAATCTAGCAGCATAGCAGTTGTATCGTTAACCATAAAAGCTATAGGCTTTATTTTATTTTTATAAAACACGATACGCCACAAGCAATAATCATCACAAGCGTTGTCAATTGAATAACAAATTTCTCCATTTTTATGAATACTATTTATCAAACTTTGATACATGTACAATAGTCCAGCATCTTCGGACTTAAAATCTTGTGACGATTCAAGAAAAAATTCTAATTTATCTTTATCTGAAGTAGAAACACTCCAATATAAGCCACCATCTTTAAATTCTTTTCTAATAGTATATTTTTTGTATTCTTCGCCGCCCTTCTTGAATAAAGTATGTAAATCAAATACAGAATTTTCAAAAACAATTTTCCAGTTACTAGCAAGTCTTGTATTCGATCTATTTGAACCAAAAAAACGCTCATGATAGTTTAATTTAGGATAAATAAAGGTGCACTCATTGGTAGATCCATAATGACTATTTATGATTTTATTTATTTTAGAAAGATCAATACTTGCACATCTTAAGATATCATTTAAAACTGCAACAGCATGGTAAGCATAGAACTTTTCATCATTTATGATTATTCTTAAATTGTCTTTATAATTTTCAGAAATGAATGCTTTTTGCAACATAATCTCTGGAATAAAAGCACCATGCTCTAAACATAGTATTGTTTTATTATGTCTTAACGATAAAGATTTAATTTTTCTAGCTTCAACACTATCTGTCGCAAATGGAGTTTCAAGTAAAATATCAAATCCCGCTTCAACCAATATTTTTAAGTATTCAAACCTAATATCATATTTTAGCCCCACAAGCGCAATCTTGGGTCCGTGCCCTGCAACCCTAATTAAGTCCTTGATATTAGAAAATACACCTATGTCAAAATTATCTCTAAATATATCTGCATTAGCTATAGTGCGATTATAAACTCCAACAATATGGATTAATTTTCTCCGATTTAAATCCTTAATAATATTAATATGTGCAACATTTATTCTGCGGCCCGTTCCAACAACGACAAAGTTAATTGGAGTATTTGCATTCATCCTAGACATGAAAATTAAAGACCCCCTTCAAAATATTCTCTATTTTTTTTGCAATTATATTAACATCTCCCAATAAATTAAATTTCAACATCCTCTCACAATGATTATCATGTAAATAATGCACTATTCTAAGATAATTTTTATGTAATTGATAATCGTATTTTTGGTAATAACTATCTCCAAACTTATCCATTCTAGGAAATCTTTCCCTTATCTGCATTCTGTGCTTTCTTGTTGATGAATTTACAGTAAGCAATATTATTCTACTATTTTGCAAATATCTTTCTACACAAGAATGGGGGACATCTATATCAAAAGTAGATAGCATTAACACTAATAATCCGTCCTCGATAACAGCTGGTTTTTTGATTTTTTTTATAATAATTTGCTGTTTAGCTTTTTTTGCCAAAATAATGGGTGTTAAATTAGTCATTTTATGCCAAACTAGTTTTAAATAACTAGTGCTACCAAAAGATCTACTATAAAGGATTATATTGATATAAAAGTAGAGAAAAAGTATGGGATGCTTTGCACAATAAACAAAAAAATAACGAATTTTTTCAGTTCTAGAATTGATTTTTACAATTTTAATTTCCCCACTTAAAGAATTAATTACTGTTGTCTTACCCACCCCCGGTAATCCAAAAGTCTCCCAAGAATAATTATTAGCATAGGACATCATTTCTTAGTTAGTACAACCAGATAAGATTCAATAAAAAAACTCATGTATTTCTTAATAAAATTGGACGACACATTTTTTTTAAAAAAAGAAGATAGCCAATAAAATTTAAACAAACGTGGGATACGGATATCTAATGAAACAGGAGTGATTTTGTCTACACTAAAAAATTGATTAGAAATTTCACATACTTGATTTATATGCAACTGTCTTTGGTGTTGTGCCCTGCTTGACTTTAAAAAAGATTTCTTTTTAGTAATAATTATTAACTTACCTCCCGTTTTTAATAGAGAGGAAGACTTCTCAAAAAATTTTTCTTTACTTGAAAAGTATTCAATACATCTGATAGCGAAGATTGCATCATATTTTCTAGATTCATTAAAGGATGTAAAGTCTCCTTCTATGTAATTCAAATTACTTCTATTCCCTAAGTTCTTTTTAGACTGCTCAATCATCGAGCTACTAATATCTGAAATAACGATGCTGCTAGTATTGCACTTTAAAAAAACCCTGGTCCAAGTTCCCGCTCCTGCACCAATTTCAAGAATATTGTTATTTGTTGCGTATTTTTCAGCAACTCTAAAAATTTCTTTAAATGTATCACTGTATTGTTGTGCGTTATATCTATTTAAAAACCATCTATTCTCTTCATAAAAATTAGGATTAATAGTTTTTATATGATGGTTGTAAAATTCCTGAATTTCGTCGTTATTTTTTTTCATTGTTTTCCTATAAAAATTGAGATAATTGTAAAAAGTCAATTGAACACATATTTATTTAACTTAATCAAATAATAAAAATAAATTATTAAATACATTGCTATCAAAGATACAAACAATCCGATAACACCATACATACTAACTAAATAAATTGCGACACTTAATTGGTACGCAATTAGGAATATATTTATATAAATAGAGTAATTAACGTTAACTACATTGGAAAATGGCCTAGCCCACCAAGTAATTGTAGATATTAGGGTAAATACAGAAATAAGGCTGAAATAATATTTGTATTCATTTAAGAATTCTACATCCATAAAAATAAACAAGTCCTCTAAAAAATAGAGGGCAAACATTACATAACATATTCCAAGAAATAATACATTTAATGATATTTTCTTTATTATATTTAAAAATCTAAGTTTTTTATTATTTGTAAAATAATCTATTAATTTAGGATAAATCAACATTGAAAATGGTATCGATAACATGGCCACAGGTGATAATATTTTTTTAATAGTTTGGTAAATGCCAACCACTTGCGAATCTAAAAAAAAAGCCAGAATCAAATTATCAATATTCCTGTTACCTGCCTTTAGACTACTAGAAATAAAAGTTTTTAGATTAAATTTTAAGTACTTTTGAAATAATAATTTGTTATATTGAATCTTAACGCCTTTAAATTCGGGTAAATATGAGTTTATGAATATAAAAAGAGCGTAAAAAAATGACACAATAGAAGCAAACAATAAAGAATAAATAATATCTTTAAGTGTCAGCCAATCCAAATAAAATATAAACAGAAATAAAAATAATATTCTTAACGACCAATCAAAAATATTAATAGCGTTAATTTTATGAAATAACTCTTTTGCTTGTAAATAACCAATAATAGTGCCTCTTAAAAAGACAAAAAATGTAATATATGCATAAATAATAATTTCGTGTGCTAAATTTATATCTTTTAAGAAAAAATTTGCCAAAAAATTTGCCAAAAAATAAACCATGGCTATCAATATAATAGCTGTTATGAAATCTATCGTCATGCCAATGGCTAGCACAAATTTTGCATTTTGATTATTGTGTTTAATTTTTTCTATGACAAAAAACTTAGTTACTGCCTCAGAACTTCTAGCAGTCGCAAGTGAGTTAAGTATACCTACAGTTGAAATAATAATAGTTAACTGTCCAAAAACTTCTATTCCATAATATTTGTTAATTAGAAATATTTGTAGAACTCCAAATATTGCTACAATAAATTGGGTTATATAACTAAATGCAAGATGCTCTTTAAACTTTGAACTAATTAAGGCTCTAACAGGATTAGCAAACATAAAACTCTTTATACCAAACTGCAAAATTCTCCACACCCTGTTTGACACTCATGCTTGGTTTGTAGCCAAACTCTTCAACCAAGTCATCCACATCTGCATAAGTATCTGGCACATCTCCTGGTTGGAGCGGTAATAATTCTTTTTCTGCAGTTTTTCCGAGTGAGGTTTCTAATGCTTCAATATAATCCATTAGCTCTACTGGGTTGTTA
>Ga0209142_1001673_pt1 | contig 11811 bp, 12 predicted proteins | sample SaaInlV_120m_DNA_FD_184678 | JGI IMG/M metagenome (GOLD analysis project Ga0209142, IMG submission 184678) | Marine microbial communities from expanding oxygen minimum zones in the Saanich Inlet - Saanich Inlet SI074_LV_200m_DNA (SPAdes) (version 2) | ecosystem: Environmental > Aquatic > Marine... | reverse complement strand
TTGCGTTATCCAAAGACACTTGTTTAATAACAGGCGACTCAATAATGTATCCATCTACTTGTTCCATATGTGGATTTGGCACAATAGGTGTGAATAGTTTACAAGTGAAGTCACTACAGTCCTGTGAGAAAATGTGCTTGTCTTTCTTCGTAACTTCTACGCTGTAGTTATTAATTGTTACAGTTACGTTGTTTACCCTTTTAACAACGTCTGTATTTGCTATTGTTGTCGTTGCTACAAAAGCGAAAAGCATTGCTAGTTTTTTCATAGTACCCCTTTTATTGTATTGAACGTTCTAATACGTTCAATTTCATCTTTGTTTGTAATGTGTTCAACTGTGACTTTATACAGTTCATCGTCTTTATCAATTGCGAGTAATTCACTTGGAATTTCAAGCGAAAAAGTATCACTAACTGAATTAAATTTTGTTCTGTATTTAAGTACTTGAAATGTACGTTTATGCGAACCGACATCTGAGTATGTATAGAATGTTGTTCCTTGACTTTTCATATAATCCCTAAATTATAATAACTGACTTAATTTTTTTATTAAGTATGGGTGTATTATAACCTAAATGAATATTCAGGTCAACGAAATTATATGTTAAATTGTTTTTATAGAGTTTGTGCTAGTTCTAATGTGTTCTTTAGAGTATCACGAGAAAGATTTTCAATGGATTCAAAATCATTACTAAGTTTACCTTTGTAATTTACCAAGACAAATTGCTTATCTTCATTTTCAGTAATGATGGTTTTTATATTATGTAGGTACGCAAGTTGCTTGTGCTTATCCATCTGTTCAGCCTTTGCCTTTGGCTTAGTAAACTTAAAGCCCAATAATAAAATAATATCGTACATACCTGTAACAATGTTTAATGTAACTATATCATCTTTAAAGTTAATATTGGTGTCGTCGAATGAACCTTGAAATGTTTTGACATTTGATGGATTACCAAGTGTACTATAGTCATCCCGTTGCATATAAAAATTAACATCGGTTTGTACATTATGTTGAATCGCCCGTTCTGCTTGTTTAATATCATTGCATATTACATTGTCTATACTATAATCGTTGTATATAGAGCAACTCCCCCACGTAGGTGCTACATCTTGCAATGTTTCAATCTTGGTAACTTTCTTACCAATCTGCTCACTCAATATCCATCCTATCTTCATATAACTGCCTTAAGTGGAAGCCACTTGTGCCCGCCCAAACATACCCAAGCAAATACATTATCTACTTTAGAAACATTGGTGTTAAATGTAATATCTCCTTTAACACCTTGATAACCAGGTAGATCAGTTTCGTATTTGAGTCTATTTCTACCGATTTGTAACTTATCAATTACAACAATGCCATTTTCTTGTACAGTAATATCAGAACGCTTATTGATACCAATACTTAATGTTTGTGAACCCGCAGTTCCAATGAATGCATTTTGTTCTTTCAACTTTCCTACTACTACGTTAACTTCTTCATCCCATATAGACAATGCCATACTGGGCTCTGATGTGTTAATACCAACACGGTTATTAACAACGAACAACGTATTATTGGCTTCTACTTCACCACGAACATTTAAACTATTTAATTGTCCAACTGTTTGTAGGTTGGAATTAACGACAGTTTTTCCAAGGCTACTGTCGTTAATTAATTCTTTACCGTTGATAGTAATAGAACCAAAATCAATTCCTTCTGTCTTCGCGTACGTAAGTACAGAATCGCCTAACTTATGTATCGCTTGGTTATGGAACTTGCCAAGTACATTCTTTTCAATTATATCCGTTAAGTTCTTCCAACCCTTGCCGTCAGTATTAATATCACCCTCGATAGTCATATTGCCTTTAACGTGCAAATCACTATCTGTTGTGATTCCACCAGGAGAGTTAATGTGATTTACTAGGAGTTCATTCTCAACAATCACAATATCGTCCATTACTGTTAACTCAGTTTGGTTGGCGGTGTTTGCAATCCCCGACGTACTGCCGATATGTTGCTTAAACAACTCATCTACTTTATCAGTAACTAGTACATCTATATCAATGTTATCAAATTTAACACTTAGTCGCTTTGCAAACATATTAACTACTTGTGCTTCGATAATATTGCTAATATTAATGTTACTTTCCAATAGTTCATTTACTTCTGCTTCAATTGGTGCTTTTACGTGTTCGTAAACCATATCACGCACCATATTGGAATCAATACGCTTCTCTAGTATTCTGTCTGAATGTATTGCTACACGGGTTTCGATATCATCGATGTTGTTACATTGACTTGCTAATTGCTTAACCAATAGTGCAGTAGCATCACGTCGAATTACATCCAATAACTCAGTTGGGTTTTGAAGTATTTTGTCAACTTCGGATACAATCGTCGTCGCGACTGTATCTTTAACCATTGCTTCGATTGCACTAGTATCAATTAAACTATCTGTATTAATCATATTTTATTTTATTTGTGTGTGCAAATAATCCGCCCATATTTGATGGCCTCTTTCAGTTGGATGTTTGGTTGCTTTTTTATAGTTTAACTCACTCTCGTATAACCATGTGTCTGCCATTTCTACACTAGCATAGTGTTCCATAAATTGATATTTCAATCTTCTCCATATTCCCAATTTCTTTAGGCGCTTGTGTGTGGGGACAATGGCAAGTGCCGACAAAAATCTAACATCATCCGGATAATTCTTATTATCCTGATGATCCTGTAAACAATCTACCCAAGTTTTATCTGTATGTACATTAGATAATAAATCGATATTATTGTCATAACTGTACGTGAAGTTACGAGCAATTACGAATTTAATTTCGGGGTGTGTATCGATTAATTCCTTAAAAGATTGGAACATATTCCCCTCATACAATTGCAAAAAATCATCAGCACCGTCAACAGTTAGTAAATCATCAGTGAGCCACAATGGGTCTCCCCAAAGTTCCCTGCATATTTCAGTCAATGTCACGAATACATAAATCTTTTTATAGTTGTCACGCACACTTAGTAGACTCTTTTTTAGATTGTCAAATATTTCTGAATTCCACCCACCACATTTGGCAACATTTAAGAAATCTGCATCCATTTTGTCTGCTATTAAACGACCATAGATATGCGTGGTTCGATGTTCATAATCATCATATATGCCATTGTCGAAATCAATTTTTCCTAAACTATCACCCCATGTCCAACTATCACCAACTGCAATAACCAACGTGTCGGAGTCACGCAAGAACTCATGAAACCAACAACTTCTAGTATTTGACGAATCTAATACTTTCGGAATTAATGTAATATTACTCATTATCTCTTTCCAAATCTAAAGTAACACAATGGAACCCGCCGCCCAACGTTCTACTATGTCTTAGTGGAACAGGAGCGACTGTAAAGTTTTTCTTCTCTAAAATATCAATTATTTTGGTTTGGCATTCGTCGACAATAACTGTCTTTTGGTTAACTGCTAACATGTTAATTCCAATCCACGAACTTGCGTACGGGTACTTATGGAAATCTCTAGGAACAATATCTTCTTCCTTAATATAAATCCTGTCCCAATCTTTAAACACACCCGGAACATTATCTTCATTGACCCGATTGGCATTTAACAACACTGTGCCTTCTGCAATAGGAACAATAGTGCTATCAATGTGACTACTGTCGTACATATCACAAATGTGTACCTTGTACTCACTTCCTATTACATTCTGCAACCACTGAGCACCGATTCTATTGCCACTTGAACTAACTAAGTACAATAAATCTTTTCCCAATCTACATACATTAGCCGCGTCAAATACAGGTTCTTCTTCAGTTAGTTTGAACTCATTATTAAAAATGTTTTCACTATCTAACAAACGTGGGCGCGGTGCACTAATCCATCTAGCACCATCCTGTATTGCCTGTCTACGAATAGTATCCATTAGTATCGCCTCATGTTGTCTAGCACGGGTAGCCATTGGTGTTTCGATGACCATATCGCCAATAACTAAGTGTGTGTCACGAGGACAATAAGCATATTGTCCATCTGTCTTCCAGTCGGGCGTTGATACAACTTGGTTAAAGTCCAACGTGTTTGGTCGGTACACACTCACTGCAAACCTATCCAGCGTGTGAATTAGTACATCTAAATCTTCTTCTGTCTCTTCAATGATTTGTTCAGGAACAGCACCACTTGGCGGCGGAGTTTCTTTCCACCCACCTGATGCCATAGAGGTAGTGTATAAATTATCATACTGTGGGAAGTTTGCATTCAATGCAGTGCCAACAACAATACTGCGTAACTTACCCCACTCATTGCTGCTATTAATCTTCAATGTGTCTTGTATCTCCGTAATAAATTACAGTGTACTTGTCTGAGTTTTGGTCCATCTTTCTCCAAGGGTCAACAATAATACTACTTTCAGGAATATCAGTGTAGAAACTATCTTCTAAATCACTGTCGCTATGTTCGGTAACGTAGCCGTATGTAATCTTTCTATTATGTGCAAGCAACACTACTGCAGGACTATCTAAACTATCGATAACATCTGTCTTATCATCTGCAAGTGGGTCCAAGTACTTAACTGTTGCTCCTGCCTCAGTAACGTAATGTCCAATTAGTGTGCTGTAACTACCAATACAATATTCAATGTCCGGCTTGTATGCTTTGCCATGAATAATAACAGGTAAGTTTTGTGCTTTTGCTTGGTCTACTAAGAAGGTTGCCATGTTCTTTGCTTGGTCTTCTCTTGCACCCATAATAGTGCTAAACATATCATACCCAAGGTCGTATTCCTCTGCCAACCAACGCAATGCAATGTTATCGCGTGGATGGCAAGCACCCGAATCTCCCATACCTGCAGTCATGTACTTAGGACTCTGCAATCTAATATCACTGTGTGCCATTGCATCAGTAACTACGTCTACATTCATATGTCCTATCTTCATAGCAAAGTCTTGAATCATATTAACAATACCAACCTTTGCTGAAATGTACGTGTTGTAGAAAATCTTAATTGATTCTGCTTCTTCCCACGTTCCACATTCGTAACGTGGGTTGTTTACCATGATGCCTTCGTAAATAGTGATTAACTCAGCAACACGAGGGTCGTCTGCATTCTTGCTGCCGATAATTAACATCTCAGGATTTACCATATCCCACTTCACTGTTCCCATTGCAATTAAGTAAGGGTTGTAAATTAGCGTGTGATTGTCTAGTAAGTTATCAAACTCTCTACGTGTAGTTCCAGGTAGTACTGTACTAATTAGTACAATATTTTTATCTGCAGTTGCGTATTGGTTAATTTGTTTAAGCACCGTCTTGACTACATCATAATTAAAGTCCTTTGGTTTGAGGTGCGCACTCGGTACACTACCATCGTACTTTTTACTATGCGGAGTTTCAACAGCAATAAAAATCCAATCACTTTTGTTAACGCAATCTTCAACAGTACTACAAACATTTACTGTGTCGGACTCTCTTGGGTAAATATCATAACCGTAAACTGTGTTCTTTGTAGCAAATACTTCCGCCGCATCCATACCTAGTTTACCTAAGCCAATCATACCAATGTTCATTTTATGTTTTCTCCTAATCAATTATACGACTATTTACGCAATTATCTACAGTCTTCTAAAAAACATTCAATACTGAGAAGTTTTATTGTAGATGGTTCGAAAAATCTATCCCACCTATCTATGAGTTATAACATATATAGCGATGTACAATTATTCGACAACAATGTACATGGCGGGGCTGACAAGTTACGAGAACAGTATGGATGTATGGATATGTTTGACCAAGAACCATTGGATATCAATGCATATTATAATATCACACATGATGCATGGGTTAAACAATATCCAAAAATATTGCAATTAAATTTCTCACCAAATGACTTTGTTTTTGCAAGGTCTATGGCACTTTATACACCAATATTATGTCATAGTGAAAAAAATAGCAATGATGTGGTTAAGTTCAATGAAAATTTTTACACAACAGTGCATTTTTGGTCGAATGCAATATTGAGTAGATATTGGTTTTCCCATTATGAACTACTATCCAAAAATAATCCAACAACATCAAAGCGGTTTGGTGCATATATTAGGGACACAACAGGAACAAGAACATATAGAAGTAAATTACTTAATTTTTTTAAATCATCTCACCTTATTAGAAATAATGTGTTTTGTCCTATAATAGACGGAGACAATGTCGTACCATCCGATGCTAGTGCATCTATTATTTGGGAAGACCATAATAAATTCGATATTCAAATAGTACCAGAAACAATTTTTAATACAGAAAAAGTACATTTAACTGAGAAGATATTTAAACCAATAGTAATGTATCAGCCATTTATATTAATGTCTGGTCCACACGGATTAAAATATTTAAGAAGTTATGGGTTTAAAACATTCGGTGATATATGGGATGAAAGTTATGATGATGAGATTGATAATGATATTAGATTTTCGAAAATAACTAATGTAATTACGAAACTATCTACCATCTCCGACGATGACTACAATACCATCATTGAAAAAACAAAAAATATAACAAAATTTAACCGAGAACGTTTCTATAGTGATGCATTCAAGAATATATTACTCGATGAACTAAAGAATGGGGTGGATTCTGCATTAAGTATACAAGAAGAAAAATTCCACACGATGCCAGGCGGGACATTATTTTATTACTACGATATGTACTATAAAGAAAATGGTGCTGTTCCGAGAAACACAATACTATCCTTACATAATGCAATTCACTACGCAAGGATGAAATCACCCAAAGTTGCGGACGCTATTGTAAAAAAATATTCACACTTACTCTAGTATATTACTCACTTGGGTCTTCTTCAAGTTTAATTTGTAATGGATATCCTTGGCTTCTAGCATCCACAGTAACTTCTATGCCTTTTTGTTCTGCAATCTCATATGGCAATGCAGCAACTATGGCAGAACCATCAGCATGTATATCTTCAGTAATATTTTCTGCAGACATTTTGCCATATCCAAAATATTCGATTAAACTGTCTATCACGAACTGCATACTTGTCTGACTATCATTTATATAAATTACATTGTACATACTTGGTTCTTTTATTTCTGTTTGTGTCTTGGCTTGTGGGGCTGATACGACTTCAGTTGATGCATCTGACATTACGTCTCCTATGTTTTAATTTGTATATTATTTATTTATTTATTTATTTATTTATATTATATACATGGCATGGATTCATCACACCATAGATACTGCCAATTTTACCTAATTCAACTAAATAGTCGGAGCACGATTACGTGATTAAATTGGAACATCGTATTTTTCAATAGGATGTGTATTTTCTTCCAACATCAAATGAATATCAACTGTATTATTTGGGAATTTCTTTAACCCCCATGTTTTTAAATTTAACCCGTATTTGTAAATGAGAACATGTTGAATAGTTGATTCTTGTTGTATACCAAGGTTAAACCGTTCGATATCCATATTATACCCATGAACTATACATTCAATGATATGGTCGAAGTAGTTAATCCACTGTATTCTCGGGTTATGGATTTTTTTCCAACTCGAATACACCTCGCGCCATGGCGCCAATCGTGACAAACTAACCGGTATATGCAACCTTTCCATTAAATTCTCAATTTCATATTCAAACGATGTCATTAAATCAATTGGATTAACATATATGTGTTTTTTTGAAAAATCCAACTTATGCTTAAATCCACCAAATGGTCTGTTATTCAATGCCATTAACTCTCTTCTATCCCATATATCGGTTAGCCCCAATTCCTCCCACTTATCTTGACTATGTTTGAAATGATCGTTAAATGTCATTCTACTTCGATGATTGGACTTAAACCGTTTTTTAGTAGTATCCATATATAACTGCATTTTATTATCGCTTGGAATGCTCAACCATATAGTCATGTCATTATAATCACACAAATAATCCCACAGTAACTCACAATCCAATTCATGGGCTTTTGATGCCACTGCATCAGTAATTGGTAAAAAATGTGAATAGATGGAGTGAAATTCATCTGAACTAATTGCACGTAATCGCTTCATGGCAATAGATGCTTCTGCGTAACCACATGGGTGATTTTTTATATGTCCATGTGCGTTAATTTCATTGATTGGTGACTTAGATAACGGTCTATGCCCCTCACCAAACGAAGTACCTATACCAGAATACACACAATCATGTCCTGCTAAATAATGCAACGTCCAATCTAAAAAAGTACCACCATATGTGTTCGGCGAAAGAATGTTAATTATTTTAGGAGTATTCATCTATAGTAGTATCTATGCCTTGAACTCAGTAATATGGTTAATTTCAATACTATTGAATACAGATGCAGTTTCGTTATCCACACCTTCAGCAACAACAGCATCTAAAAGTACTTTATCATAATCATGTTCATTAATTTTTTCTATTAAATGCTCGATATATTTTCTACTGTACGCACTTTCTCTAAGCAATGCTTTATCTAATTCTACCCAACTCTCGCCATTGAATCTAAACAACTTAGTAGGTAAGAAATCTGTTCTTAAAAATATCGTGGCGTTAGCCACATTCTCAGGAAATGCAATTCCAAAATCAACAGTACTCCTAACATCCGTTAAAAATTCAGGATGCATCATTGCAAATGCTTGTTTTCTGTGCATTTTTCCTGCGTACGGAATGTAATCATCATTACTAACACTCTCAATCATGGCAGTAATGACAGTAATATCCTTGTCTGAAACTTTACTATTGATTTTTTTATTAATAGCACTGCGTTTGGGGGTTTTTGTAGGAGTTATCTTCTTAACTGCTTGCTTAATAGCCTTCTTGTTAGTTTTAGTCGGTTCTTTCTGTTTAACAATCTTGGTCTTAGTAGGTGTACTATCGTCTGCAACATCTTCATACTGCGCTCCTTTAAATATCTCGCTAATTAATTCTACTTTATCGTAAACCGCTTGTTCAATTTGTGTGTTTGAAGGAACAGGCGCATCATCCGGATGCCACTTTCCTTTGTATGTTCTGCCAACTAACTCCGTGTAATCATGTTCGCGTTTAGTGGGGTTAATAGGCTGTGTTGGAGTAGGTGGCTTTGGATTGTTTTTACGCTTTGTTTCTTCAAATGAATACTGACTTGCAATTAGTAACAATACCGCAAGTGGGTCAAATACAAAGATAATAGTAACAATCACCCACCGAACTGCTTCCTCGAGCATGTTACGGTCGGCTTTTTTGTTGTATATAAATTCAGCAATATATTTTACAGGGCCTACTTCGGCTTCGAGTTTGCGGAATTTACTTTCTAGTACAGTTTTATCTTCGCGATTAGATGAAAGAGTTGCTTGTGCTGTTTGTATATTACTTTCTAGTGTTGATATACGTACATCGATGTCTTGTGTTTTACTAGATGATTGTGTTTTTAACTCATTAATACGTTGGTTAATAGGCGCAAGTTGCGACGTGTACTGTTGTGCTATATTACTTAAATCAACCGATAGTTGTCGCTTAATGCTACTAATATTGCTTGTTGCAGATGCCTCATTGCCTGCTAACGCTGACTTAGTGTCTTTGAGTGCTTGTTGTTCATCTGCACAAGAGAAACAAGTTTTAAGTTGTTCGTTAATCGATACAATTTCATCTTTAGTATTGTCTCTGTACTGCGTTAATTTATTATTAATCGCATTAATGTCAGTGGATGCTTGTGTTCTGTACTCTTGCTTCTCTTTGTCTATTGCTACATTAATTGTATCAAGTGCATCTTGTTCGCGCTGGATTAAATTATCTACACGTGTGTTATTAATATCACCCGACGACAAACGTTCTATCTCATCATCCCAACGTTTAATTTTAGAATCTAAACGTACAATAGTATCATCTAGTACTTCAATCTTTGCTATTTGGTCATCGGATGCAGATGCTTGTTCAATGTGAGACTTTGACAAGTAACCAAAGATACCCATAGAAGTAATAAACATTAGTATTACTACTGCTACCGTAAGGTATGTTTTAAGCCACCACACTGCTTTCTTCCAATTCTTATGAAGCCATACAGCAGTGATGAGTTTTCCTACTTCAAGTACACTTCCCATAATGATAATAGGAACAACAGAAGCTGCGAATATCGTTGCTAGGCCTGCTACCGAGTAGAAAATTGCTACGCCCGATATAGAAAGGGCAATGAATATTGTTAAGTAATTAAAGAGCATAATCTGTATTTATTCGTTGGAGGGGAATAATCTGTTAGGATTCGCGCATCCCAATGATATCAACGCAAATATCCGCCCATGCATTGTGCTGTTTTTTTCCAGGATGCATGCCATCTGACCCTATATCTAACATAGCATTTGGAAGGGGGAATTGCAAAAATTCATTAATATTACTAAAATGCATTTTAAGTTCTTCGGAGCAAATAAGTGGCATAATAATTAAATTTGCACCCACTTTATTGCAGAAATTTATCACTTGGTGTACTAAAATAACTCCTTTATACAATTTGGTATCATCAACTGTGTTTTTTCCATAAGCATCGGGGATACTACGATTTTTCTCCATACTCCATAATGTACTCCTATACTCGGATGTGAGTCCCCAAATAACGATATCCCCTTTTCTAATATCTGACCTTAAAATTTGGTCTGATGCCCATTCGATACTACTTGCTCCCTCAGTGAGACTTACCAATGGAATTTGTAACTTATCACTTACAATCGCGCCATATCTTTCGTGATTTTTAACTCCTACTCCATGTGATATACTGCACCCAGCAACCCACAGTGTTTTTGATTCAGTATTGCGTTCATCCTTTAACCCAATGTATCTCTTATTATATTTTTCTAAATCCAATCCACTAACATCGTTGCATTCAGATTTAATCAACATTATTATATATTCAGTTAGATGCCGTTCGGAACTTACGTTAAATTCACTATGGTCATTTATCCATTTAGATGGAGGTGCGTAAACAACATTCGATGCCTTCCTTAATATACTAGACAACGCACAATCACTTTCAGTGATTTTTGGTAAGTCTGCTAACGCCGTATACACTGTTATGTCGTTTTCATCGGAGTGTGATAAAAATTCTTTATAATTTTTTTTATGAACATGATATGCATTCTTATCATGCTTCTTTGCTTCCAATGACAGCGATTCGCTACCATCACCTACATATACTGTTATTGTCATAATAAATTCTTAGTCAAACCTTAATCTCCAAAAAGTAATATGTTTAGGTGTCAAGTACATTGCTATCCTGTAGTTTGTGTTGTTGCCTCTAGAACCACTTCAAATAACGGTTCATCGAACGCATTATCATATGCCCACTGCACTGCTGGTTGTTGCATCATTTGATAGAATACATCATTGCTACGGTCTATGCTCTCGGGCAATGAATATTGTTATATAATTAAAGAACATAAACTGTATTTATGCTCTTTAAACGTACAAAACTTTCAAGTTTTACGTAAGCACGACTTATGTATATTATTTAAACTGCAATGTGAACATAGTTTTAATCTCGGGTGTTATATCACGTACGATTATTCTACTTGTTCCTTCAAATGATAAGTGTGTTAACAACATACGCTCAGTAAACCATTCTTTAATTTCAACGTAGTTGTTATTAAACCATTCGCGGTTTTCGATAATAATTTCATCGCCCTTCCACACCCAATTATTCATTTGAATGCCATGTGTTTGCCCACTTTCCGGCTCTTTGTACTTGTATACTGTACCCATCTTCGGGTGATATTCGCCAATCATTCATTTCCACCTCAGTGTAAACATCGTTTTAAGTTCGTTTGATAATTCCTTTAATTGCAACTCA
>Ga0209142_1001657_pt1 | contig 11882 bp, 11 predicted proteins | sample SaaInlV_120m_DNA_FD_184678 | JGI IMG/M metagenome (GOLD analysis project Ga0209142, IMG submission 184678) | Marine microbial communities from expanding oxygen minimum zones in the Saanich Inlet - Saanich Inlet SI074_LV_200m_DNA (SPAdes) (version 2) | ecosystem: Environmental > Aquatic > Marine... | reverse complement strand
AATTGAGTCAAATTACCTACATTTACAAAAATAATTATGACTTTAGATGATATTAATGCGTTTGTATTTGATTTCGATGGTGTTTTAACAAACAATCTTGTTAAAATAGATGAAAATGGTAAAGAGAGTGTCAGTTGCAGCCGTGCAGATGGTCTGGCATTCGATGTATTGAGGAAACTAAATAAGCCGGCCTATATCCTCTCAACAGAGACAAACCTTGTCGTGAAAGCGCGAGCAAAAAAATTAAATATTTCAGCAATACAAGGCGTGACTGACAAGGTGGAAGCCATTAAAAAGTTAGCTACTGACAACAACTACAGTTTAAAAAATATTTTATATGTGGGAAACGATTTAAATGATTATCTAGTTATACAGTTGTGCGGTTATAGTGCATGTCCAGCAGACAGTCATTCAAAGATTAAAAGCGTTTCAAGTGTAATTTTGAGTACCAATGGTGGAGATGGAATTGTTAGAGAGTTGTTAGAGGAAACGCTTAATTTAGATTTTATTAAAATTTTATACCAACCCAAATAAAAGGAAAACTATGTCAATTATTATAATTGGAGAGATAGGGATAAACCATAATGGCGATATGGCTATTTGTAAGCAACTGATAAATGTTGCAAAAGAGGCTGGCGCAGATTGTGTTAAATTTCAGAAACGAGATATCAATCAGGTTTATACTCAGGAGTTTTTAGATTCACCTAGAGAGAGTCAGTGGGGCGTAACTCAAAGGGAGCAAAAATTAGGCTTGGAATTTAGTGCAGACGAATATCAAGAAATTGAGGATTATTGCAAAGAGAAGGAGCTCGAATGGTTTGCGAGTGCTTGGGATATCAATTCACAAAAATTCTTACGCCAGTTTAACTCTAAATATAATAAAGTTGCCTCAGCAATGATAGTGCATACAGATTTGTTAAAAGAAATTGCCAGTGAAGGTAAGCATACTTTTATTTCAACAGGCATGACTACTTATGATGATATTCAGGCCGCAGTAGATATTTTTCGTAAAGCAGACTGTTCATTTGAGCTAATGCATACAGTTTCAACTTATCCAATGAAAGATGAAGATGCTAATCTCAACATGATTAAAACCCTGAGAGAGAAATTTGATTGTAATGTAGGTTATAGTGGACATGAAGTGGGTTTGGCAGTTTCTTATGCAGCAGCAGCATTGAATATAACCTCTTTAGAAAGGCATATCACTTTAGATAGAGCGATGTATGGCTCAGACCAATCAGCGTCCGTAGAGCCACCAGGATTTAAACAGTTAGTTGGTGCAGTTAGAAAAATCGAATTAGCAATGGGTGATGGTATTAAAAAGACAATTGAAGCGGAAGCACACATTGCTGCAAATCTTCGCCAACATATAAACTAGTTTTTTCTGGTTTATAGGTATTTTAATGAAAAAGAAGATAATTGCAATAATACCCGCTAGAGGTGGATCTAAGGGTATACCAGAAAAAAATCTTGTTTTAGTAAACGGAAAGCCTCTTATAGAATGGTCTATAGAACACGCCTTGTCTTCTAGTTCAATTGATGAGGTATGGGTATCATCAGACTCTGAAAAGATACTCCGTTTTTCAGAGTCAATTGGAGCTAGGGTAATTGAAAGACCTGTTGCCATATCAGGTGATGAGGCATCATCTGAATCAGCGTGGATACATGCAATAGAAAATATACAACAAGATGATAATATTGAGTTGGTTGTTGCCATGCAGGCAACATCTCCAATTCGAAATAAAAGAGATCTAGACAGTGCAATAATTAAATTTAAAGAAAATAAATTAGATTCACTGTTCAGCTGTAACATTCTTGATGATATGAATTACTGGTGTATTGATAAAGATAATGATCTATATTCGGCAAATTATGATTACAAAAATAGAAAAAGAAGGCAAGATTTAAATGAAAAGTTTTTAGAAAATGGTTCTTTTTATATTTTTACTCCACAAGGGATTCTGGATAGTGAAAATAGATTACATGGGAATATTGGATGTTATATTATGGAAAAAAAAACGATGTTTCAGATTGACGAGAAAGAAGATATGGAAATATGTGAGTTAATTATGAGAAATATCAATTAATAAAGAATTCTATGTAATTCCCCAAACTGCTTTAAAAAGAAACAACCCTGAATATTTTTTAAAAAAGATAAGCGCAAGAGTAACAATAATGACATTGGCAAGAGTTAATACATATCAAGGCGATATTTATAATCGTATCATTTTATGAATACAAAAAAAGGTAAATATGAAAATTAATTTTAATTTTAATTATGCAGAATATGCAGATAGTAATAACTTATGGTCACTGTTAAATATTGATAAAAATGAATACGGGGACGTTACAAAAAAAATTATACCTGTCAATGCAGGTTATAGTGTTGATCCAAATTTATTGGAGCCTTATCCTTCAGAAATGGACGATTTAATTAGAATACATTACTTGATTAGAAAGTTTAAGATTGTTACGGCGGTAGAAATTGGCGCTGGAAAGAGTACAGTAATTATTGCTGACGCACTGCAAAAAAATAAAAAAGATTTTGGCGTGTTTGTTTCTCAAGAGTTGAGAAAAAACAACCCTTTTGAATTGCATAGTGTTGAGACATCAGAATTTTGGTCAAAAAAAGTTTTAGATAGTATGCCTGAAAAGTTAAAAACAACTTGTTTTATGAATGTTTCCTCTTGTAGAATGGATACCCTGAATTCAAGAATATGCACTACATTCGATGAATTTCCAAACGTTTGTCCTGATTTTATTTATTTAGATGGGCCAGATCAGTACAGTCCTTTTGGAAGTGTTAACGGAATTAGTACAAGTCATCCTGATAGGGTTCCTATGGTTTCAGATTTAATTCGAATTGAGCCATTTTTACTGCCTGGAACGTTAATTTTAGTTGATGGAAGAACTGCCAACGCAAGGTTTATGAGAAATAATTTTCAAAACAAATGGAGTTATAAGCACTATGAAGAGTTCGACATCCATGTATTTATAAATATTGAGAATTCTTTGGGTAGGTATAACAAAAAAGAATTAGCATTTAAGAGTGGCGAGTAATAAAATAGAAAAATATTTCTTACATTGTAAGGGTTTCTAAATATGATGACAGCGAGGTGATTTTGGAAGGAGTTTGATTATAAATATTTTCAGACTTTGATAAGATTTATTGCTACCATTAGTAGATAAGAGGACTACCCAAAGGTATGGTTTTAATAACGACAGCTCTACAAGAGACATTTCCAAAAGATATCAGTGAAAAGGTATTATTTTTGGGTGAGTGGTGCAAAATTTACAGTAAAAGATCTACTTGGGAAGGTTTTGATTCGAAAACCATGCTTTATCATTGGAATGATAGAGAAAAACTTTATACAGATTATCAAAATATTCAGATAATATATGAAGAAATCTTACTTGAACTGTCGAATAAACTAAACCAAACTCATCAAGTTAATTATTCATTAAGATATTGGCGCATTCTAATTGGCCCATGGTTAGGTTATTTTACACAAGTACTTTTTGACCGCTGGTTTATGCTGAGTACTGTATTTGATAATAATCAAAAATATAATTGCTGTATTATCAAGCGTGAGCCGCTTTCGTTTATACCAAATGATATGGATAATTTTAATCAGTGGTTTGTTACGGATGATTGGAATGAGGCAATTTACGGTCAATTAATAGAATTATGCTGGACTAATAAAGTCAATATTACTTGGATTGAGCAAAAAAAAATACTACAACGCACTGCTAAAAAAATACCTACAAAACAATATATTAAAAATAAAGTATTATTATTAAATAAGCTTTCTACAAAAGACAATAATTATTTTTTTATTACAAGTTATTTACCGCTTAAATCAGAATTAAAACTACAAATTCGTTTAGGGCAAATACCTAATTTATGGACAGTCCATTCTTCACCAATTGTTAAGCCTTGCGCTAAACAGCGAAAGTTGAAATTGAATAATGAGAAGTGCAGCGCTTTTGAGAATGTTCTTCGAAAAATGATACCCATGCATATTCCTACTACATACTTAGAGGGCTATTTACTTTTAAATCAATCAGTTGAAAAGCTACCTTGGCCAAAAAACCCAAAGTCTATTTTTACTAGTAATTCTTATTCAGGAAATGATGTATTTAAAGCCTGGGCGGCGAAAAAAACAGAGAGTAATATACCGCTAATCATAGGGCAGCATGGTGGACATTTGGGGATGAGTCTGTTTGCATTTTATGAAGAACACCAAATTAAAATAGCAGATAAGTGGTTATCATGGGGCTGGCATGATAAAAATAGAAAAAATATTATACCTGTTGGTAATTTAAAAGCGATTGGAAGAGGGGTTGATTACAGTCCTGAAGGCGGCGCTTTGATGGTAGAGATGGGATTGCCTCGTTATAGTAAACATTTATATGCCGCCCCTATAGCTGGTCAATATTTAGATTATTTCAATGATCAGAAAATATTTTTATCAAACTTACCAATTGAGCTGCGACAACAAGTTTTATTGAGACTTTATAATTCTGATTATGACTGGAATCAGGTTGACCGTTGGAAAGATTCAATGCCCGAAGTCAATATTGACTTTGGGCGTAAGGATATTAAGAAACTCATTAAAAAAAGCAGGCTTTATATTTCAACTTACAATGCGACAACCTATTTAGAATCATTAACTTGGAATATCCCAACTATTATGTTTTGGAACTCAGAACATTGGGAATTGAATGAACAAGCTAAACCATATTTTAAACTACTTGAAAAAGAGGGTATTTTTCATACTACGCCACAAAGTGCAGCAAAGAAAATGATTGAGATATGGGATGATGTGGATGGCTGGTGGCATTCCAGTGAGATTCAGAAAGCACGAAAAGTGTTTATTGGTCAGTATGCACGCCTTCCGGAAGAGCCGTTAAAATTATTGCAAGATATATTTAAGCACAACATTAACTAAATGACTAGAAATATCAATAAAAGATTACAAGAGTGCGGTTAAAAACTACAAGGATATGATATTCATGAGGATGTTATTTCTAGATGTTCAAAAAATGCATAATGATAGATTTTCCTTGCAAAGTAAGTATTTTAGTTATAAGGTTGCCTTACTACAGGAATGATTGTAGCTAGAAGTTTAGGTCCTGAACAGTATGGTGTATTTTCTTTGCTACTACAACAAATAGGATTTTTAGACCTTATTGGTACAAAAATACTTGCATGCAATTAATGAGTCTAATCAAGAACTATCCAAGATAGCAGGATTGATACAAAGATGGAATGTGGTTGATGTGTTGTATTGTATTGGGACGATATTAGTGAGATTAAGAAGAATACAGTTATTAAATCTGTCCTACACAATTATTGCAATGTTCTCCAAGGTTGGGAGATTATTTAAAAAGTGAAAATGTTTAGTTTTTATGATTGTATTTCATTAAAATATATAAAAAAATTAGTATAAGGCCTTCTTTAAAGTTCTGAGGCGGGTTATCAATTAAAATTTAAGGGAGTTATGAAAAAAGTATACGTTGGAATGAGTGCAGATTTGCTACACCCTGGACATATCAATATTTTAAAAAAAGCTGCAGAATTGGGAGATGTTACTGTTGGTATATTAACAGACAAGGCTATTGCAAGTTACAAAAGACTTCCTTTTATGTCTTTTGAGCAAAGAAAAGTAGTAGTAGAAAATATCAAGGGTGTTTCCAAGGCAATACCGCAAGAGACGTTAGACTACACTGATAATCTCAATCTCATTAAGCCAGACATTGTCGTGCATGGCGATGATTGGAAAGAAGGCATTCAAATTAAAACAAGACAGCAAGTAATTAAAACTCTTTCTGGTTGGGGTGGCGAGTTAGTTGAGGTTTCATATACACAAGGAGTATCGTCAACAAAATTAAATAAGTCTTTAGCTGAAATTGGAACAACGGTAGATGTTAGGAGAGCAAGACTTAGAAGACTAATTCATGCCAAGCCAATCGTAAGAATTTTAGAAGCTCACAATGCATTAAGTGCATTGATTACTGAGAATACAGTGGTTGAAAGAAATGGCGAAGAGATTAGTTTCGACGGCGTTTGGTCAAGTTCGTTGACAGACTCAACTGCAAAAGGTAAGCCAGATATTGAGGCTATTGACATAACATCACGCCTGAATGCTGTAAGTGATATTTTTGAAGTAACCACCAAGCCAATGATATTCGACGCAGATACAGGTGGAAAGACTGAACATTTTGAATTTACTGTTCGCAGCTTAGAACGTGCTGGTATTAGTGCTGTTGTTATTGAAGACAAGACAGGACTTAAAAAGAATTCCTTATTTGGTAATGATGTTGCACAAACTCAAGACAGTATTGAAGGTTTTAGCGACAAAATCTCTCGTGGTAAAGCGTCGCAAATTAGCGACGATTTTATGATTGTTGCTCGCATTGAATCTTTGATTTTAGAAGCGGGTATGGAGGACGCTCTAACTCGTGCAGAGGCTTATATTAAAGCGGGTGCTGATGGTATTATGATTCATTCTCGTCACAAGGATCCGGCAGAGATCATAGAGTTTATGCAGAAATTTAGAGCAACAGATCAAGACACGCCTGTTGTGGTCGTTCCTACTAGTTTCAATGCGGTGACAGTTGAAGAATTTATTGATATGGGTGTTAATGTTGTTGTGACTGCCAACCATATGCTACGCGCTGCTTATCCTGCAATGTTGAATGTTGCCAAGTCTGTTCTAGAGAACGGTAGAAGCTTAGAGGCAGAGCCAGATTGCATGCCTATTAAAGAGATTTTAGAATTTATTCCTGGCACTAAGTAATGACTTTAAACACGGTCAATTTTGTTAACGGCTTAATTGAGAGTGGCTATACACATCTTTGCGTTGTTCCTTGTAGCTTCGCAAAAAATGTTATCAATGAAGCGATTAATAATGACAATATAGAATATTTGCCAGCCGCTAGTGAAGCGGTTGCTTGTTCTATTGCTGCTGGTTTGAAAATGGCAGGTAAAAGCCCGATTGTTATTGTACAATCATCAGGACTTACCAATATGGCAAGTTGTATTACCAGTTTGTTAAAGCCTTATGACGTTACTTTTCCAATTCTTGCGAGTTGGAGAACTTACGTAGAAGGTGACAGCGAGATACAGCACCAACATTTGGCGACAGAGTTGCCGAAGTTTATTAACGCCTATGGTTACAAGCACTATATCTTAGATAATCAAGATTTAGATAATGCCATTTCTCAAATCAATGACTGTGATGAAAGCCATGTGATTTGCGTTATCAAAAAAGATAGTTTTGATAAAGTCTCACTCAAAGACGAGCATGTACTTGATTTATCTGCTTACACACCAAGAAGTGAATTTTTAATCTCGCTTAACAATCAATTCAAAAACAAAGATGTTTTATTTATTGGTACTACAGGTAATGCAGCAAGAGAGATGTATAGTTTTATGCCTGATACTAATAATTTTTATATGGCTGGCAATATGGGTGGCGCATTAAGCTTAGGTTTGGGCGCCGCCAAAGCAGGTAAAAAAGTAATTGTTTGCGGTGGCGATGCTGAATTTGTTATGCATATGGGCGGCTTAACCACTGCTGGTAGATATGCCGATAAGGTTGATTTAACTTATATTTTGTTTGACAATGAGCAAAACAAATCAACAGGTGGGCAAAACACCTATCAAAACCATCTTAACTATATCAATATTGCCAGAAACTCTGGATTTGAAGTTGTTAACGATGTGGTTAACTCAGTATATAATTTTAAGTCAACAATCAAAGGTATTAGTGGACTAAAGTTTATTTGTGTTAAGTGTGGTGTTGATGATGAAACACCAAGACCACCATTAAGTGTAGTAAAGACTAATGAATTTAGATAATTTCTCTTATTATATGCCTACAAAGGTTGTTTATGGTCAAAATTCCCTTAAAGATATTGACGTTTATATCAATCACAGAAAAACCTTATTAATCACTTCCCGAGGTTTTGTTACACGAGGTTTGATTGATGAAGTTAATACCTATACTGACAATATTGTTGAGGTAATATCAAATATCAAATCACACCCAGAGTTTGTAGATATAGAGAAGATATATAATCAAGCGCATCAAAACCAATTTGAACTCATCGTTGCTATAGGTGGTGGCAGTGTGATGGATACTGCAAAGTTTGTTGCTGTTCATAATGATAAAGGTTATCAATTTGTAGAAAATTTAACAAAAGGTAAAATAGAGTCAAAAGATTATAAAGTTATTCCAATAATTTCGATACCAACAACAGCAGGTACGGGTAGTGAAGTAAGTCCATATTCAACCATTTGGGATATGCAGTCAAAGCAAAAGTACTCCTTAAATCTGCCTGATTTGTTTTGTGAAATGGCTATTTATGACCCAGTTCTAACCCTGTCTGTGCCAAAACAAGTAACCATTCAAACAGGCTTAGATACACTTTCTCATGCCCTAGAGTCTATATGGAATAAGAATGCCAACCCTATGACAGTAAGTTATGCAATAAAATCAGCAAAACTTGTTATGGATAATTTGGTTGAACTTTCAAATGATCTAAAAAACTTAGAATATAGAAGTAATATAATGAAAGCCTGTATGTATGCAGGATTTGCATTTTCAAATACACAAACTGCTATTGCACATGCGATGAGTTATTATATAACCATACATAAAAATATTGATCACGGTATAGCCTGTAGTTTTACTTTGCCAATGTTGATTGATAATGTAATTGGACAATATGACTTTATAGATAATGCCTTGCAAGAGATATTTGGAGAATTATCATCCAGCAAGTTAAGAAGCCTTTTAAATGAACTAAATGTTTCTACAAATTTTAAGGATTACGGTATTGGCGAGAAAGATCTTGAGAGGTTAAAGGTGTCATTACAAAACAGCCAAAGAGCAGATAATAGTTTAGTAGGCTTTGGGTGATAAGTAGTATATTTCAAAATATATGGAACAATATCAAAATATATGGAACAATATCAAAAGATTAGAAAAGAAATGTATCGTGTTCAATTGACACGTTGGGCAGATTTGATAAATATTAAATCACCTTATACATTAGTGAAGGCGGCTTATTATATAGAGACCGCTTCATTGTTTTTGTTTTTGACACAAAACATCATAAGGTCTCCTAACTTTATTACTGTTTTGTATGCGATAACAGGCATAGTCGGCGCCTTTCTGTTAAATAGTGAGCAAAATACCTTCTTTTACCTTGGTATATTTATGGTGTTTACAAGGGGAACTTTTGATTGGGCGGATGGCCCTTTAGCAAGAAGACTAAACAAAGCTTCTTTTATAGGAGGCACCTTAGATAGCTATGGTGCACATGTAAGCGATGTAGCTTTTAGGATGGCTTTTGTTTACTATACGCTTGGATATTTTCCCGAGCTAATGTTTTTGTTTCCAGTGCTATCATTCGTATTAGTAGTGACTGATTTTCGATTATATTCCGATTCACAATATTTAAAAGTGATGCTAGATACGAACAAGAATAAAATTAGAGACGGTGTATATGAGGATGATGTTCTAAGTGGAAATAATAGCGATAATAATTTAAAAAAATGGTACTTTCGGTATATATCATTTTTAGATGATAGATCTAGAAGTGTTGATTCATTGTTACTTATATTAATGATGGATTTTATTTTTGATTATGATTTATCGACATTACTGTTAGCTGTGTCAGTATTCATAATATTAAGGACAATTGTTATGTATGTTGCTGGAGTGTATTTTGTATTTAAGGTTTATAAAGAGTAGCTTGAATGGATAAAAAATATTGGAATACTTATTACCAGCAACATGGTAAAGATAAGGGCATTAGTGAGTGTAGTAGTTTTGCACAATTTTGCTTAGATAGTTTTTTTACTGAAAGAAACTTAAATATTGTAGAGCTGGGATCAGGTAATGGCAGAGACGCAATTTTTCTTGCTCATCACAATCTCAATGTCATTGCTATTGATCAAAGTACTACCGCAATTGATATTGAGAAGCAAAGTCTTGATGCTGAAGTTGGTCAGTATTTACATCCTGAAGCGCTAGATTTTGTTCAAGAAGATTACACTCGGTATGAAAAAATAGACGCCTTTTATTCAAGGTTCACTATACACTCTATTACGAAAGACGATGAGGCGCTATTACTACCAAATGTTTATAACGCTTTAAATAGTGGCGGTTTGTTTTGTGTTGAAGTTAGAACAATCAATGATGCTCTGTACGGCGTTGGCGAGGCTTGTGGCGAAAACACATTTATTACCGATAGCCATAAGAGACGATTTATTGACTCTAAAGTATTTCGAGAGCAGGTTTCAGATTTAGGCTTTAAAGAGTTATATTTTACTGAGGAAGATAATTTGTCAATTTACAAGAATGACAATCCAGTATTAATGAGAATTATTTTACAAAAATGATAGATAAAGATGATGCTATTTTTAAAATAGCTATTGAAATTTTAACGGATAACAATATTAATTATTGGATTTGTCATGGCACATTGTTGGGTATTATTCGTGAAAATAGACTTTTACCATGGGACCATGATATTGATTTTGCAGTGTGGGATGATGAATGCTCCAAAGAAAAGATATTAAAAATATTTTCTACGGACGAGCGCTTTAAACAAGAGGTTGTGCCAGAAGAAATAAACAGTTTGCATTTTGCTGCAGTTGATAAAAGAGTAGATATTAATTTTTATAGTAGAGATATAGACAAGGCATACATCAAATGGGTTGTAATACCTGAAAGTATTTTTCTTAAGTTTTATTATTTTTCTGTAAATTTTATTGCTACTGATATGGGTATAAGTAAAGCTATTGAGTCTAGTAATGGAAAAGCTATAAAGCTTATTAAATTATTGATAACTATCCCACTAATTTTTGTTAAATTTATTTTGCCAAAAACATTCAAGAGTAAGTTACATAAAAATTTGTATCAAAAACTTGACTCCATTGGTTATAGTTACCCAATGGAATTAATGAAATGTAAGGTAATGAACTTCTTAAGTGTAGATGTTGTTGTGCCAGTTGAACCTGAAGAAGTCCTAAAATTTACGTATGGCGAAGACTGGAGAATACCAAAACAAGAATATGTATGGTATAAAGAGGCTAAGAATTTATTACGACAAGGTTAATATTTTATCAACCAAATTAAAAATTTTAGATAATTGACAATCACTAACACACACATAAAAATATGAAAGCATTGATACTTGCAGGCGGTTTTGGGACGCGTCTCAGCGAAGAAACTGATATTAAGCCGAAGCCAATGGTGGAAGTGGGTGGTAAGCCTATATTGTGGCATATTATGAAAACTTATTCTCATCATGGGATTAATGAGTTTGTTATTTTACTAGGCTATAAAGGTTATTATATTAAAGAGTATTTTGCTAATTATTTTTTGCATCAGAGCGATGTAACTATTGATATGTCTGACGGCTCTATGGAAATACATAATAACTCTAGCGAGCCATGGAAAGTGACTTTACTTGACACTGGCTTGGACAGTATGACAGGCGGTCGTATAAAAAGAGCTCAAGATTTTGTAGGAGAAGAGTCTTTTATGCTTACTTATGGCGATGGAGTTGCTGATATAAATATTGCAAAGTTGCTGAAATTTCATCAATCACATGGAAAGTCCATGACTATGACATCAGCTCAGCCTGATGGTAGATTTGGCGCATTAGATATAGATGACAACAATAAAGTAAAAGAGTTTAAGGAAAAGCCAAAAGGAGATGGTAGTTGGATAAATGCAGGGTATTTTGTTTGCGAGCCAAAAGTGTTTGATTATATTGTTGACGGGGATAGTTCTGTATTTGAACAAGAATCTTTAATGAATTTAGCAAAAGATGGTGAAGTTCACACTTACAAGCACTAT